>Ga0182024_10000013_pt1 | contig 300342 bp, 238 predicted proteins | sample P32metaG_FD_120480 | JGI IMG/M metagenome (GOLD analysis project Ga0182024, IMG submission 120480) | Permafrost microbial communities from Stordalen Mire, Sweden - P3-2 metaG (Illumina Assembly) | ecosystem: Environmental > Terrestrial > Soil > Wetlands > Permafrost | place: Sweden: Stordalen... | reverse complement strand
CGGTTTTCTGTGACCGCGAGGCGGGGGAAAATCACCGCTCGCCGGTCCAATAGCGGTCCAATAACGTGCGCCGAGAGGGCTAAAGAGGGACTGAGGGAGCCACCTGTCCCGCAAAGAATCAATCAGTTACCTCAGTTGGGGCTACTTTCACGGCGATAACACGGGTTCAAATCCCGTCGGGGACGCCAATTAGAATCAAAAACTTAGCGCATATTCCCCGCTTTTGCCGCGGAGCAGTTTTGGGAGCATTTAAGCCATCTTTTTGGCTTCCAGAGTAGGCTCTCCGCTGTTCGAGACCAGCAGCCTCTTGCCGTTCGGATGCGCATCTATGTAGTGGGTGAGCGCCTCCGCCGCGTTCACAAACGTGTACCCCGGATGGCGCCGGCGTACTCCAGCATCCACACGCCATTCGTGGCCGCCGCGACGGCGGCCAGCGCCACCAGCGCCCACCCCCACCCGATGCCTCCATATCTCGCTTCCACCTGCCACTGGGCCCAGCAACGGCCTTGCTCCCTGCGCCACGACAAGAAAGCAGAAAAACGCCACCGCGGCAAAATAGCGCGGCTGTGGATGGTTCTGGTAGGTCATAAACAGAATGCAGCCCGCGATAGCTCACACGGATGCAGCGAAGATCCGGTCCAGCAGCAGTTTCCGACCCCATGCACAAAAAATCGGAGAATATGCGGCACGGATGCTGGGCAGAGCCTCAAAGGGAATGCATGGAGTATACCGCCTCGGAGCCGGTTCTTCGCAGCCGTGGCAGCAGTTCAGGAGCGCCGGCCGAGCTCGGCCTCATGGACGGAAACACGTTGAAGTTAACAGGATATTCATTTTAATTCTATAGGGTTGTTTCGTGGGGAAATACGAGCTTTCGATCATCCGAGTGCGGATTCGTCCCTGAAAACCGTCTGAGCCGCGAATGTATAATCCCCTGCTTGGCGGCACTGCCCGGTGCGCAACATCACCGCAGGCTGGCGTCGTCTTCACCAACGCAATCCACGTTATACGTGAATCATTTTAGGAGAGCCATTATGACATTCAGTCGAATACGCCACGTCATTCTCTGCCTGGCGCTACTCACTTTGGGCCTGTGCTCGGATAGAGTTGCCTTATATGCGCAAACCACCACGGAAGGCGCAATCGCGGGCACCGTTCAGGACCCGTCCGGTGCATCGATCGGCGGCGTCACCGTCACGATCCACAGAGAGGCAACCAATGCCGAAATCACGTTGACCGCCGACGGCAGTGGCTACTTCAAGGCTCCGCTGCTGGAACCCGGCACATATACGGTCACGTTGTCCGCATCCGGCTTCGCGCCTTATCGCGCCGATGGCGTAATCGTCCAGGTGGGCCAGGTTACCAGCATGGAACCGCACCTTGCCCTCGCTTCTGCCTCGGCCTCTGTGGAGGTTACCGAGCAGGCGCCGGTGCTGAATATGGATTCGCCGGACGTTTCTGCCACGTTGAACCAGAGAGCGCTGGCCGACATTCCCATCAACAACCGCCGCTGGTCGAGCCTGGCCATGACCACCCCGGGCATCGTCGCCGACACCAGCGGCTTCGGCTTGATCAGCGTACGCGGCATCAGCACCATTCTCAACAACGTTGAGATCGACGGCGCCGACGACAACCAGGCCTATTATGCTGAAGAGCGCGGGCGCACCCGCGAGGCCTATTCAACCTCGGCCAGCGCCGTCCGCGAGTTTGCCGTAAACACCGGTGTCTACTCTGCCGAATATGGCCGCGCCGCGGGCGGCGTAGTCACCTCCGTGACCAAGAGCGGAACCAACGAGCTTCACGGACAAGCCTATTTTTACGACCGCGAAAGCAATTGGGCAGGCTACAACGACTTTGCCAAGCTCACCACTCTGAACGCTACCACTGGCCTGTACACGCCGAAGCCGATCAAGCCCGAAGACCTGCGCAAGATCTATGGGTTCACGGTGGGTGGGCATCTGATCAAGGACAAGCTGTTCTGGATCTACACATACGATCAGCACTCCCGCATCAATCCCATCGTCGGCGTTCCCGACTCGCCGTCGGCCTTCTACACGCTGCCTGCCGCCGCACTGGCCACCGGTGAAGTTTGCGATGCCAATGGCTATCTTACCGGCGGCCCGACAATCGACGAATATGCCTGCACATTGGCCGCGCGTCAGGGCGTCAGCTACGCACAGGGCGCCAGCCTTTACTCGGCCGGCATCGCGGCCCTCAACACAGATATCGGAACCACCCCGCACGCCGGTTACCAGGAGATCAATACTCCCAAGGTGGACTGGCAGGTAAATCAGAGGGAGCATGTGAGCTTTCTTTATCACCGTCTGCGCTGGGATTCCCCCGGCGGCGTGCAAACCGCGTCCACCGATCACTATGCGTTCGATACGCAGGGCAACGACTTCGTCAAGCTCGACTACGGCGTAACCAAGCTCACCAGCCTGATCACTTCCAACATCAGCAACGAGCTTCTCTACCAATATGGCCGCGAGTTGAACGATGAAGGCCAGCAGCCCTTCAGTGCCTACACCAAGCAGTACCTCCAGGGCAACAACGGAGCCACGGCTACCTCCTCGTTCGGTTTCTCGCCCAACGTTCCTGAAGTTGCGCTGGCGACGTCGACCAGCGGCTTTTACCTTGGTTCGCCCTACTACTCCTACCGCAAGGCTCTTCCCGACGAGCGCAAGTGGCAGATCGGCGACATCCTTTACTGGAGCCGCGGAAACCACAGCTTCAAGTTTGGCACCGACAACGTGCACAACTCCGACTTGATGAGCAACACCTACGAGAGCAACGGCGTATTCAGCTACACCTACCTGGGCAACTACATCAACGATGCGCTCAACGAGGGTTCCGGCAAAACTTCAACGTGCAATAGTTCCGCTTCCGCGGACCCAAGCAGCGCCACGGCGGTTGTGACGGGAACCTATCCGTGCTACACCAGCATGACGCAGGGATTCGGTCCACCAACATTCGGCATTACCACCATGGACTACGGCTTCTTCGGCCAGGATAACTGGAAAGTGACCCCGCGCCTCTCACTGGAACTTGGCCTGCGCTGGGACTACGAAGCGCTGCCGCAGCCATACGCCAATCTGGTTACCCCGGCTGCCATAAGCGCAACTCTCAACTTCACACCGTACCCCGGTCTGACCAACACCCCCAGCGACAAGACCAACTTCGGGCCCCGCGTCGGGTTCGCTTACGATCTCATGGGCGACGGAAACACGGTGTTGCGCGGCGGCTACGGCATCTACTTTGGTCGCATCAACAATGGAAACCTGCTGAGTGTGCTGCTCGACACAGGAAGCCCGAATGGACAGTTCACCACCACGTTCAAACCCGCTGCCCAGGGTGCAACTCCAGCCGGTCCGCAGTTCCCGAATATCTTCGGTGGCGCCGGCCTCGCAGGCACGCCAAGCTCCTACTTCCTGGCTTCCAATCTGCGCAATCCGGATGTGCAGGAGTTCGACTTGGCGGCACAGCACCAGATGACCCGCGGCACCGCTGTCCAGTTGAGTTATTTGGGCGCTTTGGGACGCGAGTTGCCCAACTTCCTCGACCTCAACCTCAATCCAGCAACCATTAAAGATGTGACGATAACCGTCTCCGACAGTGCAGGCGCTGGTCCGATCCCGAATGGAACGCAATTCGTGGTTCCCACCTACACCAGTTACGGCAACACGGCGCTCTTCGGGCCGGCTGCCGCAAACTTCTCCACCATTACCGAGTACGTCAGCAATATCAATTCAAGCTACAACGCCATGGTCTTCGAGGTAACCAACCGCAGCCTGAGGAGCGTTCAGTTCGATTTCAACTACACCTGGTCGCATTCTCTCGATTTCAACCAGAACGCCACAACAACCACCTCATCCAACAACTGGTACGATCCGTTCTCGAACGCGCGCGCGAACTACGGCAACTCCGCATGGGATATCCCCAACCGGCTGGTGGGGTATGCGCTGTGGAAGCTTCCCAATGTCCATACGCAGAGTTTCGTGAAGTACCTGAGCAACGACTGGAGCTTTGATGACAGCTTCCAGATCCAGGATGGGTTGTCCTTCACATTGTCTACAAGCGGCTTTAACTCCTCCGCGGCCGAAGGCTCGGGCTGGAATGGATCGGGCGCATCGTCGTTCGTTCCTTCCATCGGCATCGATAACAAGCGCATCCGCAGGAAGATTGTCGACGATGTTCGACTGCAGAAGGAAGTTCCATTCGGTGAACGCTACCATCTTCAGCTAATGGCCAATGTCTTCAACATCGCCAACCACCAGAACTTCGACGGGATCAACAGCACCGCCTATGTTCTGTCGTCCGGCAGCACCTCCACGGCGGGCACGGCAACCTATCAGTCAAATTATGGCCAGTTCACCAGTTCCAACAGCAGCGGTTTCCTCTACACCCCTCGTAATATTGAGATCGCTGCTCGATTCATGTTCTAAGACAAGGCGATCTCTCACTACGCGGCGGCTACATGGACAGAACTCGACAACCAGGGTAAAGTCCGGATAGGCGACCATACAACCAGAACTTAGGTTTCAACTTGAGAATTCCCTGCATGTTGGTGCGCTTTGCAATTGGCTGCGGCCTTAACGTGGTGCCAAGGCAAACCCAAAGGGAATGTCTTCCTGACTTTTGACCACCGGCTCCGCGAAGCTGCCGCGCTGGCCGGGTTCGCTTTGGAATAGCCGTGCCTCACCCCTGCGCGTCCTGCCACTCCTCGTGCCAGGCCATCTGAATGGCCTCCAGCCGCGACTCGTTGGATTTTGCGGGATCGTCGGCGAAGCCCGGAAGCTCAGTGACGTAGCGGTGCAGATCCGTAAAGCGCACCGTTAAGGGGTCCAGGCCGGGGAATTTCTCAGTTAACTGGATGCCGATCTCTTCGGTGTCGGTCCATAGAATCTCGCGCGCCATGGGGTCGCTCCTTACTTCTCTTCCGCCAGCGTCAGCGGCTTGCCCTCGGAAACGTAGTTGCGGTTCCACTTGGGAATCTCGACCACGTACTCGCCGGGACCGGTGATCACAGCCTGGCAACCGAGCCGCGAATTCAACTGCTGGTCGGCGGCCATATCCATCCGGTCAATTTCATCGTCGTCCGCCTCGCTGATGCCCTCCTGATTCTTGATCCACAGGTGGCAGGTGGTGCAGGCGCACACGCCTCCGCATGCATGGTCGAGAAAAATATTGAAGTTCTCCGCCACATCCAGAAACGACATAGGCTTGCCGTGATGCTCATAAGGCAGCGTGTCGTACTCAAACTCGACCGTCCTGCCCTCGGGGAGAAACGTGACGCGCACCAGCTTGTCGGCAGGAATGTTTTTCTTTGTCTCTTCACTCATACAATGCGTCTCTTTCTCGGTTGCTTGGCCCTTCAGAGCCGCGGTCAATTCCCAATCGGTAATCATTCCTCAGGGGCTAAAGCCCGGGCCATTCTTACGGCTCCTTGCGGCACGACTGAAGTCGTGCCCTGATACAAACCGTAAATCTTCGGTGGCCCGCAAAGTCACTGCCTACCAGCCTGATCCGGTCCGCCAACCCTATTTGAACTCCGCCTGCGCCATCGGATGAGGCGCGTTAATCGCCTCGCCCAGATCTTCGTCCGCCGCGTCCATCGTCTTGCCGCGAATGGCGGTGGTGACTGCGGCGTCCATCATCAACTCGGCAAAGCGCTGCGTGGTCCGATCCAGCGCCAGCGTCGCCTCGCGAATTGCCGACTGATCCGCTCCACGCTTGACGGCAACCAGCCTGTCGCGCGCAGCCGCAATGGCTGCCTGCTCATCGCCGGTCAGCTGATTCCATGCCGGATTCTCCGGCGCGCGATCCACCAGGGTAAGAATCGTCTCCGCTTCATTGCGCGCCTCAATCAACAAGCGCGCGGCAAAATCCTCTTCGGCGTGGTCGAAGGAATCCAGAATCATGCTCTCGACCTGCTCGTCCGTCAAGCCATAGGTCGGCTTCACTTCAATTTTCGCCGCCTGACCGCTGCGCTGCTCACGCGCCGTCACTTTCAGGATGCCGTCCGCATCGATGAGAAATTTCACTTCAATGCGTGGAAGTCCGGCGCTCATGGGCGGAATGCCTTTCAGGTCGAACCGCGCCAACGACCGGCAATCGGCGGCCAGTTCCCGCTCTCCCTGCACCACGTGAATCGCCACGTTGGTCTGCCCTTCCACGCCGGTCGTAAAGTGTTCGGTGGCCGATGCCGGAATCGTTGAATTGCGCTGAATAATCCGCGCGACGGTCCCGCCCAGCGCCTCAATGCCAAGCGAAAGCGGCGTCACGTCCAGCAGCAGCATCTCCTCCGTGGTTTTCGAGGCGCCTGCCAGAATGTCGGCCTGCACCGCCGCGCCCAACGCCACTACCTCATCGGGATTGAGCTCAATTTGCGGCTTCTTGCCGCGCGCGGTCAGGTGAAAAAGATCGTCCACCAGTTGCCGCACCGCCGGAATCCGCGTCGAGCCGCCAACCAGCACCACTTCATCGACTTGCTCTGGTGTAATCCCCGCGTCGATGAGTGCCTGTCTGCACGGGCCCGCGGTCCGTTCCAGCACCGGCTCGATCAGCACTTCAAAAACCGCGCGCGGAATCTCGCGCTGATAACGGTCGCCGTTGGGAAGTTCAATATCGAAGCGCGCCACTGCTTCCGTGGAGAGGCTGATCTTTGCGTCCATTGCCGATTTGCGCAAGGCCTGCACGGCGCTCGCATGTCCACGCAAATCCACGCCGTGTTCGGCGTGGATCTCATCCAGTGCGATGGTCAGCAGCAGGTTGTCGATGTCGTCCCCACCCAGGTGCGTGTCGCCGTTGGTCGACTGCACCTCGAAGATGCCGTCGCGCAGCTTGAGAATCGAAATGTCGAACGTGCCGCCGCCAAAATCGTAAACCGCAATCGTGCCTTCCTTGGCGCGGTCCAGGCCATACGCAAGCGCTGCCGCGGTGGGCTCGTTCACCAGTCGCAACACTTCAAGGCCCGCCATGCGCCCCGCGTCCTTGGTGGCCTGGCGCTGCGCATCGTTAAAGTAGGCGGGCACGGTAATAACCGCATGCGTGACCGGCGCGCCAAAAAATCGCTCTGCGTTTCGCTTGAGCTGGCGCAAAATGTAAGCCGAAATCTCGGGCGGGGTAAACCTGAGCTCGCCCAGCTTGATACGCGGGACCACATTCGCCTGCGGGCTCGCCTCCTCATCCTCGGCCAGGCGAAACGGAAACAGTTTCAGCTCATCGTGAATCTCTTCCAAGCCGCGGCCCATCAGCCGTTTTACGGAATAGATCACCCGCTCCGGCGTCTCGATCAGCGCCTTGCGCGCCGAGTTGCCCACGGTCACCGTAGGCCGGCCGCCATCGGCGGCAACCGGGTCCAGCGCCACCACCGAAGGCACCAGATTCGAGCCGTCCACGCCTGGAATCACCACCGGCGCATCGCCTTGCATATAAGCGACCAGGGAATTGGTAGTGCCGAGATCGATCCCAACAACGCGGCCTGTCAAATTCGATTCCGCCATGCTTTTCTTTTAAGCTCCCAATGTTTCGGTCACGTCGCGAACCAGGTTGCTGAGATAGCGCCGCCGGTCCAGCAGGCCCACCATTGTCTTTTGCGCGGACAGGCGCACGTCGTTGCCGCCTGCGTCCCACGTCTGCCACTCTCTCCGCAGATCCTGGTCCACCGCCGCCAGCAGGCCTTCGAATCTCGCCTTCGCCTCCGTCAGGCTTGCCTCGATTGCCGGATCTTCTTCGCCCATCTTGCGGGCCATGCGCATCTCTTCCAGTTGCATGTTCATCTCGAAAACCTCTTCCAGCAGATCGGCTGGCACACGCGATGGATCCTTTTGCCCTCTGCGACCTTTGCCGTTCGCCGCGGCGAACTCTTCGCCAATCTCTTCGCCCAACAGCTTGAGCAGATACTCCGTGCGGTAGATGGGATCTTTGAGCGTGCGATAGGCGTCATTCAAAAGCGCCGTGTCCGCCAGGCTCCACTCGCGTTCGTTCTCTCCCGCGCGGGCAAAGCGATCGGGGTGCACCTTGCGGCTCAGGCGATGAAACTCAGCTTCGAGCGCGGGCAAATCCAGAGTCAGTCGCGGTGGAAGGCCGAACACAGAAAAATAGTCGCCGCCCGGGGGAGGCTGAATCTTGCTGCAATGCGGGCAAAAGAGTGTGGAGTCGTTGTGGCCAATCGAACAGGACCAGCACGCAATGGGAACGGCGGTATCGAGAACCTTGAGCATGAAGCAACCCTTACGACTTGCCGAGAACAACGAACGTTGGAGGATACGGGCTTCGGCCCACACATTAACTGAAAGTCTCACTCCGAGGCTTAGCCGCTGAGGGAATTCACTGCCGTAAGACGATTTGCCTCAAGGGACAAAGCCCATCTCTCATGCCGCCCCTGACGTACGGGCTAAAGCCCGTACCCTTCAAACGGCAGCCTCTCAAAACAATGGGCCCTAGGAGAACGACGAACCGCAGCCGCAAGAACGCGAGGAGTTCGGATTGATGAAGTTGAATCCTTGGCGCATCACCGTCTCCTCGTAGTCCAGCGTCATGCCGTGGAGATAGAGGAACGACTTGGGATCGACAAACACTCGCACGCCGTCAAAGTCGTAGATGCGGTCGCGCTCGCGCGGACGCGTATCGAACTTGATCGAATAGGAAAGCCCCGAACACCCGCCGCCCATCACGCCCAGCCGCAGGCCGCCCTCTTCCGGCGAAACGCCTTCCTTGGCCATGGCCGCGCGAATCTTCTTAACGGCACGATCCGTCACCTGCAGGCCGCCCGCAGCGGGCGAGGTGCCCCCTGGGCTCGGTGCGGCAGACTGCGGCTGCGCCGCAAAAGCGCCCTCGCCTGGCTTCGATTCGATGCTCACCATGTTGTTCGACATTCTTGCCTTTTCCAGGGTCCCGTTGCGTTCAACGCGGCGCGGCCTTGGCCGCGCCCGCTTCGCCGCGAGTCAACAGCTTCTTAGTGCGCCACAGCCGCGGCGTTCGCTGTTTCCGCTACGCCGTTCTTTTTCTTCCAGTCGCCGATCGCCGCCCGAATCGCATCCTCGGCCAGCACCGAACAGTGAATCTTCACCGGCGGCAGGGAGAGTTCCTTCACGATGTCGGTGTTCTTGATTCCGAGCGCGTCTTCGACGGTCCGGCCTTTGATCCACTCCGTAGCCAGTGAAGAGCTGGCAATCGCCGAGCCGCAGCCGAAGGTCTTGAACTTTGCCTCTTCAATCACCTGCGTTTCGGGGTTCACGCGGATCTGCAGCCGCATTACGTCGCCGCACTCCGGCGCGCCCACCAGGCCAGTGCCGACTTCCGTCGACGCCTTGTCCAGTGTGCCCACATTGCGGGGGTGGTTGTAGTGGTCGATTACCTGATCGCTGTATGCCATGGTCCTTGTCCTCCTGCGGGGGAAGCCGCCGTACGTCGTTAGATTCAACAGGTATGCCCGCCGAATCGGAAAACTTTGGTTCCTTACCTGGGCATTTCCTCAGGCGCTAAAGCCCCTGATTTCGAGCCCCGCTTTTGGCACGACTAAACTCGTGCCCTTTCAAAACATCACCACCACAATGGATGGCGCCTATTCCAGCCGAATTGCAGAAGGCGTCTGCCCCACCGCAGGTGGTCAATGCGCCGCCCACTGAATCTTGGTCAGGTCGATGCCTTCCAGCACCATCTCATAAAGCGGTGAAAGCTGGCGCAGCTTCTTCACGATGTCAATCACCTTGTCGGCCACATAATCCACCTCGGCCTGGGTGTTGAAGCGCCCAAGCCCAAAGCGAATCGAACTATGCGCCACATCGTCGCCGAGTCCCAGTGCCTTCAACACATAGGATGGCTCCAGCGTCGCTGAGGTGCACGCCGAACCGCTGGAGACTGCCACATCGTTGATCCCCATCAGCAGCGACTCGCCTTCCACGTACACAAAACTCATATTCAGGTTGCCTGGCAGCCTGTGCTCCCACGAACCGTTGACATGCACGTAGTCCAGTTCCGATTCCAGCTTGGCCTTGAGGCGATCGCGCAGGCCGCGCAGATACGCCGCCTCGGTATCCATCTCTTCGCGGGCGATTTCGCAAGCCTTGCCCAGGCCCACAATGCCGGGCACATTCAGCGTGCCGGACCGCATGCCGCGCTCGTGACCGCCACCGTCAATCTGCGCCGCGATCTGCACCCGCGGATTGCGGCGCCGGACATACAGCGCGCCCACTCCCTTGGGCCCATAAATCTTGTGTCCCGACAACGAAAGCACGTCGATGTTGTCGGCGATCACGTTCACCGGAACCTTGCCCACCGCCTGCACCGCATCGGTGTGAAAGATTACGCCCTTCTCATGGCACAGCTTGCCGATTTCGCGGATCGGCTGCAACACGCCAATCTCGTTGTTGGCCGCCATGATCGAAACCAGAATGGTCTTGTCGTCCATGGCCCGTTTCAGATCGTCCAGATCGATCAGCCCATCGGCCTTCACCGGCAAATACGTCACGCGATAGCCGTATTTCTCCAGCCGCTTGCAGGTATCCAGTACCGCCTTGTGCTCGGTCACCTGGGTGATAATGTGATTGCCGCGCTCGCGGTACATCTCCGCAATGCCCTTGATGGCCAGGTTGTTGCTCTCCGTGGCGCCGGAAGTAAAAATAATCTCCTTGGCCGTCGCCCCGATCAGCTTGGCAATTTGTTCCCGCGCCGCCTCCACCGCCTGCTCCGCCTCCCACCCAAAGGAGTGGTTGCGGCTGGCCGCGTTGCCAAACTTGACGGTGAAAAAGGGCAGCATCGCTTCCAGAACCCGCGGGTCCAGCGGGCTGGTCGCGTGATTGTCCATATAAATCGGTAAACTTACGCCCGCCGGCACTTCCACATTGCTGGTCACTGTACTCATCCTGATCTCCGTCCTCGTCAATACTCGTTCCGCTCGCAAGCGGAGTTGAAAACTTTCGCTCACAGCGTCAATGTAACCAATCTGTTCGCGTCCACTGCCCGTCCCGCAGGCTGTTCGTGCTCCGTCAGATCCTGAATACTGATGCTCTTGAGCACCCCGGCGATGGTGTCGTTTACTCGCGCCAACGGCTCTTTGATGGTGCAGCTCGGCGTCAGATCGCAGTTTTTGTCGCCCTTGGTGCATGAGGTAATGAAAAACGGCCCGTCGATCGCATGAATCACCTCGTAAGCCGAAATCTCGCGCGCATCCCGGGCCAGCTCGTAGCCCCCATTCATCCCCGCGTGCGAACGCAATAACCCTTTTCTTGTCAGCAGTTGCAGAATCTTGGCCAGCAATTGAGCCGGAATTCCATAGGCGTCCGCCACGTCCTTGGCGCTCAGCGCCGGCGTCTCCGGGTGCTCGGCAAGGTACTTGAGCGCCATCAGCCCGTAATCCGCCTTCTTGGTCAGCTTCAGCATGGAATATCCGACTTCTTCGGTCCGTATTCAGTATACGACCGAATCTGTCGGGATTTCAAGTCCGCATCGTGGCCGCCATAGCGCCCGATCATCGAAAATTCTCGCCTGAACACCAAAGTTTCATGAAAGACCCGTGCTAAATTCTTCAAAGACCGCTACAATCTGGCGGAAAGAGTACTTAATCCAACAGACCCCCGAGCGATGGCAACCACCTGCAAGCACCCCAGGGTACGAATCGTTTCCCGGCACGAAGACACCGAGTTTGTCGAGTGCCTGGAGTGTGGCGAGGTCTTTGACTCCGAAGAGTTCCGCGACATGGAGATTGAAGAAACCGCCGAAACAGAGGACGTCCCCAACGACGTCTAAGGCCAGCTTGAATCCCGGCTCACTTCACTCCGTGGCCGTTGGCTGCCGCCATCGCCACTCGCCGCGATGCGGTCCAGGCATAATGCAGGCCAGAGACCACGGTCAGTAACATTGTGGCGTCGAGGGCCAGCATGCGCACCTCCGCCACCCAGTGCTCCGCCACCAGTTGATGCAGCAGCACGGCAGCCACGGCGCTCACCTGCACAAAGGTGTTGGCCTTGCCGAGCAGGCTGGGACTGAACTCCCGCCGCCCCGTCGCCGCATAAAGAATGGCTGCCACCACCAGGATCCCCACATCCCTGCCAAATACCAACACCGTCACGGTGACCGGAATCAGTCCCATATGCATCAGGACCACAAACAGCGTGCTTAAAAGCAGCTTGTCGGCCACCGGGTCAAGATACTGGCCCAGCATGGTGCGCTGTTGCAGCACCCGGGCCAGCGTGCCGTCCAGCGCATCGGTCAGTCCAGCCGCCACAAACAAGCCGAAACTCAGTCCATAGCGCCCTTCCAGAATGGCCGCAACGAGGAACGGCGCCAGGCAAATGCGCAGCAGGGTGAGCAGGTTGGGAGCAGCGCGGAATGGATTCGATCGGGGCTTCGCAATGTCGTTCATAGCAGACTCAATCAAGCAGACCGCACGGCCAGATACCCCGCCGCAGTTCGTCAACGATGGTACAGCATGGCTCCCTGCGGTGATAAACCGCACTTTTCCGGCGGCCACCGTCCTGATAGACTGGGTTGAGATCGCTACACAGGCGCGTAGCTCAGTTGGTTAGAGCGCTTCCTTGACACGGAAGAGGTCGCTGGTTCGAGTCCAGTCGTGCCTACCATATCCAACAAAAATCAAGAGTGAATTGAGCCCATCACTTTGGCTTTGCTCTGCGCCATCGCCGCCAGATCACAACGTGGGCGCAAGGTGCAGCGCGGTCGCTTCGTCGCCGGTTGCCAGGCGCGTTAGCGTCAGCACTGTAATGTCGTCGTCCTGCCCAAAATTTACAGCGGCTTCCGTGGCCCGGGCAGCGTTCGGGCCGGTGGCAAACAGATTTTCGAGCCGCTCAAAGCCGTACAGTTCGCCTGAGCGGCTGCGTGCTTCGACCAAACCGTCCGTGTAAAGGGCAAAGTGGTCGCCCACGCCGAGCCGCACCGTGGTTTCCTCGTAGTGGGCAGTGGGTTGAAGACCCAGAGGGAGTGCGCCGGGGAGGCTCATCTCCTGATTGTTCAGGAACGGCGCTGGATGTCCGGCGCTCGCAATCGCACAGTGGCCGTCCAGGTCAAGCCGCATGGCGATGCAGGTGGCGAATCCCCCTTGCAGGCGGCCATAAAGGCGGCGGTTGAGCCCGGCCAGAATCTCCGCCGGGCTGTTGGTGAAGTCGGCCACCATGCGCGCCGCGCCCACAATCAACGAAACCGCCATAGCGGCCTTTAATCCCTTTCCGCTCACGTCGCCCAGGATCACGAGCGTCGATCCGCCTTCGAGGGGAATGATCTGGAAGAAATCGCCGCCCACCTCCTGCGCCGGACGGTAGGCGCTGGTCAGGGAAAAGCCGGGTAGAGACGGCAATGCCTCCGGAACCAGCACCTGTTGCAGCTCACGCGCGTTCTTGAACTCCTGCTCGATGGCGCCTTGGCGGCGGCGCTCCTCCACGAGATATCGATAGACCGCATAGACAATTGAAACGAGCAGCAAAACCTGGGCAATGTTGTTGGCGGTGATGGGATTGCCATTGATTAAGAACAGGGGCGCGGCAATCTTGTCGGAGATTGTCCAATGGGTGAAACGCCGGCCCTGCTCGAACGCGATGCGCACAACGGAAATCATTTCGGTAAGAAACGCAAAGATGGCCACCAGCCAGCGCGATGCATCCAGATGCCTGCGCCGAAGCACGGCGAACGCCACCAGAAACAGGGCGAAAGCTTCAAGGAGCGTGAAGACTGTCGTGAATATGCCGTCGGCAATCTCTATCTGCACCGCCCAGCTGGGGGGGCCGAAGGGAAGCGACAGAAATCCATCCAGCGTAGTGGTCGTGATGCAGATGGCCGCGAAGGTTCGCGCCACGCGCAGCAACCTGCGATTGTCGTGCAGGTCAAGAAGCCAGATCAGCACGAACCACAGGGAGATATCCGTTATCCCAAAGCATGGCTGCGCCAGGCCGATGGCGAAGTTGAAGGACCACGGAATGCGCAATCCGAGCAGAATCGTAATGATGAGCGGCGCCAGGGCATACCCGGCGATCCAGAACAAGACCCATTGCGTCCGGTCGCGGAACCAGGCGAGAAGCGCCAGCAGGCCGACCAATGCATAGAGCGAGTCCAGGCCCCAGATGAATTGCCGGCGGCGCAGCCATTGGTAGTCGCTGGCGGCTTTGAGGTCGGCAATCGCCTGTGGGCTCCCTGCAACTGGAGCAGCAGTAAAGCCTCCCGTATCCCCCGAGTCGAAAGAAACCGGCGGGGCTTTCCACACGCGGAACGCGAGTACGCCATCGTGTACCGGTCCCAGTCCAAAGGTTTGCGGAGATGGTGCGTAATACCAGACAGGATGGGGAGGGAGTTCACCGTGTCGCGCCGCAAGCACTCCGTTCCAGTAGATTTCGTATGCATCCTCGATGGGCGGCAAATACAGGGCCAGATCGGGCGCCGCGCCGGGCGCCGGCCTGATCCTGATGTGGCGCCGATACCACGCGAAGCCGTTGTAATTTGCATGGCCCTGCATGCCCCACGTCTTGTCGGCGCCAAGCTGCTCCCAGTGGGAATCGTCGGCGGCTGGAGCAGCCCAGTTCATGTCATCGCCGAGATGGAACTGCCAGGGGCCGTCGAGGTCGACCGAGCCTTTGCCGAGGCCATCCAAAACCAGCGTGGGAACGGCCTGGACAGATGTAGCCGGCGGCTGGGCCGCATGGGCCACGCTGGCGGCAATGGCAAACATGACAACAGTCTGCAGGCAGAGGAACCGCGAAATGTGCGAACGCATGCCGCAAGCATACTCTGCCGGCCACGGGGGCGATAAGAAGATTTTGCGCTGGGCGCATCAGCCCGTGCACAACGCCGCATCACCGCCAAGAGACGATACGATAGACAATTGGAGCGATACATGCCAAGGATTCTCGACGGTGCGGCCATTGCCGCCGCCATCAAGCACGAAGTGGCGGCGGACGTGAAGTTGCTGGCCGCCGAGGGCATTCGACCCGGGCTTGCGGCCGTGCTGGTGGGCCATGTGCCTGCGTCCGAGATTTATGTCCGCAGCAAGGTGCAGGCCTGCGCCGATCTCGGCATCTTCAGTGACCTCATCACCCCACCGGACACTGTCACCACGGAAGACATGCTTGATCTGGTCGCCGGCCTCAACGACCGCGATGACATTGACGGCATCCTCATCCAGTTGCCGCTGCCTGCGCAAGTAGATGCAAAAGCACTGCTCGATGCCGTTTCGCCTCTCAAAGATGTGGACGGCTTTCACCCCGTCAACGCGGGCCGCCTGCAGGCTGGCCGCCCGGCCCTCGCGCCCTGCACCCCTTCGGGAGTCATTCAGATTCTTGAGCGCAGCGGCATCCCCATTGCCGGCCAGCACGCCGTCGTGGTGGGCCGCAGCGACATTGTGGGCAAGCCGGTCGCTATGCTGCTCCTCAACCAGAACGCGACCGTCACCATCTGCCACTCGAAGACTCGCGACCTGGGCGCCATCACCCGCCAAGCCGAAATTCTCGTCGCCGCCATCGGCCGTCCCGCCTTCATCACGCCGCAAATGGTCAAGCCCGGCGTCACCGTCATCGACGTGGGCATCAATCGCGTCACCACCAGGGAAGAATTCGACCGCTATTTTGCCGGCAACGCCAAACGCGAAGCAGCCTTTGCAAAGAAAGGTTCCACTATCGTCGGCGACGTGCATCCGAAAGCCTTCGAACTGGCCGGCGCGTACACGCCCGTGCCCGGCGGCGTGGGCCCGCTCACCATCGCCATGCTCATGGCCAACACCGTGCGCGCGGCTAAAATGCGGCGGGGGCTCTAGTCCATGCTCCGCGTAGGACTCACCGGCGGGCTGGGCAGCGGCAAGAGCACCGTCGCGGGCTATCTGCGCGACCTGGGCGCTGAGGTCGTTGAGGCCGATGAACTGGGCCGCGCGCTCATGGAGCCGGGCCAGCAGGTCTACGCCGAAATTGTCCGGGTCTTTGGCCCGCAAGTGGTCAATCCTGATGGCCGCCTGAATCGCGCCCGGCTCGCGGAGCTCGCTTTCCAGGGCGGCCGCCTCCAGGAACTCAACGCCATTGTCCATCCAGCGGCGATCGCCGCGCAGCGCCGTTGGATGGACTCGGTCTTCGCCCGGAATCCCGCCGCTATTGCCGTCATCGAATCGGCGCTCATCTTTGAAGTTGAACGCGATGCCCGCGCCCGCGGCGAAACGGACAGTGTTCTGGCCGATTGGCGTCGTCGCATCGATCGCACCGTCCTGGTCACCGCCCCCGACGAGCTGAAAATCGCCCGCTACGCCGCCCGAATCATCGCATCCAACCCCTCCAGCGCCGCCCGCATGGCCGCTGAAGCCGACGCCCGTCTCCGCCTCGCCCACCAGATGCCCGATGCGGAAAAAATGGCCCGGGCCAGTTACGTCCTGGAAAATACGGGGGATCAGGCCTCGTTGCATGCCCAGGTGGTCGCGCTGTGGCGGCGCCTGACCGAGGACAGCAACAAATCCCCTCATAACTTGTCATTACAATAAGAGGGGAGGGGACGGCGCGGCGCTCTGTCGCGGAACCTGCGCGCGCCGCATCCGTATCCATAAAGAAAGGTCGTAAGGTTCATACGTTATGAGATTGCGCCGGCTTTTTCTGGTTGTTTTGCTGGTGGGCGGATTCTGGTACCTCACCACGCATCTCCCCTCCAAGGGTGATCCTCTGTCTTTGGGAAATCTCTCGCTCTTCAATGTGCGTGGCTCCGGGTCTCCACTCCAGCTCACTGAGGCTGAGGCCGCGCCCGCCTACGACGCGGAAGAGCAGAACAATATCGCCATTTATAAACGCGTCCTGCCCTCGGTCGTGAACATCACGTCCACCACGCTGGTCTTCAACTTCTTTTACGGAACCGTCCCTCAGCAAGGCCAGGGCTCAGGATTCATTCTCGATCGAGCCGGGCACGTGCTCACCAACTACCACGTGGTCGAAGGCGCCAACCGCGGCGTCGAGGTTATGCTCAGCAATAAGCGCCGCTACTCTGCCAAGGTGGTCGGAACAGATAAGGTTCACGACCTGGCCCTGCTGCAAATCGACGCCTCTAACCTGCAGCCGGTCACGCTGGCTGACTCCTCCGAGCTCGCCGTGGGCCAGAAGGTTTACGCCATCGGCAACCCCTTCGGACTCAGCGGCACCATGACGCGCGGCATCATCAGCTCCATCCGCTCCATCCAGAATGCGGACGGCGCGCCCATTGAAGACGCCATCCAGACCGATGCGGCCATCAACCCCGGCAACTCGGGCGGACCCTTGCTCAACTCGCGAGGCGAAGTCATCGGCATCAACACCATGATCGCCTCGAACGGCGCCAATCAGAGTTCAGGCATCGGCTTCGCCATTCCCATCAACACCGCCAAGGCCGTCCTGGGCGACCTCACCCGCTACGGGCGCGTCAAGCGGCCCTCCCTGGGCATCGTCTCCTTCGCCATCGGCCCCGATCTCGCCTCCCAGATGGGTCTCGCCGCCGAACAGGGCGTCCTCATCCAGAAAGTGATTTCGGGCGGCGCAGCCGAGCGCGCCGGCCTGCGCGGCGGCAACGAGCAGGCCTATGTGGGCAACACCCCCATCATGCTGGGCGGAGATCTCATCGTCGCCATCGACGGCCAGCAGGTCACTGGCCCCGAGGACATCAGCGCCCTCATGAACAAACACCAGGCCGGCGACACAATCAGCATCACCATCTATCGCGGCCGCAGGCAGATCACCGTGAAATTGATCCTGGGCGAAGCGCGCGATCAGAATACCTAGCCAAGAGAACTCTCACCGGAGCCGTCCATGAACAAGATCACCCCATTCCTCTGGTTCAACACCAACGCCGAAGATGCCGCCGCCTTCTACATCTCCGTTTTTCCCAACAGTCGCAAGCTCGGTGAACTGCGCGTCACCGAGGCCGGACCCGGCCCGGTCGGTTCTCTGCTGGCCATCGATCTTGTCCTCGACGGCCAGCAGGTCACCTTCCTCAACGGCGGACCAGCCCATCAGCTCAGCGAAGCCTTCTCTTTCACCGTGCGCTGTGAAACGCAGGCGGAGATCGACGACTACTGGGCAAAGCTGGGCGAGGGCGGCACGGAAATCCGCTGCGGCTGGATCAAAGACAAGTTCGGCCTCTGCTGGCAAATCGTGCCCGCCAACGTGATGGAGCTGCTCAAACACCCCAACGCCATGCGCGCCATGATGAAGATGACGAAGTTCGACATCGCCACCCTGGAAGCCAGCGCCCGAGCACAATAGCCGATTTGAATTGAGTTACAAACCAGCCTGCGCCGCGTTCCACTCCGCCCGCTTCACCTGCATCCGCGCCCACGCAACCGGCTCGCCATAATGACCGGCCACAATCTCCGCCGCCCTGCCTTCATCCAGATAGCGCTCGACCGCGGCCAGCTTCACCGTAGAGTCGGCAGCCATCTGCGCCACCGCGCCCTTGCTTGACACGGACTCGACCAGCGCCAGAATCGCGCTCACAATGGTCGCCACTCCCTGAATCGCCGCCAGGGCGTGCGTCTGGCTGGCGGTGTTCGTAATCTTTGTCGCTTGCAGCAGCGAGGTGTTCACCTGCTGCTGAAAAGTCACCACCTGCGTTTGCAGTTGCGCCAGCACGCTCGCCGAGGGATTGGCCAAATAAGCCTTGGCCTGCCCAACCAGCACACTGGAAGCAGCGTCGAACCCGACCGTCGCGGCGGTAAAAATCGGCGCGTCCGCCGGCGCAAGCAGCGCCGCGGTCGAGTCCAGCGTAGCCACAGCACTTTCGAGAGCTGGCGTCCAATTCACAATGTCTTGCGCCACCGTCGTGCCCGAGCAGCCGCCCACAAAAGGCAACGGCAGCAGCAGGGCAATCATCGCCCACGCACCCAGCTTCGCGGTCGTGCCGGAACGCAGGTCCTTCGACTCGCTGTGCTCGCTCAGGATGACAGCGGCGTTAGAGGGGTCCCTGGCCAGCAACCCCAGCAGCGCAGTCGCCAGAGCGCTCACCAGTGTGATCACCGTGCCGCTGCCCGCCGCGCCCAGCGTCACACCCTGTTGCGAGAAGACGCCGGCCATCGTCACTACCGCAATCAGCACGCCGGCGGCCGATGTTTTGGGATGGTTCCATATATTCGAGATGGGATTCATGCGAAAAGCTCCTTCCAAGAGCAGAAGGCGGCAGCAGCCGCCACGGTTGACTTGAAAATTTGGCGGCAATCAAGCAGGCTCAACCCACCGCCGGCGAACCCCGCCGTGGTTGCGGTTCTGGGCTCACCGCGGAGAGCCGATGCCAGGCAGTTTTCGACGGTCCCGCGCCCCGGCGCCCTCCGCTGCGGGAGGGCGAACTCATTCGCCGGGCGCGGCATTTCCGTCTTTTGTCTGGCTATCTCTTAAGGATAGGCAACTCAGAATATGTTTTCGGAAAAGATAGAGATCGAATAACAAGCCTGTAATCAGTTAGTTTTGTAGTCAAGCGGCGGTCACCCGCTTGACAGCGGAATCTGCGCAAAGGATTACTTACGCTCCGAGCTCCCGCACCGAGAGCTACGAATTCCGCTTCACAAACCGCCGTCCGCGCACTTCGTAATCCCCACTCGCCACGCGTCCAATCGCCTCGCTGTAGGCTACATGCTCCTCCGCCAGAATCCGCTCCGCCAGCGAGTGCGCATCGTCCGTCTCCAGCACTGGAATCGCCCTCTGCAACACGATCGCTCCGTGGTCAAGATGATCGTCCACAAAGTGCACTGTGCACCCGGCCACCTTCACGCCGTAATCGAACGCCTGCCCCTGCGCCCCGAGCCCGGGAAAAGCCGGCAGCAGCGAAGGATGAATATTGAGGATGCGGTTGGGAAACGCAGCCAGAAATTCCGGCGACAGCAGCCGCATATAGCCCGCCAGGCAAACCAACTCCACGCGGTGCGCCCGCAGGCAGCCGGTCACCTCGGCGTCATGCTCCTCGCGCCTGCGTCCCTTCGACAGAAAGACCGCTGTCGGCAGCCCCAGTTCCCGCGCCTTTTCGATCCCCGCAGCCTCGGCTACGTTTGAGATCACAACAGCAATCTCCACGCCCTTCAGCCTGCCGGCTCGGATCGACTCCGCAATCGCCAAAAAATTCGAGCCTCGGCCCGAGAGCAGTATTCCCAGGCGGACTAGAGGACGGCCTGCGGCCCCGGATGCTTGGCTGATTCGGGTCGGGTCACCGGGTTCTGCGTTGCCGGCGTTCAAGTGTATTGCACCCGGCGCTCGCCCTTCACCACGCGCCCAATCACATGGAACTTCTCTTCCGCCCGGTTCAGCAGGTTCTTGGCGCGGGCAAACTTCTCCGCCGGCACCACCACAATCAGCCCCACGCCCATGTTGAAGGTGCGCATCATCTCTTCGTTTGAAACCTGGCCCAGCGCCCGCAAATGCTCAAAAATCGGCAGCCCCGGCCAGGACCCCAGCTCCACCTGCGCGCCCGTGCCTTTGGGCAGGATGCGCGGCAGGTTCTCCGTAATGCCCCCGCCGGTGATGTGCGCCATGCCCGCCGTCAGTCCCGCCGTCACCAGCTTCTGAATCACCGCCAGATAGCTGCGATGCGTCCTCATCAGCGCCGTTCCCGCCTTCTCCTTGATGGCCGTCACGTACTGGTTCGGCTTGTAGCCGCCCACCTCGAAAAACAGCTTGCGCGCCAGCGAATATCCGTTCGTGTGCAGCCCCGTCGAAGGCAGTCCGATCAGCACGTCCCCTGCCTTGATGCCCGCGCCGGTCACCAGTTTGTCCCGGTCCACCGCGCCCACAATAAATCCGGCCAGGTCGTATTCCCCTTCGGTATAAAAGCCCGGCATCTGCGCCGTCTCGCCGCCAATCAGCACGCACCCATTCGCCTTGCAGGCCTCGGCCAGCCCGGTCACCACGCTCTCCGTCACCTCCGGGTCCAGCTTGCTGCTGGCCAGGTAGTCCAGAAAAAACAGCGGCGTCGCGCCCTGCACCGCAATGTCGTTCACGCAATGGTTCACCAGGTCCGCTCCCACCATCTGGTGCAGCCCCAGCTCAAAAGCCACTTTCAGCTTGGTCCCCACTCCGTCCGCCGAGCTCACCAGGATCGGATTCTTCCAGCGCTGCATGTCCAGCCGGAATAGCCCCCCAAAGCCGCCCATTCCGCCCAGCACGTTGCGGTTGAACGTCTTCTGCGCCAAGTACTTGATGCGCTCTTTGGCGCGGTCGCCGCTCGATATGTCCACGCCTGCATCGGCATAGGTCATGGATTTGGATTTGGATTCGTCAGGCACGGTATGAGCTTTCTGCGGTGGGATTTAGAGCGGCGGATGCCGGAAAGGTCGATTCTAGCAGCATCCTCCGCGAATCGCCTTCGCCTCTACAGAAACCGCCCCCGCTCTTCAGCCGTCGGCAGCGGGCAGCTCTCATAGCGTCCCCAGATCCTGTAGCGCCAGCGAGCAATCAGCCGGTATCCCAGGTCGCGCAGCGGCCGCGGAATCCATCCCAGCGCAGCCCCCACAGCCGGCCACGGCCGCGGCAACTCCGCGAGCATCGCCAGCACCCCCGTCGAACGATCCACCAACTGCTCATTCGATCCGCCCGAATCGCGCACGACCAGGATGCTGCTCGGTCCCGCGCCCAATCTCTGCCCTAATCCCTGCTCAGCCGCGCTGATTCCATGCCGCGCCAGCAGACCCGCCACCAACGGCGACTCGAAGGGCACAAACCGCAGCCGGTCCCCCCGGTCGCGGCGCAGAAACCACCGCACCGACCGGTTGCACAGCCCGCAGCAACCATCGAAGACAACGAGCACCCGGTCGCCGATCTCGTCCAATTTGCTCACACTCAAGGGGATGCTCGCGCCAGGACCGCCGATTCAATTCAGCGCATCCGCAAACCCGCACATTCTATACTGAAGCCGACATGAGCTCCCCAATCCCCGCTGCTCTCAAGGCCCGTTCCCGCGCCAGGTCCCTTGTCCTCCAGCAGCGCGCAGAGCGATTCTTCCCCGGTGGCGTCAACTCGCCCGTGCGTGCTTTCCGCGCGGTGGGCGGCGCGCCCCCGTTTATTGAGTCTGCCCAGGGAGCCTGGCTTACCGACGCCGACGGCAGTCGATTCATCGACTACTTCGGCTCCTGGGGCCCCATGATTCTCGGCCACGCCTTTCCGCCGGTCGTCGAAGCCATCGAACGCGCCGCCCGCAACTCCGCCAGCTTTGGCGCCTCCACCGCCGCCGAGGCCGACCTGGCCGAGCGCATCACCGCCTGCTATCCGGCCATTGAAAAACTCCGCTTCGTCAGCTCCGGCACGGAGGCCACCATGTCCGCCATCCGCGTGGCCCGCGCCGCCACCGGTCGCAACATGATCGTCAAATTCGAGGGCTGTTATCACGGCCATTCCGATGGCCTGCTTGTCAAGGCCGGCTCCGGCGTGGCCACCTTCGGCATTCCCGGCTCAGCCGGCGTCCCCGAGGAGATCGCCCATCTCACCCACGCCCTGCCTTACAACGACATCGCCGCCGTCGAAGCCGCCTTTGACGCCCACCCCCGTGCCATCGCCGCTGTCATCGTCGAGCCCATCGTCGGCAACGCCGGCTGCATCCCTCCCGCTCCGGGCTACCTCTCCGCCCTGCGCGCGCTCACCCTCCGCGAAGGCGCCCTGCTCATCGTCGATGAGGTCATGACCGGCTTCCGCGTTGCCCTCGGCGGAGCGCTCGAACTCTACGGCCTCGATGCAGACCTGGTCACGCTCGGCAAAATCGTCGGCGGCGGCCTGCCCATCGGCGTCTTCGGCGGCAAGCGCGCTCTCATGGACCTGCTCGCCCCCCTCGGTCCCGTTTATCAAGCCGGAACCCTCAGCGGAAACCCGCTCGCCATGGCCGCCGGCAACGCCACCGTCTCATACCTTCAAGACCACGCCGCCCAGGTCTACCCGCGCCTCGAAGCCACCGCTCAAGCCGTCGCCGAGGGCGTTGCCGCCGAAGCCGTCAATGCCGGCGTTCCTCTCACCCTCAACCGCGTCGGCTCCATGTGGACTTGGTTTTTCAACGCCGGTCCCGTCACCGACTACACTGAAGCCGCCCAATCCGACACCGCCGCCTTCGGCCGCTTCCATCAAGCCATGCTCGAGAACGGCGTCTGGCTCCCGCCGTCCCAGTTTGAAGCTGCTTTTCTAAGCACCGCCCACGGCGAAGAAGAAGTAGTCGCCACCATCGCCGCCGCCCACGCAGCCTTCTCTGCAGCAACACCCGGATGATCCCAGATCTCCGCGTGCCCCACCCCTATCCCCACGCATCCAGTCTCACAAACCGATGACGGGTCTTGTAGCGCGCGATCAGTTGCCCCGCCGCAGTCACCGAAGGTCCCCGGTCCGCGCCCAGCCCCCGATGGCCCCCATCGTGCAGCACGATATTCGCCGCCCATCCCCGTCGTTCCAGCCCCTCGATCCTGCCCGTCAGCCTCCCCGCAATCGCATCCGCGGAAGGGTCCTTCCAGTCGGTCGTCATCGCGTTCCAGGTCACCGGAACCATCCCTAGCCGTCGCGCCGCTCTCAGCACAAACGGCCGCCGCGCCCCATACGGCGGCCGAAAATACTTCACCGGAGCCCCTGCAATCTGGGCGAGCGCCGCGCTGGTCCGCGTCAGCTCCTCCGTCACCTGTCGCGCAGGCGTGAGCGCCAGGTTGGGATGACTCCAACTATGATTCCCGATCAGGTGTCCGGCGGCCACAATCCGCCGCACCAGCTCCGGCTCTTCCTCGGCAAACTGGCCCACCAGAAAAAACGTGGCCCGCACTTCGTGCCCCGCCAGCAAATCAAGCAGCCGCGGCGTCCACGCCGGATTCGGCCCGTCGTCGAAGGTCAACGCCAGCTCGCCCGGCCTGCGCGGCGCAGTCATGGTCCGCCCAAAAATCTGCGATCCCGGCGACAATGCCGCGTAGGCGCAGCCGCCCCACGCCAGCCCCACTCCGGCCACCGTGCCCAGCCCCCCGTATATCCCCGCCGCCCAAGGAGAAAGCATGCTTCCAGTGTGCTGCGCGGCACCGGCCAACCGCAAGCTGAGCCCCAAGCCCCGCTCCAACCCCGAGCCCGGCCCCGAGCCGGACCCCGACCCCGGAAAAGCCCCGGAACCCCGAACCGCAGCCCATGCATCTAAACAGGGAACTTGGCGTATACTCACCTTGTTCGGGTCGCATCCTGCGTGTACGGAGCGGCACTGGAGATCAAAATGAGCGTTACCAACTTCCCCGCAAGCGCAAATTCTCCTTCCATCGGCCTCCCCATCACAAAAGTCACCATGCCCGCGCTCGCTGAGATGAAGCGCCAGGCCAAACCCATCTCCGCGCTCACCGCCTACGACTACTCCTCTTCGCGGCTCGCCGACGAAGCCGGAATCGACCTCATCCTGGTCGGCGACTCGCTGGCCATGGTGGTCCTGGGACACGAAAACACTCTTGCCGTCACCGTCGATGAAATGCTCCACCACACCCGCGCGGTCCGCCGCGCCGTGCACCGCGCTCTCGTTGTCGCAGACATGCCTTTCGGCAGTTACTCGACCGTCGCTACTGCCCTCGCCAACGCCATCCGCTTCGTAAAGGAATCGGGAGCCGAAGCGGTCAAGATCGAAGGGCCGCGCATCGACCTCGCCCGCGCCCTCGTCGAGGCCGAGATTCCTGTCATCGGCCACCTCGGTCTCACCCCGCAAAGCCTGCACCGCATGGGCGGCTATCGCGTCCAGGCACGCACAGCCGAGTCCATCCACCGGCTCAAGGCAGACGCCCACGCCCTCGCCGAAGCCGGTGCCGGCGCCATCGTCCTCGAAGGCGTTCCCCGCGAGGTAGCCGCTGCCATTACCGCCGAGTTGTCCGTCCCCACTATCGGCATCGGAGCCGGCCCCGATTGCGACGGCCAGATCCTCGTCTTTCACGATCTGCTCAATCTCACCTTCGCCCCAGCCGCCAGATTCGTCCGTCGCTACGCCGACGCCGGCGCCCTCATCCGCTCCGCCATCGAACACTATCGCGAAGACGTGGAGCACCGCGCTTTCCCCACCGATGAGGAAAGCTACCACCTGCCTGAATCCGCCCGCCACGCATTCGACGAAATGCCGTCAGCAGTTCTCCGGAAAGCCTGATGCAATCCAAACACCTTGTAGCCCCGCCGACGAAACAGACCGTTGGTTTTGAAAGGGTCCGACTTCAGTCATGCCGCCGGAGAAAACACCGGTAGTTTTGAAAGGGCACGACTTCAGTCGTGCCGCAAGCCCCTGCCCATTGAAAGTGGGCTTTAGCCCCTGAGGGAAGTTTTCGAGCGACTGATGCAAATCCTTCGGACCGTAGCCGAGCTCCGCCACTGGTCTCGTCAGCAACGCGCCACCGGCCACACCATCGGCCTCGTCCCCACCATGGGCGCGCTCCACGCCGGCCACGCCTCCTTAATTCGAGCTGCCGCGGCCTCGTGCGGCGCGGTCGCCGTCAGCGTCTTCGTCAATCCCACCCAATTCGGTCCCCACGAAGACTACGCCCGTTACCCCCGCTCCTTTGAAGCCGACTGCGCCGTCGCCCAAACCGAAGGCGCCGACGTGATCTTCGCCCCATCGGTCGAGGAGCTCTACCCCCCCGGCGCATCCACCTTCGTCGAGGTCACCGGCCTGAGCGAACGCCTGGATGGCCAGTCCCGCCCCGGCCACTTTCGCGGCGTCGCCACCGTGGTCGCCAAGCTGCTCATCGCCGCCGAACCCGACCGCGCCTTCTTCGGACAGAAAGACGCCGCCCAGGTCGCAGTCATTCGCCGCATGGTCGCCGATCTCCGCCTCGCCACCGAAATCATCGTCTGTCCCATAGTTCGCGACCCCGACGGCCTCGCCCTCAGCTCTCGCAACCTGTATCTGAGCCCCGCCGAACGCGCTCAGGCGCTCACCCTCAGCCGCGCCATTCGCCAAGTCGAATCCCTGGTGGCCGCCGGCGAGCGCCGCGCCGCCGCCCTCATTGAAGCCGCAAACGGTCTTTTCTCCGCCGCACGCAGTGCCTTTGCCGCTGTCCCCGCAATCCGCATTGACTACATCGCCCTCGTCGACTGGACCACGCTGGAACCGGTAGAGACCGCCATCCCCGGCACCCTTTTCGCCGTCGCCGCCTGGGTCGGCGCAACGAGGCTCATCGACAACGCCGTGATTGCCTGAGTCTTGTCCCCGTGATGCGCTTGAAACTTTTCCCGCAGGACCCTATTGACAACCAATAGCCATATGGTTATGATTTCTCCATGCCGACGCTCGCCGATCGCGTCTTCAAGGCCCTTGCCGATCCCACCCGCAGGTCCATTTTCGAAGGACTCACGCGGGATGGCGAGCAGACCGTTCATGCGTTAACCCGCCGCGCCGGAATCTCGCAGCCCGCCGTTTCCAAGCACCTCACCGTGCTCAAGCGCGCCAGGCTGGTACGGCATCGCCGTGCGGGACGCGAAACTCACTATCGCGCCCAGCCCGATTCCCTGGCGCCGATGGCCGATTGGCTCAATCACTACGGCGCCTTCTGGCGCGACCGATTTGATCAACTCGAAAGCCTGCTGAAAAGGATGGAAAAATGACCCACACAGCCACGTCCCGCTCTCTCGTCATCGAAAGGGAAATGCCGCAACCACCCGAAAAAATATGGCGAGCCCTCACCGAAGGTCCATTGCTCGAGCAGTGGATGATGAAAAATGATTTTGAACCCGTGGTCGGGCACAAGTTCCAATTCCGCGCCGATCCCATGCCCAACTGGAATGGCATGGTCGATTGCGAAGTGCTCGCAGTCGATCCCTACGAGCGCCTGTCTTATAACTGGGGCGTGGGCGATCCCGCTTCCGGCCTTCAATGGGTCGTTCTCTGGACATTGACGCCGACTGCGGGCGGCACGCATGTTCGCATGGAACAGTCCGGCTTCGGTCCCGATCAGCAGGCAGCGTATCAGGGTGCAAACTACGGCTGGCAGAAATTCTTTGGCAACCTGGAGCGTGTCATGAAGGGGGTGAACTGACCATGAAAGCAAAAACCATTCTGTATTGGACGATGACCATTCTCGTCGCGTTTTTTATCGGAGGCGGCGGCGGCGCGCAGATCTGGCAATTTCGGGCCCACCCTCACGGCATCGTGCCCGAACTCGGCTACCCACTGTACTTCTTCCTCATCCTTGGGATTTGGAAGGTGCTTGGAGCCATTGCCATTCTCGTGCCGCGTTTTCCGCGCCTCAAGGAATGGGCCTATGCCGGCATCTTCTTTGACCTGACAGGCGCGGCCGCCTCCTGCGCCGCCGTGGGCGGTTACGGCGCTTACGCCTTTCACGTCATCGCTCCTCTCATCATCGCTGGTTTTACTGTGGCATCGTGGGCGCTGCGACCGCCAAGCCGCACCATCGGCGTGCTCTTTCCTGCCACCAGCGCTGCCGGGCAACCTTGACTCAACGGAGGGTTCAGGGGCCTTCAGGCCCCTGAACGGATCCTTCCAACTCGGAGTGGCTTTAGGCACGGGCTTTTCGATTTATGCTGCCGATCCGCGTACTCGATGAGCAAATCTGAAAATTCTCGCCAGTTGAGGATTTCTTCCGGATTGCCGGTGATCCGACCGGAGCAGCGCCGAGACCCCCGAAAACGGCCAATGATTGGAAATTCACTCGGAGCCAGACGAGAGATCGGATTTGCGGGCAATTCTCAGCGCTTCCAGAGCTGCGCCACGAGCGCCCGCGGTGTCGCCGTTCGGCATAACGTGAATCGGGATGTCGGCCTGCTCTTCTCGCTGGACCCCCATTCCGATGCGAATCTCATCTATGAACCAGCGTTGAAATTCCGGGCTCGTTTCTAACACGCCGCCGCCCACGATCAGGGCGTCAGGGTCGAATGTGTTGATCATTTGATCAAAAAACAGTCCAAGCGCCCGCGCCTGGACCCGGAAGATCTCCTGGCACATCGGATCGCCCTTTTCCGCCATTCCGCGTACGCGATAGGCTGCCTTATGGGGGTCTTCGATTTTACCAAGTTCATGGCCGGGGTACTTCTTCAGGAAATGCGGCAGCAGATGTCTTCGAATCGAAGTGAGAGAACACAGCGATTCCAGATCTCCCATCCGGCCGCAATTGCACTCCGGCTTCAGTCCCTCGGTACCGGGAATCATCTGATATGGAATGAGGACGTGGCCCAGCTCTCCGCCGAACCCCTTCCGGCCCTTAATCACGGTGCCATCCATGATGATTCCGCCGCCATGACCGGTGCCAACGACACACGAAATCGATGTGGTCCCTCTGCTCGTGCCGAAGAGAGCAAAATGGCCCCAGACGGCCGCCGCGTTCGCGTCGTTCAGGTACATCACAGGCTTACCTAAAACGTGGGACAGATTGCCGCACATATCGAAGCTCGCCCAATCGGCATGAACAAAATTCGTAGAGCCTTTCGCGCTGAGCACCCCCATCGCGCTCGCCGGGCCCGGTGTGTCCAAGCCCACAACTGCCACATCCGCAAGGGGAACTCCCGCCATCTCCACCGCCACTTTGAGACCGTCCGCAATCTGCTTCAGACAGATTGCCGGGCCCTCGGTTGAGCGGGCAGGATACTCACACAGGCCCTCGATGAGAAACTCTTCACGATCGTTCAGCAATGTATAGTTAACGGCGGTTCCACCAAGATCCACACCAGCGACGAGCATCCTTTTTCCTCACTCTGTATTGTTCCAACAGATCGAACGGATTTGCGGGTAATCCAACCATTTGCCACTTCATTGCAATTGCTTCGGCATCCGGCACCTCAGACAACACCATCCCGCTCCGCGCTACCCCATGCATACGCGCAATGCTCAAAGGCTCATTTTGCAGACACAACATTGTGCCATATCAAGTTCTAGTCTGGCTGTGGGGGACACCTCGGCCAGCCGTTGGATGCATCCCGCGCAGCAGAACCGGTGAAAATCGGAATTGCGCAACCACCCACCTACACTGCACTCTTGTACCCATGCCGGAACTCCCCGACATCGCCGCCTACATCGCCGCCCTCGAAGACCGCATTCTCACGCAGCCCCTTGAGCGCGTTCGGATCGCCAGCGTGTTTCTCCTCCGCACCGTTGAGCCGCCGCTCACATCGGTCGAAGGCCGCACCGTCAAAACCATCCGCCGCATCGGCAAGCGCATCGCCATCGGCCTCGAGGGCGATCCGCCTGGCGACCTGTGGCTCGTGCTGCACCTCATGATCGCCGGCCGCCTGCACTGGCGTCCGCCCAACGCAAAACTCGCCGGACGAAACGCGCTTGCGGCCTTCGATTTTCCCACCGGCTCGCTCATCCTCACGGAGGCAGGCAGCAAGCGCCGCGCCTCCCTTTATCTCTTTCGCGGCGAAGAAAACCTCGCATCCATCGATCCCGGCGGCGTTGAAATCTTCTCCACGAGCCTCGACGGTTTTCGCGCCGCGCTCACCCTTGAAAACCGAACCCTCAAGCGCGCCCTCACCGATCCACGCCTCATCAGCGGCGTCGGCAACGCTTATTCCGACGAGATCCTCCACGCCGCCCAGCTCTCGCCCATCACCCTCACCCACAAACTTAAGCCCGACGAATGGGCCCGCCTCTTCGCCGCCACACGCTCCACACTTGCCGCTTGGACGAATCGTCTGCTCACGGAAGCCAAAGAAAATTTCCCCGAAAAAGTTACAGCCTTTCGCAAGGAGTTCGCGGTCCATGGCCGTTTCGGCCAGCCCTGCCCCCGCTGTGGCGCAAAGGTGCAACGCATACGCTATGCCGACAACGAAACCAACTACTGCGCCCACTGCCAGACCGGCGGCAAAGTGCTGGCCGACCGCAGCCTCTCCCGCCTTCTCGGTGCAGACTGGCCACGCACCCTCGATGAGCTTGAGGCCCTCAAACGCCGCTGAACGCTCGAAGTCTCCGATTTTTCTTGACAGCAATTTCCCGGCTGCCGCAGAGTGGTTGGCACGATTCCAATAAGACCGGCCATTGACTCTCCCCATTTCCCTGGATCTCTTTTCGTCGGGAGCCGGAAATCAATTGATCGTGGAGGTTTCTCAATGAACCATCTTCACTTGCATCAATTCAATCTCTGGGCTGTGCTGGTTGCGGCCTTGATTCAGTGGGTTCTGGGCGCACTCTGGTACTCCCTGCTCTTCGCCAAGCCGTGGATGGCCCTGACCGGCCACACCAAGGGCGAAAAACCCAAAGGTGCCATTGTCGCCATGGTCTCGTCCTTCATCGGCGGCCTCATCCTCTCGTATATCCTTGCGCATGTGGTGCTTTGGTCCCACGCGTTCAGTTACCGCCGGGGAGCATTCATCGGCGGCATCTGCTGGCTGGGATTCATTGCCGCACCCCTCTTCGCACAGCACCTTTATGAGAAGCGCTCCTTCAAGCTATTCGCCATTAACGCCGGCTATTGGCTTGTCGCGCTTATGATCAGCGGAGTGGTGCTAGCCGTTTGGCGTTGATCCTGTTGGGTCACGCGCCCATTACAATCGACGTATGACCAAAGCCGTCGTCGCAACCGCCAAAGCTCCCGCCGCCATCGGGCCGTATTCACAAGCCATCCGCGTCGGCAACCTCGTCTTCACAGCCGGACAGGTCGCCCTCGACCCGGTCACGCAGCTCGTGGTCGCGGCCGGCATCGCGGAACAAACCACCCGCGTGCTTGAAAACCTCAAGGCCATCCTAGAGGCATCCGGCTCAAGCCTCGCCCAGGCAGTCAAGGCCACCGTCTTTCTGAAAGACTTCAACGATTTTGCTGCCATGAACGAGGTCTACGCCGCCTATCTGGCTCCACAGGGTATGGCCCCGCCCGCCCGCACCACCGTTGAAGTCTCTCGCCTGCCCAAGGATGTTCTGGTAGAAATCGATCTGATCGCCGAGGTCTGAGCCGGGCGGCTGCTAACTGAAGGGTGCCCCATCCTTTCCGCCTCTGATGTGGAAAGGGTGGGAAACCACAAACTTCAATCGCTGTTCGTCCACCAGGAGATTTCCATGAGAGAAACACCCGATAAAATCGTGCGCACCGAGACCGAATGGCGCGCCCAGCTGACTCCGGAGCAGTATCAAATCCTTCGCGAGAAGGCGACCGAGCGACCCTTCACCGGCCTGCTCACCCAGAACCACGACACCGGCAACTACCACTGTGCCGGCTGCGGTGCGCTTCTTTTCTTGAGCGGAGCCAAGTTCGACTCCGGATGCGGCTGGCCCAGCTTCATGATTCCCGCCGAATCCAAAGCCGTCGTCGAGCACGAAGACCGCGCCTTCGGCATGCGCCGCGTCGAGGTCACCTGCGCCCGCTGCGGCGGTCATCTCGGCCACGTCTTCCCTGACGGTCCCGCGCCCACCGGCCTGCGCTACTGCATCAACTCCGCCTCGCTCACCTTCGAGCGCGCAAAATAGAGTCGACCGCGCAGGACGCGTTACTCTGACTCCATGAAGCACAAATCATTGCGCATGAATCTTGTTTTGCCGGCGGCCGGCTTCACCGCCGCGCTCGCATGGGCCCTCGCGTCTTTTTGTCAGCCCGCTCCATCGCAGGACGATCAGCAACTTGACCAGCGGTTGCTCTCCATCGCGCAAGCGCATCACGGCCACGTCGCCCTCTACGCGCACAACCTCAAGACCGGCCAGACCGCCTCGCTCGACCCCGATCAGCCCGTTAAGACTGCTTCCGTCATCAAACTCGGAATTCTGCTTGACGCCGCCGAGCAGATTCGCGCCGGCCGCGCCGCGCTGTCTGAGAAGTTGGTCCTAACCCATGACAATCAGGTAGCAGGCTCGGGCGTTCTGGCCCAACTCACCGCGCCCCTCGAGCTCACCCTCGGAGACACGCTCACCCTCATGATTATCCGCAGCGACAACACCGCAACCAATATGGCCATCGACCGCCTGGGCCTCGCGCATGTCAACGCAACTCTGCGCGCCGCCGGCCTGCGTCAAACCGTTCTCTACAAGAAAGTCTTCGTCCCATCTCAAGGGCCCATGCCCACCGATCAACCGCTCTTCGGCCTGGGCAAGACCACTCCCCGCGAGATGGCTTCCATCATGGAGCGCTTCGCCACCTGCAATCTGGCTCTGGAAGACTCCGCGCCGAAGGCGCAGTCGGTCGCACGGCAGACGTCCGTCGACGGCCCGCTGTGCGGCGCTTTGCTCCACATGCTCCGCAATCAGCAGGACCGCGACAGCCTCCCTCGCTACATCGAGTCGCTCGACACCAGCGAGCAAGGCTCGGCCATCGCCAACAAGACCGGCGCCCTCAATGCTGTCCGCAACGACGTCGCCCTGATCGCCACCAAAAACGGCCCGGTCGTAATCGCCGCTTTCACATCTGATAACACTGACCAGCGCTGGAACGGCGACAACGAAGCCGAACAGACCCTGGCCAAACTGGCCCAGGCAATTATCGCCCGCTGGTCGCCAGGCGGCCTCGATCCCGCTGCCTTTCCCTGGGAGAATCCCCTCGCTCCTGCCGCGCCGCGCCCTTGAGGCGATTCCAGGCACAACAAAACCCCGTCCAAACTAGGACGGGGTTGCTGTCGATGTCGAGTTGTGCCGGAGATTGGGCGCCTTGCGATGTTTACGTTCTGGTCGCCTTGGCGATCTTGCCCGCCTTGATGCAACTGGTGCACACCCTGATCCGCTTGGCCGAGCCATTAACAAGCGCCTTCACCGCCTGCAGATTCACATTCCACCGTCGCCGCGAAACATTGTGCGCGTGAGAAATGTTATTGCCAAACTGCGGGCCTTTCCCGCAAATATCGCATACCTGTGCCATGACTTCACTCCAATTCCGTATGTTAGCGCCGGCGCCTTCGGGGTGCCAAAAGGCACACTCCACCAACAGCTTGCCGAATCTCCAGTATACCCGGATTAGCGTTCCAAGCCAAACCAGCCGGACCTGCCGGCGTCGTCGCAAGCGGTTCCCCGCGCAAACCAGGCCTTATTCGTACCTCAGCGCCACCACCGGCTCAACCTTCATTGCCGCCCGCGCCGGAATCAGCGTCGCCGCCAGCGCCACCAGCGCCAGCAGCAGCGCCACCGCCCCATAAGCCGCCGGATCGCGCGGCCCCACGTTGAAGAGCAAACTCTTCAGCAGTTGAGCGGTGGCCAGCGACGCGCCCAGGCCCAGCACGCCACCCAGCACAATCAGCCGTACGCCTTCCCCCGCAATCAGACGCAGAATGTCCACCCGCGTCGCCCCCAGCGCCATGCGCACGCCGATTTCCTGGGTTCGCTGCGCCGCCACAAAAGAGATCACCCCATACAGCCCAATCACCGCCATCACCAGGCCGCAAAATGCAAAGAACCCCAGCAGCGCCGTCTCAAACCGCGGCCGGTCTGCCAGTTTGCTCACGTCCTCATTCAGCGTTTCAATCTCTACCGGAACCGTGGGATCGATCGCCGCAATCTGCGACTTTACCCACGGCGCAACGGCCTTCGGCGGCAGGGACGACTTGAGAATCATCACAGCGGACGAAGTCCAATCGTCCGCAACATCGCGCCGCAACTGGTAAAACTCCGGTTCATCCGCACCGGTCAGGCCGGCATTCTTCACATTCGCGGCCACGCCCATCACTGTGTACCACGGCCCGTTGGGAACTGGCTGCACTCGCTGGCCGATCGGGTTCTGATCCCCAAACATCCTCGACGCCAGCAGACCGTTCAGAATCAGGAACCGGTCGCTCTGCGTCCGCTCCACCTCCGTAAAGGGTTGACCGCGCGAGATGGGAATCCCGAGCGAGCTGAAATAGTCGGGCGTCACCCAGCGCCACGCCACCATGCCACCTGTCCCGCCTGCCGCACGCGGTCTGCCGGCAATCGTCATGATGCTGTAGATCTGCTCGTTTTGGGTTCCGCCCGGAGGCACGCTGTCGCTCATGCCCACCGTTTGCACGCTCGGCAAGCGCCGCAGCGCAGCCTCCGCTTGAAGAAAGAACTCCATGCGCTTCTGATTCGTTGTGTAGCGATACCCTGGCAGAGGGATGTACGCGGCCATTACTCCATGAGTCTCAAAGCCCAAATCCTGCCCTGCAAGGTTGTTGAAGCTGCGCAGCAGAAGCGCCGCCCCCGTCAGCAGAACCATGCTGACGGCGATCTGCCCCGCCACCAGGCAACGCCGCATCCACGCGTGTCCGCCCGACTTCGCGGCTCGCGCCGCCAGCGCCGCGACGCGCGGCCGTTCAAGCGCAGGCAATACTCCAAAAACCGCCCCGCACAACAGCGAGAGAAGAACAGTGAACAGAACGATGCGCAGGTCCAGTTGCGCCTTCGCCAGAAACGGAATGCCCGCCGGCGCGATTGCGACAAATACGCGCAAGAGAATCTCCGCAAGAACAATTCCCGCTGCGGCTCCCGCCATCGACAACAAAAGCATTTCCGTCAGTCGCTGGCGGACCAGCCGCCAGCGGCTTGCACCCAGAACAGACCGCACCGCCAGTTCCCGCTCCTGCGCCGCGGACCGCGCCATCAACAGGCTCGCCACGTTGGCGCAGGCAATCAGCAGCACTGCCAGCACCGCGCCCAGCAACACCCACGCCACCAGCCGCACATCCTGCATTTGCCGGTCGCGAATCGATCGCACCCGCAGATGCACCTCTTTGCGAAATTGCGGCGGAGCCAGGCTCAACGAGTAATTGAAAACCGGCTGTAACTCCGCCTGCGCCTCTTCGATGCTCACTCCGGGCTTCAGCCGCGCAAAGGCGTACATCACCCGACCCGGATCGGCCTTTCGTTGCTCGGCCTCGTTCAGCGCCTGCGGCACCAGCACGTCAGCCGCCTGCAACGTCGGCATCTCGAAGTCCTTGGGCAGCACGCCGGTCACGCGTACCTGGTTGCCGTCGAGATCGATCAACCGGTTCACAACATCCGGATCACGACCGTAATGCGTCTGCCACAACCCATACGAAATCAGCGCTACTTTGGGCCCATTCGGCCGATCCTCTTCAGGCAGAAAATTGCGGCCCAGCAGCGGCGCAATCCCCAGCGTCGACAGAAAGTTCTGCTCCACGCTCGCGCAACTCAGCCGCGCCGGATTCCGCTCCGTCAAGTCGCACGAATTCACTCCCGTTTCCGAAGTAAATGCCTCGAACGGTTTTTGATTGTCGCGCCAGTCGTAATACGATCCGCCCAGCATGAACTCCTGCGGAATAATCGGCGCCACCAGCCCCACCGATACCAGCCGGTCGTCGTGCGCATACGGCAAAGCGCGGAACAGAATCCGGTCCACCACGCTGAATACGGCCGTCGTCCCGCCAATCCCCAGCGCCAGCGTCGCAATCACAGTGATCGTAAACACAGGTTGCGCCGGAATCCGCGCAGCGCATAGCGCACATCCTGCACGACCGTGCCCCACCACCAGCCGGGCCGCTGCTCACGGCACTGTTCTCGCGCTCGCTCCACGCCCCCAAACTCAATCAACGCTCGCCTCCGCGCCTCCTCCACCGTCATCCCCGTTGCGACATTTCTCTCTACCGACTGCTCCAAATGAAACCGCAGTTCTTCATCCGTCTCGCCCGCCGGCTTGCGCGCCACCAGAAACCGCAACCGAGTGAGCCATTCCCTCATCATGCCGACGCCTCCGGAATCCGTCCCAGCACCAGCGCAATGGCCGACGACAGCCGCTCCCAGCTGTCCAGCTCGGTCTCCAGTTGTTTTCTCCCAATCGGTGTCAGGGAGTAGAACTTCGCCCGCCGGTTATTCTCCGAGGTTCCCCAGCCGGACCGGATCCAGCCCTTGTACTCCAGCCGGTGCAGCGCCGGATAAAGCGATCCCTGCCCAATCTGCAACACATCTTTTGAAATTTGCTGAATGCGCTGCGCAACCCCCCACCCATGCATGCGCCCCGGCGCAAGCGTCTGCAAAATCAGCAAATCCAGCGTGCCCTGCAACAGATCTGTCGATGGCGGCATCTCACTCCCCTCGATACTCGACAATAGAAATACTCTCGCTTTTGTCGATTGTCAAGGGAAGAGCCGATGTCAAGGGAAGAACGCATTCAACAGGCCTACTTTCGATCGTTTCGAATAGGCTGGACTGTCAAGGTTGCAATGGACTAGGATTCGACACGAACCGGATTGCAGGGGAGATGCGCGCCAGGATGCGCTTTGCGCGACGGACTGGATTTGAGAGCGGCGATCTGGCGTGGCTGGCAGGGAATTCCGCACGCAGAATGTATCCCATTATCCAGGCCCCCTCCTGAACAATCCCAAGGTAAGGCTCGCTGGCGCGGTATTTGCTGCACTCTCTTGATCAGAAGTGCGCTGTCATCGTGAGGAGAAGACCATGTTCCGGCTCGACGCTGACAAACGAGTTCACTTCTGCGACGGTGTGACGCGCCGGGACTTTCTTCACGCCGGTTCGCTCGCATTTCTCGGCCTGTCGATGCCCCAGTTTCTGCGCCTCAAGGCGATGGGCGCGGTGAACCCCGCCAAAGATGTCAGCTGCATTCAATTGATGCTGGTGGGCGGTCCCAGCCAGCTCGACACGTGGGACCTGAAACCGGACGCGCCGGCCTCCATTCGAGGCCCCTTCAAACCCATCAAAACCAACGTTTCCGGAATCGAGATTTCCGAGATATTTCCCCGGATGGCCACGCACGCGGACAAGTTTGCCCTGGTGCGCTCGGTCTACCACACCGCGGCCGCCGTACATGACACCGGTTGCCAGATGATGCAGACGGGAAGGCTATTCCAGGGCGGCCTTGAGTCGCCAAACTATGGCTCGGTGCTGCGGTTTGAAAAAGGTGCGCGTGGAGATATGCCTCCGAACGTCCTGATTCCGTTCACGATCGGGCAGCTTGGCGGCAACCTGCCGCACGGCGATACGGCCGGATTTCTGGGCAAGGGCTACGATCCGTTTGTATTGAATGCGGACCCCGCCGATCCCAACTTCAAAGTGCCGGATCTGCTGCCTCCCGAATACATCTCAGCGGTGCGCGTCGACCGTCGCCGAAGCTGGCGGCAGGTTGTCGACCAGTCCGTTGAATACTTCGAGGAAACGAATCAGGATTCGAAACTGATGGATGCGACGTTCAATCAGGCTTACACGCTCATGACGTCCGCCAAGGCGCGGGAGGCCTTCGAACTCACACAGGAGCCGGAAGAGGTGCGCAAACGCTACGGCATGAATCGTTTTGGCCAGGGTTGCCTGCTGGCGCGGCGCTTGGTGGAGCGCGGCGTGCGCTTTGTCACGCTCAACATGTTTGAGACGGTCTTTAATGACATAACCTGGGACATTCACGGCTCTGCTCCCTTTAGCCCGATAAGTTGCTATAGCGATCTGGTGGGGCCGATGTTCGACAACGCATACAGTTCGCTGCTTGAGGACTTGAGCCGGATCGGGTTGCTCGATAGCACGCTGGTGCTGGCAACGGGCGAATTCGGACGCACGCCGCGCATCAATCCTGCGGGAGGGCGTGATCATTGGCCGCAGTGCTGGACCGTCGTATTTGCAGGAGGCGGAATCAAGGGAGGTCAAGTTGTGGGCGCCTCGGACGCGATCGGCGCCGCTCCCCAGGACCGTCCGGTCACGCCCGCCCACATCGCGGCTACCGTGTACAAGTGTCTTGGCATTCCGGTCGATACCGTATTGAAGACACCGCAAGGGCGCGACGTGCGGCTTGTGGATACCGGCTTTGACCCGATCGATGAGTTACTGGTCTAGGCGTCGGCCAGGAGTAAGTCGACTCTAATTCAGTAGCCATGCCAGTTAGAAAGTCATGACCGTCGCATGATGGAGTAGCAATGGGACCTCGGAAACTTCTACTGCTCGTCGCATTGATCGGTGGGTTCATGGCCCCGTACGCGATCCTTGGATCGCCTGCAGGGCAGACCCCTACACCGCCGGTGGGGCGGGCTCCAGGCGACACTCCGTATCACGTTGAAGACATGTCAAAGCCTGCGGGTGAAGGCAAATCGTCAGCCAACAACAGCAAGCCGTTGCCGGCCGCCATCCCGCATATCTCTTCCCTGGCCACGTTGTCCCGGATCGAAATTCTGCCTTCTTCCATCTCCATCATGGGCCCGCGATACAGCCAACGGCTGCTCGTGGAGGGAACATTTGCCGACGGTCACCAGGAGGAATTGACCGCGCGGGCAACCGTTACGATTTCAAATTCCGAGGTTGCGAGAGTGGATAAGGACGACGTTGTCCTTCCGCAGGGCGATGGGCGGGCAACGATTACCGCGACCATTCTGAGTCACCATGCCACTGCGCCTATGACCGTGAATGACTTCACGACGGCGTCCACCTGGAGCTTTCGCAACGATGTGCTGCCGGTGATGACCAAGATAGGTTGTAACTCAGGTCCATGCCACGGCGCGGCGGCCGGGAAGAATGGTTTCAAGCTGACCCTGCGTGGCTACGATCCGATTACGGATTACTACACACTCACTCACCAGGCCCTTGCGCGGCGCACCAATCGGCTTGAACCCGCCAAGAGCCTGATTCTGCTGAAGCCAACCCTCACCGTTCCACACGGCGGCGGACGGCGCTTCGATGTTGGTTCACCGGAGTATCAAGTGATTTCCGGATGGCTTGCGCAAGGCATGCCGGCCCCGCAGGAGTCCGATGCTCTGGTTACTGACATTCAGGTTCTCCCACGCGAAGCTTCGCTCCACCCCGGCGCCCAACAACAGTTGATTGTCACAGCGGCCTTTTCCGATGGTCACATTGCGGACGTGACCCGGTGGGCCAAATATGACAGCGGAGATGAAGGCGTGGCCAGCGTCGACAACAATGGCCGGGTGACCATGCACGGCTACGGCGAAGCTCCAATTACCGTGTGGTATCAGAGCCATGTCACGTTTTCCAGGCTGCGCATTCCTTTCCCTCACAAGCTTGAAGATGCGGTGTTCAAAAAGGCTCCTCGTTCCAACTTTATTGACGGGTACATTCTGAATCATCTCGAGGCTCTGCACATTCCGCCATCGCCACCGGCGACCGATGCGGAGTTTCTGCGCAGGGCTTATCTGGACGCGACCGGAACGCTGCCGCACGCGGCGGAGGTTGAGAGATTCCTCCACGATCCTTCGCCGGACAAGCGGGACCATCTCATCGACAGCCTGATCAAGCGGCCTGAGTTTGTGGACTACTGGGCGTACAAATGGTCTGACCTGCTGCTGGTATCAAGTAACCACCTGGCTAACGAGGAAATGTGGAGTTACTTCAACTGGATTCGCGACAGCGTGGCGAGCAACAAGCCATGGAATCAGTTTGCGTCGCAAATCGTAACCGCGACCGGCCCAACGCTCGAAAACGGCGCGGCCAACTACTGGGTGATTCACCGCGATCCTTTGGACACCTCTGAAAACATGGCCCAGGCGTTCATGGGCATCAATATTAGTTGCGCGCATTGCCACAACCACCCTCTGGCCAAGTGGACCCAGAAGGACTACTACGGCATGGCGAATCTTTTTGCGCGGGTGCGGCTCAAGACGTTTGCTTCGTCCGGCTTTCGGCCCGGCGTCGGCCCGCTATTCAATGACGTCACCGTTTACTCCGCGCCCACCGGCGAGTTCATGGATGACCGCCTGATGATTCCGCTGCCGCCCAAGCCGCTGGATGCCACGGCGCTGTCGAGCGAGTTGCCTGGCGATACGCGTCAGTATTTTTCCAAATGGCTCACATCCCCGGAAAACCCTTTCTTTGCGCGCAACATCGTCAACCGTGTTTGGCGCAATTTCATGGGGCGTGGCCTGATTGAACCGGTCGACGATCTTCGCGATACGAATCCGGCGACCAACGACGAATTGCTGAACGCCTTGGTGAAGGATTTCGTCGCGCACAATTTCGATGTAGATCACCTGATCCGGATCATCATGCAGTCAGCAACCTATCAAACCTCGTCCAGGCCTCTCAAGGAAAACATCGATGACGACAAGTATGGTTCGCACTTTGTCATCAGGCGTCTTCCAGCCGAGGTCCTCCTCGATGCGTATTCACAAGTGACTCAGGTCCCGGAGAAATTTGAAGGGTACCCCGTTGGCATGCGGGGCATGCAACTGCCCGATACCGCGGTGAAGTCCTATTTCCTGACTGCCTTCGGACGTCCCCCCAGAGCGCAAACGCGAGAGAGCGAGCGCACATCCGTGCCCACGGTCACACAGGCGCTCCATATCATCAACGGAGATACGCTGAACAACAAACTGCGTGCGCCAGATAACTCCGTGGACATGTTGATCCGTCTCGGTTTCTCCGACGAGCAGATCCTGGACTATCTTTATCTGGCTGCACTCAGCCGTCATCCGACGGACGCGGAGCGTGGAGCCCTTGTCGATGCCCTGGTTGCGGCCGAGAAGGAAAAGGCCGCGGGCACCGGCGATCCCCGCCGGATGGCGTGGACCGACATGTCATGGGCTTTGTTGACAAGCAAAGAGTTCATGTTCAATCACTGATCCGTTTTAAGTGGAAAGCACTCACCGGTAGCGATTTGCAGGATAACCAGTCCATGATACCAAGTTACCGACAGAAGTTTCGGGTTAATCGCAACGCCGCGGGAGTCGGGTTTGTCTGCGTGCTGGCTGCGGCGGTTTGCGTTCTAATGAATCACGGCGTCGCATTGGAGCCCCGTGTGATTGCCGCGTCGACCCCGAGTTTCAATGCGGATGTTGCCCCCATTCTGCAAAAGAACTGCCTTGCATGTCACTCAAGCACGGTTCATAAGAGCGGCCTCATTCTCGAGAGCTACGGATCGTTGATGAAAGGCGGGAAGCACGGGCAGCCGGTCCTGCCTCACGACCCGAAGGGAAGCCTTATCATTCAGATGCTCGAGGGTGACGTTGCCCCGCAGATGCCTCTCGAGTCAGACCCGCTTCCAGCCGCTGACATCGCCCTCATTAAGTCATGGATCAGTGCGGGCGCCGAGGGACCCGCGACAAACGAAGCCACGCTGCCCTTGACAGTTCCTGCAACTCCCGACATCCAGCCGCAGGTAGCGGTCGTTTCTCCGGTCACCTCGGTGAAATTTTCCCCTGACGGAAACCTGCTTGCCGTGGGCGGTTATGGGCAAGTTCGGCTCATCGATCCGGCTTCGGAAAGAGTGATGGCCACGCTTTCAGGGCACGCTAACTTCGTGCGCTCCCTTGCTTTCAGTCCCGATGGAAAGCTGCTTGCCGCAGCCGGTGGTACGCCGCAGATTGGTGGAGAGATCAAAATCTGGGATGTTCACTCTCATCAGCTTGTGAACACAATGGTGGGCCACAAGGACTGCATTTACTCGGTCGCCTGGAGCCCCGATGGGAAGCTGATTGCCTCAGGGAGTTACGACAAGATGGTCAAGCTGTGGGATGTGAGCACAGGCAAGGAAGTCCTCAATCTGCAGGACCATATTGCCGCCGTGTTTGCCGTGACCTTCAGCCCAGACGGGAAGCGTCTGGCCTCCGCTTCGCAGGACAGGACCGTAAAGATCTGGAATGTTGCGACCGGCCGGCGCCTCTACACCCTGAGCGACGCACTAGACGGTTTGACCAGCGTCGCGTTCTCACCCTCCGGCGATCAGCTGGCTGCTACCGGCTACGACAAGGCTATTTATATTTGGCGGTTGGATGATGAGGATGGCCATCTCAGCCAGTCGTTGATCGCGGACCAGGACAGCCTTCTCGCATTGGCCTGGTCGCCTGACGGAAAAATCATTGTCACCGCTTCTTCCGATGGATCCATTCGATTCCGCAATGCCAAGCTCGACCTGATCGGCGTCATCGATCAGCAATCCGATTGGGCTGAAGCGCTCGCTATCAGCCCCAATGGCAGATGGCTCGCGACTGGCCGATACAATGGCACGCTGAGCCTGTATGACACATCGACTTACAAAGACGCGAGAGGACCGATGATGGTCTTCGATCTTCGCCAGCCAACTGCCGGGAAGGAAAGCAAAGAGGCGGCCAGCCGGTGATGGCCAAGAATCCAGTTACGTTCCAGGGAATCGCAGATGTAATTTTCACGCTGCGGGAGGTTCTATGAAATCGAAGATGCTTCTTCTTGTCTCGTCCTTCGCGCTGGGATGCGCGCTTGCTTTGCCCCTGTGTGCGGACGAGCCGATCATCCCGCCCGGCATTTCCAAGATTTCACCCGCTGGCATGCAGCGAGGGAGCACGGCCACTTTCACTATGGAGGGACGAAATCTCACCGATGCTACAGAAGTTATCTTTGACGCGCCAGGCATAAGCGGAAAGGTAACTCTTATTACGGATGTACCGGAGCAGATCACCGGGCCACGGGCAGGCGAAGACCTCGAAGCTCAGGTGCCACGCGGCAAAAAACAAACCGCCGAGCTCGAAATCGCGGTCGCGAAGGACGCCTTGCCCGGCATCCATCGCTTCCGCGTCAAGACGCCTCTGGGAACAACGAACATGGTTGCATTCGCTGTTGGAACGCTACCGGAGGTGAAGGAGCGCGAGAAGACAGCGATGGATTCCACGGCCGCACCGCCAATAGTGGACTTGCCGGCAACGTTGATTGGGACCCTTGCCGTTCCGGGTGATCAAGACACTTATCGGATTGACGGCAAGACAGGCGAAGAGGTCGTCTTCCAGGTGCTTGCCTCGGCGCTAGGTTCCAGGCTCAAGTCAATGATTGTTCTCAGCGATGGCGATGGCCATGTGCTGGCCACTGCGGGCAAGAACGACAATCTTCCAGATGCCGCACTGAGTTATAAGCTGACCCAGGACGGGAAATACACCTTATCGATTACCGACCGCGACCGCGGAGGGGGTGCGGATTATTTCTACCGTTTGAATGCGGGGCCGTTGTCTTACATCACTGCTCATTTCCCGCTTGGGGTGCGCGCAGGGCAGACGTCGGAAGTACAAGTGGAAGGAGTGAATCTAGGCGGCATCCGTGAGGTCAAGTTTCAACCATCGTTGTTGGCCGAAGGCTGGACAGTGGTGCCCCTTACCCTGAGTGATGGCGGGGTACGCCCGGTGAATGAGGCAAAGCTCGCGGTCGGCTACGAGCCCGAAATTCTGGAAAAGGAGCCCAACAATACCGTCGCGCAAGCCCAGGCTGTCTCCCTTCCCGTCACCATCAACGGGCACATCGACGGCGGGATGAAAGAAGGTGGGAGTCCCGATGAGGATTATTTTCGCTTCCACGCCAACAAGGGAGAAGCACTGAACATTGAGGTTGCCGCTGCGCGATTGGGGTCCGCGTTGGACTCTGTCATTGAGGTGCTGGACGCGCAAGGGAATGCCATTCCGCGGGCGACCATTCGCTGCCTTAACCAAACCACCACGACGCTCTCCGATAAGGACTCGAGGGGCGTCGGTATCCGGCTCATCTCCACCTCAGAGTTGCGCGAAGGGGACTACCTGATGGTGGGCGATGAACTCAATCAGATCGATTTCATTCCGGATCAACCCGATGCCGATACTATTCTGAAAGGAATGGACAATCTACGTCTGGCGTACCTGGGAACATCCCCGGATGTCCACGCCGTGAATACGCCCGTCTATAAGGCGCAGATTCTGCCTCCCGGTGCGGAGTTTCCATCTAACGGCTTGCCGGTCTTTCAGCTGACCTGGCGCAACGATGACGGGGGACCGGGCTACGGGGCGGACTCAAGATTAGATTTCATAGCACCTGCCGACGGCGACTACCTCCTCCATCTCAAAGACGTTCGCGGCATGGAAGGGCCTGACTTTGCGTATCGGCTGACCCTCCGGGACACGACTCCGGAATATCAGCTCAAAGCAGAGCCGGCGAATCCCAATATCCCCAGGGGCGGATCCACTCTGGTCACCGTTTCGCTGATTGCGAATCGAGGGTTTGAAGGTCCAATTGAGATCGAGGCGAAGGGGCTGCCGCAAGGAGTTTCGGCGAGTCCGGCGGCAATTATGCCGGGGCAAGACTCCACGGTAGTAGTCTTGTCGGCTGCTCCAGACGCGTCGCTGGAAGCTCACCCTGCTCCAATTAGGATTGTCGGCCACGCACAAGTAAATGGTCATGAACTGGTCAGAACGGCGAACTCAGCCGGGGGCGAGGACCAGCCGCTGCAACTGGCGTCGATCATTCCAGCGCCCGATGTAGTGGTGACCACGGAATCCAGACAAGTTTCGATTGAGCCGGGGAAGGAAATCACTGTCACCCTTCACGTCGAGCGCCACAACGGTTTCAAGGGCCGCGTACCCTGTCTCGTTCAAAATCTTCCTCCCGGCGTTCGGGTTGTGAATGTTGGATTGAACGGCGTGCTGGTGACTGAAGCCCAGTCGAGCCGCACGTTCACAATTCGAGCCGAGGATTGGGCCCAGCCGATCACGCAGCCAATTTATGTGGTGGCGATGGTGGAGTCGAACTCCCCCACGATGCATCCCTCCGAGCCGCTGCTCTTGAAGGTCGCCGTGAACAAGCAGACAGCAAGCGCAAACCAGGGCCAGGCCAATGAGGCCAAACAATAGGCGATAGTGAGCAGGAGGAAGAACAGCCATGGCCCTATCCCGGCGCAGATTTCTCGCTCAGTTCGGAACCGGGTTCGTTGCGCCGCTGATCCTTGGAGCCGCCAATAAATCCGGTAGCAGGAAGCCGGTTCTCGGTTCCGGTGAGCACACGTACGAGGTCACCCATGACTGGGGCGAATTGCCCGCCGATATTCAGTACGGCAACACGCATGGCGTGTGCGAAGACTCTCAGGGACACATTTACATTCACCACACTGTGTACGCCACCAGCGAGAAGCCGGACAGCATGGTGGTGTTCGATCGTCAGGGGAAGTTCGTCAAGAGTTGGGGAAAGGAGTTTCGCGGCGGCGCGCACGGCCTTTACATCCATAAAGAATCCGGGAACGAGTTTCTCTACCTGTGCGACATTCAGCGCGGGCTGGTGACGAAGACCACATTGAATGGCGAAGAGGTATTCACACTAGGTTATCCCAAGGAGTCTGAAGCCTATGCCAAGCCAGGTGCGGACGGCAACCCATTGAAATACAGTCCAACCAACCTGGCGGTCGCGCCCAACGGCGATATCTACGTCGGCGATGGCTACGGCTCGAGTTACATCCTGCAATACAACAGCAAGGGCGAATATATCCGCACCTTTGGAGGACCTGGCAAAGAAGCCGGCCAGCTCCTCTGCCCCCACGGAATTATTTTGGACGCGCGCGGCTCCGAGCCGGTTCTCAATGTCGCCGATCGAAGCAACAAGCGCATTCAGCGATTCACGCTCGACGGCAAACATATTGACTTCCTCTATGGAACCAATGCGCCCTGCCATTTCAATATTTTCAAGAACGGCGATATGGTGGTGCCTGACCTGTTCGCACGCGTTACGCTGATGGACCGGGAGAATCACATCATCCTGAACCTCGGCGACGATTCTTCCAGCGACTACATGGCGACGCGCAAGCTCACACGCGATCACTTTACGCCGGGCAAGTTCGTCTGTCCTCACGGCGCGTGCTTCGATCACGCAGGCAACATTTATGTGGTCGAGTGGGTGGAAGTGGGGCGCGTGAGTAAATTACAGCACGTGGCATAACCCAATGTCAGGCATTTGGCAACGCGCTCAAAAATGGCGGATGGAATCGCCGGGGCCGGTGGTTGGGGAGTCGGGCGGGGCGACACCATGTTCGCTGGAACGTTCGACGTGGCTTTCGAGTGAGCGGCTGACGAGGTCGCGGGAGCCGAGGCCCACCGCGAGGGCGAGCGTGAGGACAATGCCGCCGAAGAGAATCCCAAAGGCGAGCTCAGCTACAACGCCGCCGATTTCGAGATGGTCCAAGACCATGGCCGCCGTAAGCACGAGCACCAGCCACTTGATGCCGAGTGAAAGAAAGCGCGCGTATTGGAGTTGCGCATTGACCGCTCCGATCAGGACCGAACGCGCCAGGTAGCGCGCGATCAGCGTGCCCGCGATGAGCAGGAAAATAGCGCCAACCACGTGGGTGAGATACGACAGAAATGAGATCGGGAGCGTTGCGGCCGATGCGTAGGAGGCGTCGAACGCGGAGACGCCGATGATGAGTCCAAGCAGAATGCAAACCCAGAACGAGCTTCGGGCGATGAGAGCAGTGGGCGAAGTCGAGGGTGTCCAGTCAACGTTGCCCCTGGTGCGGGTGAAGTAATCGTCAAATTTTGCAATGGCAAGTACGCGCCGCAGCAACGCGGAGAGCACCATGCCGACCAGCGCAAATACAGCCAGGGCGACAAAGAAGGCCAGAATACCGGGCAGGACTGCGATGAGGAGCGACAGGACGCGGTAGATCGACTGATGAAGCGCCTCGGACATATGACGCCAGATCGTGGCGTTATCGGTGTAAACAGTCTGCGCGGCCTGGCTTAAGTTGGTCTGGAAAACGGTAGCGAGGAAGTTTTGCATTAGACTCACTCCTTGAATCGATTCTCTTGGTGCTTACCGGGACGGATCAGGATCGCATTTCGGTTGATCGCCCCGCTGTTGCTCAACTCGACCGGCGCGGTGGAAGCTGGGCCATCGAAATCTGTGTCGCAGGTGGATTCGGCGACTCATGGATTAAACCGGTCTGGCCAGCGCCAGCGCGAGACAAGATAGGGCTTTTCGGCCTCAAAGGCGGCGGCGACAGCTTCAATGTGGCGCTCAGGGTCTGTTCCGGAGGCGGTGATGTTGAAGTGGCTCGCGACCCATGCCAGGTAAAGCGGGATGAGTGCTCCGAGAAGGTGCCCGCGATTGATGGTGCGGAGGCGGTAGGCGAGCAGGAAGTCGAAGACAATGCGGGCCCAGAGGCTCTCGGGCATGCGGAAAGCGGCTGCGTCGGTGACGGAGAGCCGCTTGAGTCCGAGCAACGAGTTCGGCGGCAGCACGAGCGACCAGATCTCCTGCAGGTTGGTGTAAGCGAGGCGAAATGCGTCAAGCATCGGGGCGATATCCACGGCCGCCTCGGTGGATGTTGCTCGCGTCGCGCGATGGGGTGCGGTCGGTAGCTGGCGAGGACGCTGCCAGAAGGATGCTTTGGTGTCGATGTCGGCGAAGAGAGAGCCTGTTACCGAGGCCAGGATGGCGTTGATGTCGGCTTCGGAGGGCTGAGGAATTGCGCGTGGGCCAACCTCGAATTCGTTGACCGTGAATCCGGCGACTGCCGCTTCGTTGATGGGCCAAAGCAACGCCTCGCTCTGGTTGGGCGTGGTGAAGCGCTGGGCGGTGGCGGAGAGGCGCTGAGCCATGCGGAGCGAGAGGCCGAGGTCGACGGCAAGAGGAAAGCGGGCCCGGGATGCGAAAAGCGCGCGCGTAAGCGGGTAAAGGATTGCGGAGTTGACCAGGCCGGCGTGGGGCGGCAAGTCGTAGCATGGAATCGCGAGGTCGGTGGCGGGGGCGATCACGGCGTTGGCAAGGTCGCGCAGGCCCGAGGAACCGAGTGAGCCGGCGCCCGGCCCCAGCATCAGGATGGCGCGCGCGCCGCTTTGGCCGGCAAGCTGTTGAGCGTTCACGAAGTCAGCGGGTTTGAGAGTCCAGGTAAGGTTGGCGGCGGCCATCGGAACGATGCGGAGATTGGGCGAGGCGTCAGAAGCGACCCCATCCGGAGTAGCGACGATCAGGCCTTCCGCTGGAAAGAGCGAGGTCAGGTTCGCGAGGAGGCTTTCGAGTTGCTCAAGGGGCATGGCGGTGAGCAGGACGAGGAGACCCGGTTCGGAGAGCGCCAAAGGGACGTTGATGTCGGAGATAGAATTCGCGGTCGCCATTAGAACTTTCTTGGGAGATGGATGTGGAAGCGCGTGGTGATTTTGGCGATTGCCAGCTGACATCAGCTAAGGCATATGCTCCTACAAAGATAAGATGCCCGCAAGCGGAATGCGGAGCCATGAGGGGCGATTGTTGAGCTCGTAGAGCAGTTCGTAAAGAGCTTTCTCGAGCAGGTAGGCGCCAAGCAACGCCTGAGACTGCTGGGCCGACGGCAACAGCGCAGGGTTGGCGGAGATGGCTTCACGGTAGGCGCAGAGGAACTCGGAGGAGGCTGAGTTCTGCCAGAAAATGGCCCAGGCGGTCAGGCTATCGGGACCCGGATTTCGCGCGCGTTCGGGATTGTCCGCTAGGAATCGATCGAGCCCGGAGTGTGCGGCGTAAGAGAGCGAGCGGATCATACCGGCCACATCCTTGAGCGGCGATTGCTTCTGACGCCGTTCGGCGAGGAGACGGGCAGGTTCACCCTCAAAATCGATTAGAACGAAGTCGCCGGGCTCTGTCCCCAATCCTTGGCCCGGTTCAAGTGAAGACTCGCCGGTCCTCAAGGTCTGGCCCAGGTGATAGTCGCCGTGAATGCGGATGCGCTGCCCGGCGGCTGTTGAAGCGGTAATGGCATTGGCGCGGGCAAACAGGTCAATGCGCCGCGAGAGCAGCAGGGCGGCATCGTCGGCGGTGAAGTCTTTGAGGGTGGAGAGCTTTATTTTCAAAGCTTCCAGGGTCGAGGTGATCTGGGCGTCGATTCGCCGCGCGTCGCGGTTGAGGTCCTCGGAGGTGAAGGGCTCGGCGGCGAACGCAGGATCGCCGGTGGGCGTGGCAAGGGCGAGGTGCATCTCGGCGGTGCGGCGGCCGAGGAGTGCGGCCGCTTCGAGCGAGGTCTGAGCGTATTCACGGGCTTCGTGGCGCGTTTTGCCATTGCTGAGGAAACTTGGCGCGGCGGCTGCGGGAGGGGCCGGCAACGCGGAGACGGCGGCAAAGAAGCCCGAGAGCTGCACAAGAAACCACTGCCAGCCATCGCCCTGATTGGCGATCAGGCCCTGAAGCATGGCGACCGTGGTTTTCTCGCCCCTGGCTGAAGTCACCGCAATCTCGCCCAGGAACGGCGCAATACGCGGGAAGCGGGCGACTTCGGTCAGGAAACGGCCGATTTCAACATCCGGATTGTCGCCCGGCTGTAAGCGCCTGAATAATTTTAAAATGAATTGGTTGCCATAAATAATCGAAGTGTTGGATTGTTCCGCGGAGCCGACACGTGCGGGCAAGGTTTGGGAAGCATGCGTGTCCGAAATGGCGGTGGAACTTCGTGCCTCCAGGCGATCTATGCCTGGAGAGTCACCGGCGGCGGGCGACTCGCGGGGCTGCAGCCTTTGAGCGCCCGGGGAATGCGCAGTGGCGAAATCTGTGCGCGGCGCGGCGGCCGCTTCGCCGGGTTGAGCGCTGATGGGCACAGGGGCCACTGGAAGAACCCCGGGTTCGACGGTGGACGGGGATTCGTTGGCGGCCTGCGCGGCGTCTCCGGTGGGTGAAGCGCTGACCTCAACAGTGGCGGTGTGGGCAGTGGAGAGCGAGAGCGTGGCATTCTGCTGAATCAGAGTAAACAGAGATTGGCGGAAGTCTTCGCGGGTGGTGGCGTCGTGGACGACCAGGGGACCATTGGGAGTTGTAAGGGTGGCGAGGATGCTCAGGGGATTGTTTGCAGTCAGGTCCTCGGCGTCCGCGCCGGTGCTGAAGGCGAGCGGAAGCTGATAAGTGTCTGAGGGGCCGTCGGAATAGGCAATCTCAACGAAGAACAGGGCTGGAGCGATGATCCTGTCGGCGGGGAGGTCGGTTGCGAACAGATTTTCTCCGCTGGCGGCAGGCAGTTCGACCCAGTCGAGCACGCGCGCGGATTGAATCTTGCGTGTCTTGGCGCCAAACCAGCGCTGGCGCGGCAGCCAGACTGGCAGCGCTGTCTCCAGCAGGTTCAGGCCGTGGCCGGCCATCAGGCCTGACCATCCCCTGGTGAGCAGATCGAGCGCAGCGGCTTCGTTCGCAGCAGTGTCTCCGGCGGATTCCGCTTGCGGCTCGGCTGGCGGTTCGAGCTTAGTGCCGGGGGTCTGCAGTTCGAGCCATAGGAAGGAATAGGGAGCGAGGGTGATGGCGTAGAGCGTCTCATTGATGGGGGGAAACGGAACGTAGCCCAGCATCTCGACCGGCTCATAGCCCGCGTAATCGGCAAGATCGAGCGAAACGGGCTGGGCGAAACGGCTTAAATTGGCCACGCAGAGAACCGTCTCGCGGGAGCCGTCGCCGCGATCGAGGTCGCGGATGTAGGCGAGGATTTTTCGGTTGGCCGGATTCAAGAACCGTAGAGAACCCCTGCCGAAGACCTGGAAAAGCTTGCGTAAGGCGATCATGTTGCGGGTCCAGTGGAGCAGGCTGGACTGGTCGCTGAGCTGGGCTTCCACGTTGATCACCTGGTATCCGTAAATCGGATCCATGACCACGGGAAAGTAGAGCCGGGCGGGATCGCAGCGGGAGAAACCGGCGTTGCGGTCGGAGTTCCACTGCATGGGAGTGCGGACGCCATTGCGGTCGCCGAGGTAGATGTTGTCGCCCATGCCGAGCTCGTCGCCGTAGTAGAGGATGGGCGTTCCGGGGAAGCTGAGCAGAAGCGAGTTCAACAGCTCGATGCGGCGCCGATTGTTATCGACGAGGGGCGCGAGGCGGCGGCGGATCCCGACGTTGACGCGCATGCGGGGGTCGGCGGAATAAGCGAAATACATGTAGTCGCGCTCGTCGCTGGTGACCATCTCCAGCGTGAGCTCGTCGTGATTGCGGAGGAAGAGGCCCCACTGGCAGTTGTCGGGGATGGGTGGCGTCTGGGCCATGATGTCGGTAATCGGCAGGCGATCTTCCTGGCGAAGAGCCATGTAGATGCGCGGCATCAGCGGGAAGTGGAAGGCCATGTGGCATTCATCGCCTTCGCCAAAATAAGGACGGACGTCCGCGGGCCACTGGTTGGCTTCGGCAAGGACCAGCCGGTTGGCGTACTCGGCGTCAATGGTGGCGCGGAGGGTCTTGATGACGCTGTGAGTCTCCGGCAAGTTTTCGCAGGAGGTCCCGTCGCGTTCGACCAGGTAAGGAATCGCATCCATGCGCAGCGCGTCCACGCCCATGTCAAGCCAGAAGCGCATGGCCTTGAGAACCTCTTCGATGACCAGTGGGTTATCGAAGTTGAGGTCGGGCTGGTGCGCGAAGAACCGGTGCCAGTAGTAGGCTTTGGCCGCCTCGTCCCACGTCCAGTTGGACTTTTCCGTGTCGGTGAAGATGATGCGCGCGTCCTTATAGAGCTGGTCGGTGGAGGACCAGACGTACATCGCGCGCGCCGGGGAGCCGGCCGGTGCGATGCGGGCGGCCTGGAACCATGGGTGCTGATCGCTGGTATGGTTGATCACCAGCTCGATCATCACCTGCATGTTGCGCTGGTGAGCAGCGTCCAGGAAAACCTTGAAATCGTTCAGGGTTCCGTACGACGGATTGACATCGACGTAATTGGCGATGTCATAACCGTCATCGCGCAAAGGTGAGGGGAAGAAGGGCAGGAGCCAGATGCAGGTGATGCCGAGGTCCTGGAGATAATCGAGACGCGAGAGCAATCCGGGGAAGTCGCCGATTCCGTCGCCGTTGGAGTCGGCGAAGGCGCGAACGTGAAGCTCGTAGATGATTGCGTCTTTGTACCACAGCGGATCGGTTGCGCTTGCCGGCTTCTTCACGCTTTAGTCTCTCCGAGGGTTTTGGACTCATCGTCCCGTTCACGGGCGGAAGATTTTCTCTAATTTACATCTAACTTCTTCAAAATGTGGTGGCCAGAGACGGGATTGAACCGCCGACGCCGGCCTTTTCAGGGCCGCGCTCTACCACTGAGCTATCTGGCCTCAGTCGAAAAATTCGCATTGCATTTTCCGGCGCGGATTCCGGCGTCGCCGGAGAAGGGGGGCGAGTCCACGAACACTGCGCTCAAAACAACTTGTCCAGTATAGCAACTCCAATTCTACACGCAAAACCGGCCGCGCCTGTCCGGCTCGCCTACTGACTCCACTACACTGGAAATCAATTATGCGCCGTCTCGTCCGTTTTCTCGCCTGCCTCGCCTGCCTGGTTACCGCCTGCTCTAAACAGCCTCCTCGCATTCCCGAGACTGAGGCCCGCACCGCTCGCGCCTTTCTGAGCTACAGTCGCCAGGGGCCGCTGGCTTTGCACGCATTCCTGGCCCAATTTCCCAAGGGCGCAGACCTGCACGTCCATCTTTCCGGCGCAGTTTATGCCGAGACTTTCATTCGCGATGCCGCCGAGGATGGGGTGTGCGTGGACCCAGTCAACCTGAGCTTTGTCAAACCGCCGTGCAGGGGCAACCTGATCCCGGCCAGCAATCTCTCCGGCAACATCGACAGGCAGACCCAATTGCTCTATGACAAGCTGACCGATGCTTTATCGGTGCGCAGTTTCGTGCCCTCGGCGGGCTGGAGCGAGCACGACCAGTTCTTTAAAGTATTTGACCGTTCCGGCGGGCTCAAAGATCACACCGGGGAGTGGGTCGACGAGGTAGCTCTTCGCGCGGCCGCGCAGAACCAACAGTACCTGGAATTGATGGTGACCCCACCCTTCAGCCATGCGGCGCAGGCTGCACATGCGCTGGGCTGGAGCGCTGAGCTTGAACGCGGCGAGCGCGACGCCTTCGAGCACTTCCGTCAGCAATTTCTCGACCGTGGATTGCGCGATGACGTGGCGGCGGATCGCGAGCAGGCGCGCCAGGCGGAGATCGAACGCAAACGGATGGAGCGATGCGGCACACAGCAGGCCGCGCCAGCCTGCCAGGTTGAAGTCCGGTTTATCTGGCAGGTTTTGCGGGACCTTCCGCCGGAACAGGTGTTTGCGCAAACGCTGCTGGGATTCGAAACGGTGCAGGCGTCGATTGACGCGCACGAAGGGAATTGGGTGGGGATCAACTTCGTCAGGCCTGAGGATGACTTTGTGACCATGCGCGACTACACGCTGCAGATGCAAATGCTCGACTATCTCCACTCCGTCTATCCCCAGGTTCACATCAGCCTGCACGCCGGGGAACTGGCGCCCGGCCTGGTCCCCCCCGAGGGTCTGCGCTTCCATATCCGTCAGGCGGTCGAGCTCGGCCACGCCGAACGCATCGGGCACGGCGTAGACGTGATGTACGAGGACAACGCCGGGGCGTTGATGAGAGAACTGGCTCAGAAGCACATCATGATTGAGATCAATCTCAGCTCCAATGAAGGCATCCTGGGCATCGAGGGCGACGAGCATCCGTTCCCCATCTATCGCCTGAACCACGTCCCCGTGGCCCTATCGACGGACGATGAAGGTGTGAGCCGTATCGACCTCACGCACGAATATGTCCGCGCCGCCATCGACTACAACCTCACCTACCAGGACCTCAAGCAAATGGCTCGCACCGGCATGGAACACAGCTTCCTGCCCGGTCCCAGCCTGTGGGCCGCTCCAGACGTATTCACCACCCCCGACGCCTCTTGCAAATCCCAGCCCCTCGGCTCAGCCAACCCTTCCGCCGCCTGCAAGGCCTTCCTCGACGGCAGCGAAAAAGCCGCCGCCCAATGGGAACTGGAACGCCGCTTCCTGGCCTTCGAGTCTAAATACTGACCGATGTCCGATACCGAACGATTCGTCGCGGAAACGGACATTCTTTCGGTCTCCTGCCGCTGTCCCATTGAGCTAACCTACCCATCGTCAATCGTTTAACTTCGGCGATCTTTGGCGCTTCACATGCACTGACCTCTCTGCCGGAATTCTGGCAGTCAAAGGGAGTGGCTATGCAGGGACTTGTTCAGGATATTCGCTACGCATTGAGGCAGTTGAACCGCAGCCGCGGCTTTGCGGTGGTCGCAATTCTCACGCTGGCGCTCGGCATCGGCGCCAACACGGCCATCTTCAGCGTCATTGACTCCATCCTGCTGGAGCCCCTGCCTTACCCGCATCAGGATCGGCTCGTTCAGGTCATCGCCGACCCCGATGCCTCCGCCGCTCCCAAGGGCTGGATAAGGGAATATCAGGCCCGTTCGCATGCCTTGGCCACTGTCTCCGGCTATTCAATGAACACGGAATTCAATCTGACCGGAATCGGAAACGCCGCGCGCGCCTTCGGCAGCACGGTGAGCGCCAACCTGTTTGATACGCTCGGTGTGCGCCCTGCGCTGGGGCGGTTCTTTTCCTCCGCCGACGCGGTCGATGGCCAGGATCGAGTCATTGTAATCAGCAACGGATTCTGGAAGCAGCAGTTTGGAGCCGACCCCAACGTCGTAGGCCGAACCATTCTTCTCGATGGCGTCAACCGCGAGATCATCGGGGTAGCTCCCCCGGAAACGCACTTCCCGGACTTCGACACCCAGTTCTGGATTCCCATTGCCTTCAGGCCGGGCGATATGTATGACCCCTGGACGGTTTTCTCCTACCGGGCCATTGGCCGCTTGCGCGACGGCTTCACGCCCAGCCAGGCTCAGGCTGAGCTGCAAACGGTTCACCGGCAAATGCTGGCGAAGTTTCCCTGGATCATGCCCGACGACTGGGCCAACGAAATGCACGTGACGCCGCTGCTCGATTCTGTTGTCGGCGACGTGAAACCCCGCCTGCTTCTGCTGTCTGGAGCTGTTGGACTGGTGCTGCTGATTGCCTGCGCCAACGTGGCGAATCTAATGCTGGCCCGTGCCGCGGCGCGCCAGCGCGAAATTGCCGTGCGCACGGCTCTGGGAGCCAATACCGGCCGCCTTGTTCGCCAGATGCTCACCGAAAGTGCCGTCCTCGCGCTTCTCTCCGGCACATTAGGCGTCTTGCTCGCAACCATAAGCCTGAACGCCCTCAAGCTAGTCCTGCCGCCTGACACTCCGCGTCTCGCCAATCTCGCTCTTCACGGCGATGTCTTCCTCTTTGCCGCCGCAGTCTCCCTATTGACTGGCATCCTCTCCGGGCTCGTTCCCGCTTTGCAGGCCGGCAATCGAGACCTGCAAGGCAGCCTGCGCGTGAACGTCGGCAATGTCTTTGGCGCCGCACACCGCTTCCGAATCTCGCGCCTGCTGGTGGTGGGTCAGATTGCGCTCGCGGTGGTCGTAATTACCGCGGCTGGAGTGATGCTGCGCAGTCTGGCGCGCCTGGCGAGCACCAACCCTGGGTTCCGCGCCCAGCAGACTCTTACCGCGCAAATCTCGCTCAATCGCGGTCCGGTGCGCGACAATTGCGCGCAGAAGGGCTCATGCCTGGCATTCTTCGAAAGCCTGCTCGATCGCGCCCAGGGCCTGCCCGGCGTTGAGGCAGCCGCCCTCGTCGACCGCCTGCCCATGACCGGCAATGACGAATGGTTCGACTTCGATGCGGAAGGCCATCCGCGCACCCCCAGGGAGCGTGGATTCCAATCATCGGGGCGCATTGCCTCGCCGTCTTATTTCAACCTCATGGGCATTCATTTGCTCCGCGGCCGGTTGTTCAACGCTTCTGACTACTCAGGCGCCACGCGCGCGGCCCTGATCAATGCCGCGGAGGCCAGCCAGCTTTGGCCCAACCAGGACCCGATCGGCAAACACATTGAATACCTGGTCGACGAACCGACACCGTCGCTGCTGGATCCCAACGTGGCTTACATCGTCGTCGGCGTGGTGAGTGATACGCATCACCAGGGACTGGACCAGGACTCGGGTCTGGAAACCTATCTCCCCATGGCCCCGCGCAACGAGAAGCCGGTAATGAACATCTTGCTCCGCTCCAACCTGAGCTCCGCCGAGCTGGCGGGCAGCCTGCGCGCCCTGGTCGCACAGATTGATCCATCCGTCCCCGTCACCAAGGTGCGCACGCTTGAAAGCGTCATTACGTTGTCCACCGCCGCGCCGCGCTCGCTCACCATGTTGCTGACGGCTTTTGGCGCCCTCGCCATCCTCGTCGGCGGCATCGGCGTCTACAGCCTCATCTCCTATACCGTCAGTTGGAGAACCCGCGAGATCGGACTGCGCCTTGCTCTCGGCGCAAACCGGTTGCAGATTGCGCAGCTCGTTCTGCGACAGAGCCTCACCCTGGCCATCGCGGGCTCTGCTCTGGGAATCGCGGGAGCCGTCGCCACCACGCGCCTGATGAAAAGCTTCCTTTTCGAAACAAGTCCATTGGACCCGCTCACCTATTCGCTGGTGCCGGTGCTTTTCTGCGTACTTGCGCTGCTGGCCGCGTGGGTGCCCGCGCGGCGCGCCGCCAGCGTGGATCCCATGGTGGCACTGCGCAATGAATGACCACACACGCCGCAGCCGAGAGATGCTGCTCAGTATCCGGCAGTCTTCCGGATGCGGGCATGCGGTAATTTTCAGAACCGCTGTAAACTGTCTGTCATGGACAATGAGCGTATCCGCGCCATCTGCCTGGCGCTCCCGCACGCTGCCGAGACGGTCAGTTGGGGGCATCACCTTGTCTACTGGGCGGGCGATCGCGATATTGGCGGCAAGATGTTCGCCATGACCGACCTCGACGGCACGGGCTTCGGTGTCCTCTGGTTCCACTGCGGCCCGGAGCGCTTCCATGAGCTGCTGGAGATCGAGGGAATCTCCGCCTCGCCCTACCTGGCCAAGGCCCACTGGGTAACTCTGGAGCGCTGGGATGCCCTCCGTCCCCGCCAGATCGAAGACGAGCTCCGCCGCGCCCACGCCCTGATCTTCGACAAGCTCCCCAAACGCACCAAAGCCGTGCTCGATCTTCCGGAAAAAGAGCGCGCCAAGGTCATTCGCGACCGCAAAAAACTGCTGGCCGAGCGCGCCAAAGCGAAGCCGGCGTCAAAACGGGCTTCAAAGACGAAAAAGAAACCATGAATCTCAACTCATTCCAATCCGATTCTGGAGTACCTTGCAACGGGAACCAACTCCGCTGTTGCTTCGTATTATCAGATGAACCCGTCGGGCCGCGAGCCCGTGCGCGATGAGGCTATGAAGCCATGATCAAGTTTCTGCTGTGGTGCATTCTTCTGGTGCTGTGCTGGCCGCTGGCGCTTTTGGCCCTCGTGCTCTATCCGCTGGTCTGGCTGCTCCTGTTGCCGTTTCGCCTGATCGGCATCGCGGTGGGCGGCGCGCTGGAGCTGGTCGGCGCCCTAATCTTCCTCCCCGTGCGGCTTGTCAGAACCATTTGATTCCCGCCCTGCCTCGACATCCTTTCAGGAAATGCGATAGCTTCGCCCTATGGCAGGTGTTTCGCTGGCACTGGAAAATCGGGTCGCTCTCATCACCGGCGGCTCGCGCGGCATTGGTGCAGAAACGGTTCGTCTGTTCATCGCAGCCGGGGCCCGCGTCGCCTTCAACTATCGTCAGGCGCGCCGGCAGGCCGAGACCCTGGCAGCCGAGTGCGGCGGCCCCGGCCGTTGCGTGGCCATCGAGCAGGACCTGAGCAGCCCGGCCGACGGCCATGCGCTGGTCACATCTGCCGTGCGAGCCTTTGGCCGCCTCGACGTGCTGGTGGCCAATCACGGCATCTGGGAGGCGCAGGACGCCCCCATCGCCCAAATGGCCGAGGCACAGTGGCGTCGCACCCTGGCCGTCAATCTGGACTCCGTCTTCGGGCTGGTGCAGGCCGCCGTAGCCCAGATGGACCTGCAAGGGCCAGCGGTCCACAGTCCCGCGGCTGAGGGCGCAACCGCCGGACACATCGTGCTCATCAGTTCCACCGCCGGCCAGCGGGGCGAGGCCAACCACGCGGACTATGCCGTGACCAAAGGCGCGCTCATCAGTCTGACAAAGAGCCTGTCCAGCGAACTGGCCCCCAGGGGCATTCGCGTCAACTGCGTCGCTCCCGGCTGGGTCGTCACCGAAATGTCGGCGGCCGCGCTCGACCACCCCGAATTAGGGCTGAAGATCGCCGCGGGCATTCCAGTGGGCCGCGCGGCGAGCGCCCGCGAGATTGCCGGACCGATCCTGTTTCTGTGTACGCCGCTGGCCGGCTTCATCTCCGGCGAAGTGCTCAATGTGAATGGAGGCGCGGTCCTGGCCGGGTAGCCGATGGGCAAAGCCGTGCGGTTGGGTCGGCAAATTGGAGTAAGAGGAGAAGATTCATGCGCAGAGTTTTCACCCTGGCGCTGGCGGTGCTGATGCTGGCCTCGCCGCTCACCACCCAAACCCAGTCCCCGCCCCAGTCTTCGCCCCCGTCTTCTCCTCCGACCCCGCCCGACGACGCCGCGGCGAAGAACGCCCAGAAGGCGCGCGCCGCCCTCGACGCCATGGTGCAGGCGCTCGGCGGCCCAGCCTGGCTCAACTTGAGAAATTCAGTGAGCCAGGGACAAGTCGCCGCCTTCTACCTGGGCAAGCCCAGCGGCGGCACCACTCTGTTTTGGGATTACCACGAGTGGCCTGACCACGACCGCTATGAATACACCAAGCACCGCGACGTGGTGGGCTTTTTCATCGGTCGCGAAGGCTGGGAGGTGACCTATCGCGGCAAAAAGCCGCTGCCCCAGGAGCAGGTGGACGACTTTTTGCGCCGCCGCGACCACTCCATCGAAACCGTGATCAAGACCTGGCTCCCCGACCCCAAAACCATCCTGATCTTTGAGGGTCAGCGGCTGGCCGAGCGCCACCTGGCCGATCAGGTCACCCTCATCTCGGCCCAGAACGAAGCCGTCACCATCCAGATGGACACCCAGACGCACCTGCCGCTCCGCCGCACCTTCGAGTGGCGCGATCCGGTTTACAAAGACAAGAACCTCGACGCCGAGGAGTATGCCGACTACCACACCGTCGACGGCTTGCCCACGGCCTACAACATCTCCCGGTTCAAAAATGACGACATGGTCAGCCAGCGATACCTGATCAAGGTGGCCTATAACCAGAGTCTGGCGCCCGACTTCTGGAATGTCGACGAAGTCGCCCACCGCATCAAGAAAAAATAGCCGCCTCAAAAACCTGCCGGAGCTCCTCCTTCATGCCGGCCCCGGCTATTCTGACCTCGTTCGGCCGCGCCGGTCCCAGACGCTTCCGGCACAACCTTGTTTATAATCCTCACCAGTGCGTACGGGCGAAGCCCACCCGCTCTGGAGCCAGAGAATGACGTTCGACATCCAGGAGATCCTGGGTTTTCTCCCCCACCGCTACCCGTTTCTGTTGATCGACCGAGTCGTCGAGTTCGAGCCGGAAAAGCGCCTGGTAGCCATCAAAAACGTGTCCATCAACGAGCCCTACTTTCAGGGCCACTTTCCCGGCTATCCCATCATGCCCGGCGTGCTGGTGGTGGAGGCCATGGCCCAGGCCGGCGGCATCCTCATGCTGGCCGAGCTTCCCGATCGCGAAAAGAAGCTGGTCTTCTTTACCGGCATTGAGCGCGCCAAGTTTCGCCGTCCCGTCACTCCCGGCGACCAGTTGCGCATCGAGGTGGACGTGCTGTCCTTCCGCACCCGCGCCGGCCGCATCGACGGCAAAGCTTTCGTCGATGGCAAGCTGGCCTGCGAGGCTACTTTGACTTGCCAGGTCGTGCCCCGCGTGCGCGAGCCGCGCCCAGCCCCAGCCCCTGCCCAGTCCCAGCCGGAACCTGAAACAACCCGCGGAGAGCCTGCGACGGTGACGCCGGAGTGAGCGTTCATCCCAGCGCCGTGATTGCTCCGGGTGCCATCGTTCCTTCGTCCTGCACCATCGGCCCCTTCTGCACCATCGGTCCAGATGTGATGCTGGGCGAGCAGTGCACCCTCATCTCCCACGTCGTCATCGACGGCCGCACCCGCATCGGCGCGCGCAACACGTTTTATCCATTCTGTTCGGTCGGCGTGGCCCCGCAGGATCTGAAGTACGCCGGCGAACGCACTGAAACCATCCTCGGCGACGACAACACCATCCGCGAATCCGTGACCATCAGCCGCGGCACCGTAGGCGGAGGCGGCGTAACGCGCATTGGCTCCCACTGCCTGCTCATGACCTGCGCGCACATCGGCCATGACAGCCACGTGGGCAGCCACTGCATCTTCGGCAACTTCGCCACGCTAGCCGGGCACGTGATTATCGAGGACTACGCCACCGTGAATGCATTCAGCGCGGTCCATCAGCAATGCACCGTGGGAATGCACGGATACGTGGGCGGCGGAACCATGGTCACCCAGGACGTTTTGCCCTTCTCACTCACCTCCGCGCGCCGCGAAAACAAGGCCTTCGGCATCAACAAAATCGGACTCGAGCGGCGCGGCTTCTCACCGGAGCGCATCAAGCAGTTGCAGAAAGCCTTCCGCCTGCTCCTCGCCGCAAAACTGAACACCTCGCAAGCCCTCGAAAAAATCAAAGAGCTGGAAGGCGAAGACGCCGCCCTCCTCGCCGCCTTCCTGGAACGCAGCCAGCGCGGGGTCATCAAGTAGCCCCTGGGCGCTTATCGAACAAGGAAAGGGAGACGATCATGCGGTGTACGGGATTCTTGCTTTTGATCTTGCTCTCGGGCGGCACTGCGTCACTCGTTCGGGCACAGAATCTGCTGGAGGTCGATGCGAAGGCGATTCAGCAACATATCGAACATAAGTCCTTTCCCGTCTACCCTCCGATTGCAAAGGCCGCACGGGTACAAGGCACCGTGGTTTTCGATCTCCAAATCGGCACGACAGGCCAGATCGAATCGATGAAGGTGGTCAGTGGCCCACCTATGCTGCAACAAGCTGCAATCGATTGTTTGAAGCAATGGACTTTTCGCCCATTCGAAAAGGCGGGAAGCCCGGTTAAGGCCCATGGTCAATACTCGATTATCTTTGTATTGAGCGATTCGACGAACACGACCATTGGACATGGACCGCCAGTCCCCCAGCAGGGACAGATTCAAACCGTCGAGGTAAAGAGCGAAAATGCCGCATCGGGACCGAATACCGCACTAAATGACAGGTTCGATGCAGTGGACAGCGCCTGCAAAAATGGCATCTTGTCCAAACAATTCAATGATGACACCGTCTCAAAATGCCAACTGGCCGCGACCCTAGCAGATGAACTGCCGATCGACGGCAATTATGTCGCCAAGCGATCCGCCTATGTCTACGCAGCGTCGGCTTATGCCGATATCGGCGATTTCAAGGGTGCGCTGCCGTGGGCTGCTAAGGCAGTGGAAGTGGTCAAGCTAGGCCACGACGGCGACTCTGGGAGCAGTGCCGCGTACGAAGATAAAGGAGTCATTGAGGCCAATATGGGAGACCTAGCAGCTGCGGATCAGGATTTAACCGTGGCTGAGGACTATGAGCGCAAGGGAATTGCCAATGCGGAGAAAGACTCGCCGGGCATAAACGAGAATTTCAAACGCATTTTAGAACGGGACTTGCGTTTCCATGCCAAGGTGCTTCAAGGGCTGAACCGCCCCGACGAAGCGCGGAAGAAGCTCGACGAAGCGGATCAATTGATGAAATGAACCTAAGGAATCAAATCTCGATGCGGCGTACGCCATGAAACTCGGCCTCATCGCCGGCAACGGCCGCTTTCCCTTCCTGCTTCTCGATGCGGCGCGCGCCCAGGGCCTCGCTGTCGTTGTCGCCGCGATCCGCGAGGAGACCGACCCGGAGATCGACCGGCGCGCCGCCGCGGACCCGGGCATCACCGTTCATTGGCTTTCGCTCGGCGAACTCTCGCGCCTCATCGAGACCTTCCACCAGGAAGGCGTCACACGAGCCGTCATGGCCGGCCAGGTCAAGCACAAGCAAATCTTTTCCAGCATCCGCCCCGACTGGCGCCTGGCCAAGCTGCTCCTCAATCTGCGCACTCGCAATACCGACATGCTGCTCGGCGCTGTGGCCAAAGTCCTCGGCGACGAGGGCATTGAGCTGATCAGCTCCACCGCGTTCCTGGAACCGCTCCTGGCCCAGGCCGGCGTGCTGACCGCTCGAGCCCCCGACGAGAATGAACGCAGGAATATCGAGTGCGGCCTGGGCGTGGCCCACGCCGTGGCAGGCTTCGATATAGGCCAGACAGTCGTGGTGGGCGCCCAGGCCTGCGTAGCCGTCGAGGCCATGGAAGGCACGGACGCGGCCATCGACCGCGCCGGCCAGATCATGCGCTCGCTCGACGGAGCGGAGCCAGTCTCCGCTTCCACCCTGGATCGCCGCCTCACCGTCGTCAAAGTCGCCAAGCCCAATCAGGACATGCGCTTCGACGTCCCAGTCGTCGGACTCTCAACCGTGGAAACCATGATCCGGGCCGGCGCCAGTTGCCTCTCCGTCGAGGCCGGGCGTACTCTCTTATTTGATCGCGACTCGCTGATCGAGCGCGCCAACCGGGCGGGAATTGCCATTGTGGCCACTCCGCGCGGAAACTGAACACCCCAAGATTTCAGCGTCCCCACTAACCCGTTCCCCGTCCAATGAAATGTTCTGGAGGTACTTCGTGAGGAAACCAATTCTGTTCGCCCTTTCCGCGGCCCTGTTGCTCGCGGTTGCTGCTGTCACCGTCCACGCTGCCGATCAGGCCATGCCCACCGTCGGCCAGGCTGCCCCCGACTTCACTCTCCCCTCGCAGGATGGCTCCCAGATCTCTCTGGACAGCTTTCGCGGCAAGTGGGTGGTGCTCTACTTCTACCCCAAGGACATGACCTCGGGCTGCACGCTTGAGGCTCACAACTTCCAGCGCGATCAGGCCAAATTCGATGCGGACAATGCCGTCATCGTGGGCGTCAGCGTCGACACTCCTGACAGCCACAAGCAGTTCTGCACCAAGGAGGGGCTCACCTTCCGCCTGCTCGCCGATCCGGCACACAAAGTCGTGGATCAGTACGGCTCGCTGGGCCACTTCGGCACCTGGACGATCGCCAACCGCAATACGTTTCTGATCGATCCGCAGGGGAAAATCGTCAAAGAGTGGACCAAGGTCGATCCCGCGCACCACTCCGAAGAAGTGCTCGCTGAGCTGGCGGAATTGAAGAAGTAGAGCGCGATTGGCTAAGGGATCGATGCGGCCGCGGCCGCGGAGCCGTGATGTCCTGGGCCGACACGGACATTGCCGGCCGCTTCACCGTGACGCGCGCTCAAGGCCACTTGCCACCATTCAGACGCAAAAAAGGCCCGGCTCTTTGCCGGGCTCTTTTGCGTGCCTTGATTTGCTTGTTGCCGTTACTTCTTTTTCTTCTTCTTCGCAGCCTTCTTCTTTGCTGCCTTCTTTGCCGGGGACTTCTTGGCAACTTTCTTCTTTGCTGCCTTCTTGACTGCCGACTTCTTACCTCGTTTGGTGGGTTTGCTCACGCGCTTTCTGGCTACAGTCTTTCCGCCCTTTGCGCCAGCGGTTTTCTTCTTCCGGGCGGACTTCTTTGCGGCCTTTTTTGCCACAACTTTTTTCGCGGCTTTCTTCTTCTTCGCTGCTACTTTCCTGGCCGGAGCCTTTTTGACAGCTTTCTTCTTCTTGGCTGCCGCCTTCTTTGCCGGGACAATATTGGGTCCCGATGTCTTCCCGCCTGACGTACCGCCGCCCGAACCCGTATCGTCGAACGGCTGAGCCGAAAACGCCTTCTTCGCGGCCTTCTTCTTGGCCGGCTTCGATGCGGATTTTTCCACAGCCGGGATCACGGTCTTTGCGGCCATTGGCTCATCGTCATCCGAGGAGGTCAGCACGCTTGAGGTTTCGACTTCTTCATCTTCCTCGAAGTCTTCGTGATCGGGGTCCAGCTCTGCAGGCTCCCCGTTGAGGTTGCCGTCATTCATCGCGTACATCCTGAACACTTCTTTCATCCGATTGCCTCCGGCGGATTGCCGCTGCCATGTTTGATTTGTCTCTTCGCGTAACAGAATAACCTGCTCCGCTCGCGGAAACAATTGTAGCAATACCTTGCACGCAAACGCCATCAAAACACAAAAACTAACGAACTACATGCCTGTTTTTTGTTTTTGCGTGGAAGACTTTCCTTTCGTCTCAGCCTTTTGTCCATGGTGCTTCTTCGCGCTGGTTGTTCCAGCTTTCTTTTGGCCGCCAGCCCCCGTTTCGTGGGCTGACCCCTTTGCCGAGGCCGTTTCATGTGTCTTTGCGCTACTCCCAGGCGTCGCCGCCGACGCTTTGCGATGATGACCGCTCGCGGGCTCGGCCACGTGCAGGCGGCGGCCTGGCTCAACCCGGATGCCGGTGGTGTTGTTCCAGCGCCTAAGCTGATTCAGCGACACCCCGAAACGGTCGGCAATCGTTACCAGCGTGTCGCCCCTGCGCGCCGTATACATCAGCATGCTCGACGGCGCCGCCGCGGGAGCCAGCGGCACCACCAGTGCCTCCACCCCCTGGATGCTGTCGCTCGGCCGCAGTTGATTCACGGCGGCCAGCTCTGCCTCCGGAACGCGAAATTCCCGCGCCACGGAAGCCAGCGTGTCCTCGCCCCCCACCCGGTGGTAGCGCCATGCGTTGCGCTTGGTCTCGGGAATGACCGCAATGCGCTGCCCGAAAAGGGTGGCCGTGCCGGCAGGCAGGCGCAGATCGAATGAACTGTCCGGCGGAGTCGTCATCCGCAATACGCTCGGGTTCAGGGCGATCAACTCGTCCACCGGGGCCTCCACGATGTCCGAAACCAGGCGCAGATCGACCGAGTAGTTGATCGTCACCGTGTCGGTCAGCACCGGCGGATCGAGCGTCACATCGTCGAACCCGTACTGCGTCGGATGATTGGCAATGATGATCGCCGCCAGAATCTGCGGGACGTAATTCTTGGTCTCCGCGGGAAGGTTATTGCGCTTGTACAGTTCCCAGAAGTCGGCGTAGCCGGTTTTCTCGACCGCATGCTGCACATTGCCCGCGCCCCAGTCATAGCTGGCCATGGCCAGGTACCAGTCGCCCAGTTGACCGTAGAGATACTTCATATAGCGCGCATAGGCCCGCGTGGACTTCTCTGGATCGAAGCGCTCATCCACATACCCGTTGCGGACCAGCCCATAGTCGCCATGCGGCATGAACTGCCACATGCCGCCGGCGTGGGAGCGCCGGTTCAGCGCCCGCGGCTGAAAGCCCGACTCCGCCACCGCCAGATAAATCAGATCTTGCGGCACGCCCTCTTCAGCCATCACCCGTTGAATCATCGTCCGGTAACGCCCGGCGCGCTGGAACGAATGCAGCAGCGTATTGTGGCCCCGCTGCGTGTTGGCAAAGAAGTTGATGTAGGCGGCCACATAGTCGTTCACCATCAGCGGCAGATCGGACTTGGTGGTGGCCAAATCGTTCTTCGCCTTGGCCACAATGTTCGGGTCCACCTCAAAGGTCACATCGCTCGCCACGTCGCCCGGTGAGGGTTCCTCTTGGGGCACAAACCCGCTGCCCTGCTTCAGCGCCTCCATCTCCAGCGCGTTCACCGCATCCACAATCCGGTCAAATTCGTCCTGCAACCGCTGATCGGTCTTGATGTCCAGGCCGCTGGACAACATCAGATCCACCGCCCGATCGAACTCCACTTTCGCATCGGGCAACTTTCCCTTGCGATAATCCTGCTCTCCGCTCTTATAGGCATTTTCCACTTGCCCAATCAGCACAGTCACGCGCTGTTCCGCGGCTGTCGGCTGCGGAGTCACTGCAGGAACTGTTGCTTGTGTTGCCTGCATAGAAGCCGCGGTCAGTGCCGGCGCCGTGGCCTGCGCAGGCAGACTCGCGGGCTTCGACGCGGGTTGCGAGGGATCGCACCCCGCCAGCGACAGCGCCAGCACGCCCGTTCCAACCAAACGATACCTGTGCCAACGATCGCGCATGAAAAGGGTGCGGCTTCCGGGGTCAGGATCGGCCCGCGTAAGGCGCTACGCCGATGATAAGCTATGCCATGAAGGTCCGCCGCGGCGGACGCGTAACAATGCCGCAGAGGCCCTCTTTCGCCAACCCCCGCATGGACGTTCGTCTCCTTCGCAACTTCGCCATCATCGCCCACATGCGGGAAAAACACTTCCGTCATTGTGGCTTCGCCTGATGCGCCTCAAACCACTTCCGCGCCCGTTCCTGTTCGCGGGTTAGCTCGGCAGGCGTCAGGTGAGATGCGGCTTTATCTCGCTGCTTAGCGGCATCTTTCGCCAGCATGGCCCTCAGCTTGCCAGCAGCCGCTAGATCAAGCCAAAAGTATGCTTCCGCCCAGTCTTGAGGCACTCCTTGGCCGTCCCGGTACAAAAGCCCAAGGTTGTATTGCGCCTTGGCATCACCCTGTTCAGCGGGCTTGCGATACCACGCTTTACGTAACTTGCCGTTCAGCCAGATGACGAGCGCCAGGACGATCACCATGGGGATCGACAGGAGAAACCTCGTGAAAAAATCGCCATCGTACATAGTTGGTCCCGCCCCGGACGCGAACAATAGGACAGTCACCTGTGCAAAACACTTGGCCCACTACCCGGCAATTGCAGCAGTCGAATTGACCTGCTAGGAATGGTACGCCGTTGCGCAAATGCAGTCGCCTACGCGCCGTATGTTAGTGCGGTAAAATTTGCAGTGCCGGATAGCTGCGGGCAGATCACCAGCGGCGAAGGGGCGGGCGCCTTCCCGTCCGCCCTTCCTGCAAGCCTCAAATGGGAAGGTCACGGAAGGGTGACATGGCAGGCAAGAATCCTGAAACAGAACAAGCAATCAAAGAGCATTCCGCCGACGGCGCGCTTCGCTCGTTAGTCGCTGCCGGATGCGAGGAAAGAATGCTCATAAGGGCGCTTTCCATGCTGCGGGACTATAGTCAACCATCTTGGGACTCATGGGAGGGTCTACTTGGACAGGCCTGGCCGGGCTTCCGTGGCGATTTGAAAAAGAAAGCGAAGGCCAGCATCAAACAGATGCGGGAATGCTCGGCTGAAATTAGAAGGCTTGAGAGCACCAAGCTATGGGAACTGATGGTTTATGCGCGTTCCTCACATTCTCCAGGTTCTCTAGTTGTCCTTTTGTCGAACCTCTTGGAGGTTTACGCGGATATTTGGAGTGAGGTCATTAGAGAAACTGGCCCGAAAAAGCATCCCTTCCGGGCTGAGCCAAGGGCTATTCTAGTAGCTTATGTCAAGAAAACGACCGGCACTTGGCACGATGAGGAGGTGTCAGAGTTGATTGGGGCGGTGCTGGGCAAGCCGTCTGACCCCCATGCCCACCTGCAATGGCGCAAAGAAAACAAAGATTTAATTCATCTTCAGGCTATGGAGTTTCGTCAGGAGTTAGGTCAGACAAACCATCCCGAATCCGCCTAATCACCTGACGATAATCGCCTGACGCTAACATCAGGTGAATTGCGAAAAATTGTCGTTTGACCTGATTGCCTGCATCCGCGAAGTAGCTCGATCATGCGTATTTGAGGGAGATGAAACGCATGATTGAGATAAGCAACGAATTGAGCAGCGGGTGGCGCAGGTCTGGCCATAAAATCTGGGTCCAAGTCTCGATTTTGAGCATTAAACCGGCCTTGGCCGGTGGAGATGGGAAGGCACACCGATGCGCGCGCTGCCGCTTTCCGCCAGTTCGCCGATGATAAGCTATGCCATGGAGCCTACGCGCGCTGCCCGGCGCAAAGGCCCTCTTTCGCCAACCCCCGCATGGACGTCCGCTTCCTTCGCAACTTCGCCATCATCGCCCACATCGACCACGGCAAGTCGACCTTGAGCGACCGTTTGCTAGAGTTCACCGGCTCCGTCACCGGGCGCGAGATGCAGGCCCAGATCCTCGACGATATGGACCTCGAGCGCGAGCGAGGCATCACCATCAAGGCTCATGCTGTTCGCATGATGTACAAAGCCCTCGACGGCAACACCTATCAGCTCAACCTCATTGACACGCCCGGTCACGTCGACTTTAGTTACGAAGTCTCGCGTTCGCTGGCCTCCTGCGAAGGCGCGCTCCTGGTGGTCGACGCCAGTCAGGGCGTCGAGGCGCAGACCCTGGCCAACGCCTACCTCGCCATCAACCACGGCCTCGAAATCATTCCCGTCATCAACAAGATTGACCTGCCCTCGGCCGATATTCTCCGCACCCAGGAGGCAATTGAAAAGGCGGTAGGCCTGGATGCCACCGACGCCATCGCGTGCAGCGCCAAGACCGGGCAGGGCGTAGCCGAGATTCTCGAGGCCATCGTTCATCGCCTGCCACCGCCGACCGGCGATCCCGAGGCCCCGCTCCAGGCGCTCATCTTCGATTCATGGTTCGATGCCTATCGCGGCGTAATCGTGCTGGTGCGCGTGATGCAGGGCGTCATGCGCAAAGGCCAGCGCATTCGCCTCATGTCCAACTCGAAATCTTTTGAGGTCGAGTCCATGGGCGTGCTCATGCCCAAGCCGGTTGAGATTGGCCAGCTCTCCGCCGGCGAGGTGGGCTTCTTCGCGGCCACCATCAAAACCGTCGGCGACACCAAAATCGGCGATACCGTAACCGACGACGCCCGCCCCGCGCCCGCGCAGTTGCCCGGCTTTGAAGACATCAAGCCCATGGTCTTCGCGGGCCTCTATACCGTCGATTCGCACGAGCACACCTTGTTGCGCGATGCTCTCGAAAAACTGCGACTCAATGATTCCTCGTTTTTCTTCGAGCCGGAGAGCTCCGTCGCGCTGGGCTTCGGCTTTCGCTGCGGCTTTCTCGGGCTGCTTCACATGGAGATCATCCAGGAGCGCCTCGAACGCGAATACGAATTGGACCTCATCACCACAGCGCCCGGCGTGCGTTATCACATTACGCTCACGGACGGCAGCGTGATCGAAGTGGACAATCCCTCTCGCTGGCCCGAGCCCACCAACATCGAAAAAATTCAAGAGCCAGTCATCACCGCCAAGATCCTCACCAACGAGGAATATGTAGGCGGCATCCTGAAGCTTGTCGAAGAGAAGCGCGGCCGTCAGTTGAACTTCGAGTACGTCACGTCCACGCGCGTCATGCTCACCTACGAGCTGCCGCTCAATGAGATAGTGCTCGACTTCTACGATCGCCTTAAATCCATCTCCCGCGGTTATGCCTCGCTCGACTATCAACTCGCAGGCGAATGGGTGTCGCCCATGGTCAAGCTCGACATCCTCGTCTCCGGCGAACCGGTAGATGCGCTCTCCATCATCGTCCACCGCGACTTCGCCTACGACCGCGGCAAGGCTCTCGTCTCCAAGATGCGCGAGCTCATCCCGCGCCAGCAATTCGAGGTGGCCATCCAGGCGGCCATCGGAGCCAAAATCATCTCTCGTGAAACAGTAGCCGCCCTGCGCAAGAACGTCCTGGCCAAGTGCTATGGCGGTGACATCTCTCGAAAACGCAAATTATTGGAAAAGCAAAAGGAAGGCAAGAAGCGCATGAAGCGGATCGGCAAAGTCGACATCCCGCAGGAAGCTTTTCTGGCCGTTTTGAGAGTTGGCGAGGACCAGCAGAAGTAGTTCATTCTCTTAGTCAAAAACACACTTTGAGTCACCGGGCGTTCATACGAGAATGTGGGAAAGTCCCGAAAACAGGGCTTCGCGTCCGCTGGCTGGTCCAACCGGGGCCGGAAGACGCAGACCTCAAACTTCCATTGATTTATAAGGGGTTGTACTATCTATCAGAATCCGACTATGGTTGGCAAGAGAGGAAATTGGAATTTGTTTGCGGATTTCGCGAAAGATTCCCACAACTTTTTCCACAATGCATGGTGGGGTTAGAATCGACTTCCCCGTGCCTCGCCCGGCGCCCGGTCCGTCGGCTTTTAAAACGCCCTCAACACGAGCGCCGCCACCGGGTTTGCGGAGCCCTTCACTATGAGCAATTTAGCTCAGTTTCTATTTTCCGGCGGGCGGCTGCGGAGATGCTGAGGCCGGTCGCGCAGGCTGGGCTGGCACACCCGACTTGGCGTTGTATGCCGCGATAATCGTCTTGGTAATGTCCAGCGTCGGACTCGCATAAAGCACCGGACTTTGCTGCTCGCCAATGTCCAGCACCATCGTGTATCCCTGCTGTTGCGCGTAGTTCGAAACGACCTCAAAAACCTTTGTCGCCAGAGTGCTGTACATCTGCTGGATATCCTGGTTCCCGTCGGTCTTGAGATCCTCCGACGAGCGGTCCAACTGTTTCTTCTTATCGTCAATCGTCTTGGCGCGGCTGGCCCGCTCTGTGTCGCTCAAGGTGTCGCCCTGCACCTGCAACTGCTTCGTCAGGGTGTCAATTTCGGCACTGAGCGTCTTCAGTGCATTCTCTCGCGGCGCGTACTTGCTCTGCAGGTCGGCATAGTTGCGCTGACCCTCATTGGTCTGCGCCACAGCCAGCTGGAACGAGATGACGGCAATCTTGTTTGGGGTGACGGGAGCCGCCGAAGCGGGTTCGGCAAGCGGCGCTGCCGGGGCCGGCGATGTCTGTGCGGATGCGCTCAGGACCATGCCCGAGATGAGCAAAACAACCAGGGAAAGCGGACGTTTCATTGGAATGAAATACTCCTTCGGAATTCTTTAGAACGCTGCGTGCGCTCCCTTGCGCAGCCATAAGAATAGACGAGGACAGTCAGTAAGAGGAAGCCAGCCAAGAATTATAGGAGAGCCGGAATCGCACCGTCAATCCATGAATTGGCGCCGATCGCCGTGGGCGGCCACTCTTTAAGCGGGCTTCGGATCCCCAAGGAACAACAAAGGCCCCGCCCGGCGAGGCCCTTGTCTTCTGCATTGGATTTCCGGCTCTACTGCGAGACGGGAGGCTTGGCCGCCGGCTTCGGCGCTGCCGGCTTGGGCGTCGAGGCGGTCGGCTGCGCGGCCTGCGGCGGCGGGGCGGGCACACCCGACTTCAGGTTGTACGCGGCAACAATCGCCTTGGTGATGTCCGTCGAAGGGCTGGCATAGAGCACCACGGGAGCCTGCTGCTGGCTTCCGGTCCCGTCTACCACAAGTGTGTAGCCCTGCTGCTGCGCGTAGCTTTCCAGAACCTCAAAGACTTTGCCCGCCACGCCCTCGTAGACCGTCTGCATCTCACCCTGGAGATCGGTCTGCGCATCCTCGGCGAAGCGCTGCGCCTGCTTCTTCTTTTCGTCGATGGTCTTGGTCCGGCTGGCACGCTCGGTATCGTTCAGCTTGTCGCCCTGCGCCTGTAGCGCTTTCTCCAGACCGTCGATCTCATCGGACATGGTCTTGAGCTGGGTACGCTTCGGCTCAAACTTCTTTTGCAAATCGGCAAAGTTGCGCTGAAATTCGTTGGTTTGGCCCACGGCGGCCTGGAAGGCGATCACGGCAACCTTCGCGGGGACAGCCTGCGCCGGCGCCGCTGTTGCGGGGGCGGCGGCGGGAACAGGCAAAGTTTGAGCGGCTGCGCCCAGGACAAACCCTGAGGCCAGCGTAACGATTAAGGCAAGCGAACGCTTCATTTGAGTCGAAAACTCCTTCGGAATTCCTGTGTGGCTGTCCGCGTTTCAGCGCGGACGCGAGCCTGTGCCTCCTGAGAAACCAAACCGCTTTTTCTTCAGAGGCCGCGCCCGGGTGGGACTGAGACGGCAAAAGACGCGTGCGGAGACGTCAGCAGGAACTCCTTGGATTATATAGGAGGGCAGGGTGGATGAGTCAAAACTAAGGACCCCACCCTGTGCCCCCAAAAAGGCTTGTCATCCTGAGCGACCGTAGCGAAGCGAAGGAAGTCGAAGGACCTGCGGTTGCTTTTTCCTTCCCCACCCCAACAGGACCAACGGAAACCCTGATCCGTAATCCCTATTCCCTATTCCCTGCTTTTTCACTCCGACCACACCGCCAGCACATTCCCCGCCCCTCCTTCCTAGAACTGAGAAAAACTGGCTCCCGTCGCCACCGCCCAGAGAGCGTTAACAGGCCCTACTTGCCGCAGTAGCTAGCGACGGCGGTTTGCAAAGCAGACACACTGGCGTATCCCAAAGCCGGGGCGGCATGGGCGACACCTCCATAGGCCTGTGCCAATATGGAAATGCTTGCGCCGGTGCAGTTCGCGCTACCCGGCGCCCCCGCGAACTTTTTCGGGGGAACAAATCCGCTGCCGGTTACCTCGAACACCGTGCCATATCCATATCCGGACCCGCCGCCGAGTTCGGTTGTGCCGAAGAGGTTGCCGTTGGCGTCGGCGATCAGGCCGCCCAACGGAACTGCGCCATCGGTAAGGTTGAAGCTGACCAGGGTGCTTGGTGTGCTGGCATAGCCGCCTGATGTCTTGACGATCTCGAACACCGTGCCATATCCGGTCGCGCCGCCGAGATCGGTTGTGCCGAAGAGGTTGCCGTTGGCGTCGGCGATCAGGCCCGCAAGCGGATTTGCGCCATCGACAGAGTCGAAGCTGGCCAGGGTGGTTGGTGTGCTGGCATAGCCGCCCGATGTCTTGACGATCTCGAACACCGTGCCATATCCGGACCCGCCGGCTGAAGTTGTGCCGAAGAGGTTGCCGTTTGCGTCGGCGATCAGGCCGGCAAGCGGATTTGCGCCATCGCTAGAGTTGAAGTTGACTAAAGTAGTTAGTGTATAGAGGCCTCCGGTATTGACGATCTCGAACACCGTGCCATCTCCGGACCCGCCGCCGGCCTCGGTTGTGCCGAGGAGGTTGCCGTTGGCGTCGGCGATCAGGCCGCCAAACGGAAATGCGCCATCGTTACCGTTGAAGCTGACCAGGGTGGCCGGTGTGCTGGAATAGGCGCCTGATGTCTTGACGATCTCGAACACCGTGCCATTCCCGGACCCGCCGGACTCGGTTGTGCCGAAGAGGTCGCCGTTGGCGTCGGCGATCAGGCCGGCACGCGGATTTGCGCCATCGCTAGAGTTGAAGCTGACTAAAGTAGTTAGTGTATAGAGGCCTCCGGTATTGACGATCTCGAACACCGTGCCATCTCCGGACGTGCCACCTCCATAGGTTGTGCCGAAGAGGCTGCCGTTGGCGTCGGCCATCAGGCCGGCATACGGATATGCGCCATTGCTAAAGTTGAAGCTCACCAGGGTGGTTGGTGTGCCGGCATAGACGCCTCCGGATTTGACGATCTCGAACACCGTGCCATATCCGGACCCGCCGCCGCCTAGGGTCGTGCCGAAGAGGTTGCCGTTGGCGTCGGCGATCAGGCTCCCATAATCTGTTGGATACGCCCCATTGCCTACACTGAAGCTGGTCAGCGTTGTCAGAGTTTGGGCGGAGGCCGCGCTGCCCCACGCGAAGGCACCCAAGAGAATCAGGATCAGACCACCTATGCGGCTGACTCGACTATTTGTCTTTAACATCGGTTCGGCTCCTTTTCCGGTTTCAGTTTTCGCCGCGTGGGGGCGCGAAGCCGAGCTGTGGCTCCATACGACGGGATGATCGATCTGCGGCGGAAGTCCCGTATCCCCTCCAGGCACAACTTCTCGGGTTGATGCACGCAGGTGTTCAAGCTTCAGCATGAAGAGCCCTGCTGGCTCATCTTGTGTTTGGAAAAGACCTGGAGATCTTCTGATTGTGCCTCACCCCTGCGAGCACAAATGCCGAACTCGGCGGCACATTAGACTCGGATGCTATCCGCGCCCTCGCACGGACAGCCAGAGAATTCTTTGGATCCTGTTCAATTTGATACTTCCATTGGCACGCTGAGCCGGCGAATTCGTAACCTGGGACCAGTTACCTGACGCCGTGTGGCCCGGCCGTGACCGTGGAGCGGGCGGCCCAAATCCCACGGACCTCAGCCCAACAAAATGCGAGGGTGGGGTGAACCCCAAGGGTAACGTCCGGTTGGTCGGCAACCCGGAAGTGATCCAGCCTCAGCTCAATAGGCGCATCACTGCCAACGTGCCCACCGATTGGTCTCAAACGTTTCGGAACCGAAGGCTCGCACTTCCGCATTGCGGCCAGTGACAGACAAACCGAAACGGCCACGTCCCCAAAATCCTGGGAATTCTTCTTTACCGCGCTTTTGCAGAGAGTTCGATCCCGGCAGTGCACAATGAGGGAATGAGAACAAATTAATAACGCCTGCCGCCCAGGGATGGAGTACCCACGAAAACATCGCGAATATCGTCCTCTGTTTCCCCCCCCGGCCGCCCGTACCCACCCCCCTCCCCCGTCAAAGAGGTTGGCCCATAACCGTCATAGCAGTTAAGTCATTCAGAATAAGCAATTTGCTGAAACGACAGTCCAGAATCGAGTGCACAAAAGACCCCAATTCAGGGCGTTGATAGCACAAAATCGGGTCGAAATCGCGATCTTTTGTTTCTTTTGCCCCGCTTTATATCACGACCCAACGCGGCACGCGAGACCCATTGCGTGTCTATCGCTGCAACCGATTGGATCTTCAACTTTCGGGGTTCTACAGGATGTACCGGCTCAAATCGTGGTCCTTCACGATCGACGCCACCATCTGCTTTACATACTCGTCGGTAATCGTAAAAACCTTCTCCGGACCGGAAGCGGTCATGCGCTCCTCGTACGGTAGCGGCGTGGAAGACTCGCTCTTTATGGCCTGCGTCAGCACTGCCGCGGCCGCATCATCCGGCGCGCGCCGGGCCACGTCCGGCGCCAGGAAGCTCACATCCTCAAGCACTCGCTCCATGATGGTGTGCAGCCGCCGCGCTCCGATGTTTTCCGTCTGCTCATTCACCTTGAAGGCAAACTCGGCCATCTCCCGCAATGCCTCGGGCGCAAACTCCAGTCGCACGCCCTCGGTCTCCAGCAGCGCGGAATACTGCTTGGTCAGCGAGGATTTCGGCTCGGTGAGAATGCGCAGAAAGTCTTCCACGGTCAGCGAATGCAACTCGACGCGAATCGGAAACCGTCCCTGCAACTCGGGAATCAGATCGCTGGGCTTCGAAACATGGAACGCGCCCGCGGCGATAAAAAGAATATGATCCGTGCGCACCATGCCATAACGCGTATTCACCGTCGTGCCTTCCACAATCGGCAAAATGTCGCGCTGGACGCCCTCGCGGGAAACGTCCGGCCCGTGCCCGCCCTCGCGCCCCGCAATCTTGTCGATCTCGTCCAGGAAAATAATGCCGCTCGATTCCACGCGCTCCGTGGCCACGCGGTTCACCTGGTCCATATCGATCAGCCGGCCCTCTTCCTCCTGCACCAGGTAGTCGAACGCGTCGCCCACTTTCATCTTCCGCTTCTTTGACCCGCCGCCAAAAATGTTCGGCAGCATATCCTTGAGGTTCATTTCCATGTCTTCGAGGTTCTGGTTGCTAATGATTCCGAACTGCGGCGTATTCCGTTCGCGCACGTCCAGCTCCACCTGCCGGTCGTCGAGCTTGCCCTCGCGAAACTGCTGTCTTAACTTTTCCCGAGACCGCTGATAGCTCTCCGTTCCGGGCAACGTGAGCTGGCCTTCCTGTGCCGGCGGCGTGGGTGGCGGAGGCGGCAACAAAATATCCAGCAGCCGCTCCTCGGCATTCATCTCCGCCTTGTCTTCCACCTCTTCCAGGCGTTCCTCGCGCACCATGTCGATCGCGATCTCCACCAGGTCGCGGATCATCGACTCCACATCGCGCCCCACGTAGCCCACCTCGGTAAATTTCGAGGCCTCCACCTTGAGAAACGGCGAACCCGTCAGCTTGGCCAGGCGGCGCGCAATCTCCGTCTTGCCCACTCCCGTCGGCCCAATCATGATGATGTTCTTGGGCATAATGTCGTCGGCAATGTCCGGGGGCAGCTTCTGGCGGCGCTGGCGATTGCGCAGCGCGATGGCGACGGCGCGCTTGGCGGCCTTTTGCCCAACCACGTGCTTGTCGAGCTCCGTAACAATCTCGCGCGGCGTCAACTCGTCGAGCGCGAGGTCCTGTTCTTCAGCGGATGCGGGGAGATAGATTGCCATGAACGAATTGGGCATGCGGAAGCTTCTCCGCTAACCCTTCAACTCCTCAATGGTGATGCGGTCGTTGGTATAAATGCAGATTTCGCCGGCAATCTTCATCGCCTTCTCGGCAATCTCGCGGGCGCTCAGGTCCGTGTTTTCTAGCAGCGCCCGGGCGGCAGCCGTCGCGTAACTGCCGCCGGACCCGATGGCCGCCAGCGGCTCGTCCGGATCAATCACGTCACCCGATCCCGAAATCAGAAATGTCTGCGCCTTGTCGGCCACAAGCAGCAAGGCCTCAAGATTGCGCAGCATCTTGTCGGTGCGCCAGTCCTTGGCCAGTTCCACAGCAGCCCGGTTCAGATTTCCGGCGTACTGCTCCAGCTTGGACTCAAAACGCGCAAACAGGCTGAATGCGTCGGCCGTCGAACCGGCAAATCCAGCCAGAATTTTTTCCTGGTAGAGTCGTCGAATCTTTTTCGCCGAGTGTTTCAGCACGTGATCGCCCAGCGTGACCTGCCCGTCGGCGGCCATCACCACTTCGCCGTTCCGCCGCACGCAAATCACGGTCGTCGAGCGTATCCGGTCGCGATTGCGAGAATTCTGGGACCGCGGGGAGCCCTCGTTCAAAACCACCTCAAAAACCTCCAGAAATGGGCCTTATGCTGGCCACAACTCATTCAAGATGCAGTCACGAGTATAGCGCAGCGACAATGTCAGACCCGGCCCCCGGCTTGGCATCTGATACCCACCCCCGGTATACTATTCCCATGCATGTCCACGCGGCGCCCTCCACCCCCGGGGCCAACCGAACCCAATCCGTATTGCGCTTCTCGCTGGTAGCCACGCTGGCTTATGTCGTGGTCACTTTCGTATTCGGCCTCCGCGCCCATTCGCTGGCCCTGCTCTCCGAGGCCGGCCACAATGTGTCGGATTTCCTCGCGCTCCTGCTCAGCTTTGTCGCCGTCTACTTCCAGACCCGTCCGGCCAGCCATTCCAAGACCTTCGGCTACCATCGCGCCGGCGTGCTGGCCGCATTCATCAACGCAGCCACCCTCATCGTCATCTCGCTCTGGATCGCCGTCGAAGCCGTCCACCGCTTTTCAGCGCCCGTAGCCGTGCAGCCCCGGATCATGATGATTGTGGCCGCCGCCGGCGTGCTGATGAACGGCATCATCGCCGCGCTGTTGTGGGGCGTGGCTCGCGACGTCAATCTGCGCAGCTCTTTTCTGCACATGGCCGGCGACACACTTTCCACCGCCGCCGTCATTGCCGGTGGCGCAGGCATCCTGATCACCGGTCAGAATTGGATTGACCCTGTCCTCTCGCTGGCAATCGCCGCTCTCATCCTCTGGTCCAGCTTCGGCATCGTCCGCGAAACTCTCAACATTCTGCTTGAGGGCACCCCGCGCGGTTGCTCTCTCCCCGCCATTCGCTCCGGCATGGAGGCCGTCGAGGGCGTCATCAACGTCCACGATCTCCATGTCTGGAACCTCGGCTCGCAATCCCGCGCCCTGGCCTGCCACGTCACCATAGCCGATATTCCCCCCTCTGAGAGTACGTGCATCCTTCTCAAGCTCAACCAATTCCTCAAGGATCAATTCGACATTTGCCACACCACCATCCAGTTTGAGCACACCGGCTGCCAGCAGCTTGACGGCTGCGTCGTCCCCATGGACAAGCTGACCGGCAGCGGCGCTGACCCCCACGCCCATCATCACAGCCATGCGCATTAGCTCCCTTTGAAGAGGTTTCAGCTTTGATTCAACTCCGCTTCGCTCTCGCAGCTCTCTGTCTCGCTCTGCTTCCATTCGCGCCCGCATCTGCGGGGGCCGCGGCGCATCAGGCTCAGGCCACCGCGCCCACAGCAGTCCCGCTCGAAGCTCTGGCCGGCGAGTACACCGATCCGGCCGAGCCCGACGCCCCCTTCAGCTTCTACGTCCAGGACGGAAAGCTCTTCGACGAATCCGACCGCCGCCCGCCCATCGAGGTCAAGCCCATCTCGGCCGTCGAGTTCGCTATCCCTAACGCGAGTGTCACCATCCGCTTCTCCCTCGACGCCTCCGGCAAAGCCTCCAGCTTAACCTGGTCCGACGATCCCAACACCCCAAACCCTCGCACCGGCCCGCCCGTCCATCACCTCTTCCACGACTACCAGCGCACCGAAGTCATGATCCCCATGCGCGACAGCGTCAAGCTTCACGCTGTCATCCTCAAGCCCGCCGACATCCCCGGCCCGCTCCCATTCCTCATCCAGCGCACTCCCTATGGCGTCGACGAAACCAACCGAGCCTCGTTTTCCTACGGACGCCCTGAGCTGGCACGCGCCGGGTATATTTACGTCGCCGAAGACATTCGCGGCCGCTACAAAAGTGAAGGCGAATTCGTGATGAGCCGGCCGTTAGCGGATCACCACGATCCGAAAGCGATCGACGAAAGCACCGACGCCTACGACACCGTTGCCTGGCTGCTCCAGAACGTCTCCGGCAACAACGGCCGTGCCGGTTTTGTCGGCACCAGCTATCCGGGCTTCCTGGCCATGATGGCCGGCATCGACCCGCATCCGGCCGTCAAAGCCGTCTCTCCGCAGGCCCCCATGATTGACGTATGGATGGGCGACGACTTCTTTCACAACGGTGCATTCCGCCAGAGCTACGGCTACGACTATGTGATGGGCCTCGAATCGAGCAAGGAGTCCACCGAAGTGAGTTACGGGAAAGACAAAGACGGCAAACTCCGCGACGGTTTCGACTACTTCCTCGAGCGCGGCGATTTTGCCGAGGACGTGAAAAAATCCGGCTCCAAACTTCTGCCCACCTGGAAGCTGTTTCTTGACCACCCCGCGTATGACATCTACTGGTCCTCACGCGGCGTTGAGCACCATCTCGACACCGTTGCCGTCCCCACGCTCTCGGTCGGCGGCTACTACGACCAGGAAGATATGTATGGCCCCCAGATCGAATACTCCACGCTCGAGCCGCACGACACCAACCACCAGAACTTCCTCGTGCTCGGTCCGTGGCGACACGGTTCCTGGGCTTCCTCCGCGCGGCACCTTGGCAACCTCGATTACACCGAGCCGATCGGCAAGGAATTCCGCGTGCAAATCGAAGCCAAATTCTTCGCCCACTACCTCAAAGAAGAACCGGGTTCCAATTCTTCCGGCTTCGACCTTCAAAACACCGCAAGCTTTCAAACTGGCTCCAACAGCTGGAAACACTACGCCCACTTTCCGCCCAAGGAGTCCCAGCCCACCAGCCTCCATCTGCAAGGCGCGGGCCTGCTCAGTTGGAGCGACTCAACCGCACAAGCCACAACCGCCTACGTCAGCGACCCGGCCAATCCCGTCCCCTACCGCCATCGCCCCATCCAGCCCACCTACAGCGAGGGCTCGAAGTGGGGCACCTGGCTCACGGAAGACCAGCGCTTCGTCACCGACCGCAAAGATGTCGCGCTGTGGAAGCTCCCCGTCCTCAAGAAGGATATGGACCTCACCGGCGAAGTCCTGGCCGATATCTACGCCGCCACCACGGGCACCGACAACGATATGGTGGTCAAGCTCATCGACCAATATCCCGAGGACGATCCCGACTCCAAGGTGCGCGGCTACCAGCTGATGACCAACGAAGAAATCTTCCGCGGCCGCTACCTCCAATCTTTCGAGACGCCAACGCCTCTGCGCTCCGGCTCCGTCCACGAGTACAAGTTCTCACTTCACGATGTCGATCACGTCTTCAAAGCGGGCCATACTGTTCTGGTCGAGATCCAGAGCACGTGGTTTCCGCTCTACGACCGCAATCCTCAGACCTTCGTTCCCAACATCATGACGGCCAAGCCCGAGGACTACAAACCCGCCACCATCACCATCTACTCCGACCCAGAGCACGACTCCACCCTCCAGCTGCCGCTGATGAACCCCTGCGAGCAGATTGAGTGCTTTTGAGCATTCGAGGAGGCACCAAAGTTCATCGGTTTTCATTGCTTTACAACCTCAACGAGAATTCCAGTCTGCTATTCTGCGAGACAAGTTTCCCCGGCGCATGATTTCGAACGCCAATAGTTCATGGCCACAGACTCACATGAGCCATGACTTGGCCGCACGACAAGTGCGCGGTTGCTGACGCGTGAAAAGCGCATCCACCACGAAACATATGTTAGGAGACCACGCTTGAAACTCCCGCTGCCTGCAATCGCTATCTTGGTGTTGGGCGCTTCCTTCGGATTCGGTCAGGACTTCGATAAGTGCGTCAACAACACGGAGTTCCACTTTATCAATACAAAAAAGGTGGACATCAACGATTTGACTCCTACCCCTCCTTCCGACCAGCCGTCAATTTTCGGGGACGACAAGAAAATGCTCGACTACGAGCTGAGCGACCTGCATAGATTGCAAGATTCCCGCACGCCTCAAGAGGTCGATCAAGCGAATAAAGACGCTGCGGAGCTGGACATGTTCATCTTTAGAACCGTCTTGGGGGACCAATTCAACGCTTCAAATCCAGGACTTACCGCGACGCGGGCTCTTTCTCAGGACATCTGCGAGGAAGGGAACGCGATTGTGACTGTCCAAAAGACTAAATTCGGCCGCAAGCGACCCTTCCTTGTGGACCCGTCACTTAAACCAGCCACTGACATTAGTTTCCTTAAGACATCTCCTTCCTACCCAAGTGGCCACTCGCTTATCGGGTACCTAGAGGCTCTTACTCTTGCGGAGATCCTTCCAACAAAACGTGATGAGATACTCGCTCGCGCTCAGGAATTTGAGCGGGAGCGCAATCTTCTTGGGATCCACTTCCTGAGTGACATTGCGGCTGCGCGGGGCGTAGCATATTCAGCCTACGACCTGATCGCCAGGACTCCTAAGTTTAAGAAAGAGCTGGTAGCTGCAAGTGCGGAGATCCAGGCCAACTTTCCCTCAAAGTAGGCAGCGCCAAGGCGGTCCCTGGTCCTGATTCTCGGACCAGGGATCCGACGAATCCCCATTCCCGGCTCTCGCATCCAATTTCGAGTTAGAATAAGAACCAGCGCAATGGCTCTCCATCACCCCATCCCGGCCCTCCTCTAGCGGCGCCCGCCGCCCACACCTGTTCTCCGCCCATTTTCAAACTCACAAAAGTAACAGGCGCCAACCCGCACCATGCGGGCCCATGAGGTTCAGCCATGATTGATCGTTTGGAACAAATGGAGCAACGCTACGACGAGCTCTCCATGCAGATGGGCATGCCCGAGGTCATCAGCGACCACGAGAAGTATCAAAAAGCCGGCCGCGCCCTGCGCGAGCTTCAGGCCCCCGTCGCAAAATATCGCGAACTCAAGCAAGTCCGTCAGGGTCTCGCCGAAGCCCGCGCCATGCTCTCTGAGAGCGACCCCGAACTCCGCGCCATGGCCGAGGAAGAAATCGCTGCCCTCGCCCCGCGCGAGCCCATCCTCGAGGAAGAAATCAAGGTCCTGCTGCTGCCCAAGGACCCCAACGACGAGAAGAACGTCATTCTCGAAATCCGCGCCGGCACAGGTGGCGACGAAGCCTCCCTCTTTGCCGCTGAAATTTTCCGTATGTATCAGCGCTTCGCAGAGCAGCATCGCTGGAAGATCGAGTTGCTCTCGCTTTCCGAGTCCGGCGTCGGCGGATACAAAGAAGTGATCGCCATCATCGAGGGCGAGCGCGTCTACTCGCAGATGAAGTGGGAGAGCGGCGTCCATCGCGTTCAGCGCGTCCCTGCCACTGAGACCCAGGGTCGCGTACACACCTCTGCCGTCACCGTCGCCGTCCTCCCCGAGGCCGAGGATGTGGACATCAAGATCGAAGCCAAAGATATCCGCATTGACACCTTCTGCTCCTCCGGGCCCGGCGGCCAGTCCGTCAACACCACTTACTCCGCGGTCCGCATTACTCACTTGCCCACTAACACCGTAGTTAGCTGTCAGGACGAGAAATCGCAGATCAAAAACCGCGATAAAGGCATGCGCGTCCTCCGTTCCCGCCTCTATGAAATGGAGATGGATCGCCAGAATGCAGAGTTAGCCAAAGAGCGCAAGCAGCAGGTGGGCACCGGCGACCGCAGCGAGAAGATCCGTACTTATAACTTCCCGCAAAATCGCCTCACCGACCATCGCATTGGTTTGACTCTGCACCAGCTGGACTTAGTCATGGAGGGCCGTTTGCAGCCTATCGTTGATGCGCTCATGACCCACTACCAGGCCGAGCAGTTGAAGGCCGACAGCAGCCAGGCAGCGTGACCCTTGCCCGCGCTGCGCAGCCTCGTTTTGAGCGGCACCCTACGCTTGTCTCTCGGTCCGCACCCAGACCGCGCCCGACCCGACGCGGAGACTCTCCTTCTTCACTTCCTCGAGAAAAACAAAGCCTGGCTGATTGCCCACTTGGAAGAAGAACTTTCCGAAGGCGAAGCCCGCTTTTACACCGCCTTGCTTGAACGCCGCTATCAGGGCGAACCTATCCAATACATAACGGGCGCGGCCGAGTTTTACGGTCTTCCTTTCCGCGTTCGACCTGGCGTGCTTATCCCTCGCCCCGAAACGGAGCACTTAGTCGAGAAAGTTATCGAGTTAGCGGCCCGCTTCCAGCCGCTGCGCATAGCCGACATTGGCACCGGCTCCGGCTGCATCGCCGTCACTCTCGCGCACCACTTACCTCACGCAACCATAACCGCAAGCGATCTCTCCGCCGCCGCGATTGCCATAGCCCGCGAAAACGCAGCGCTCAACCAGGTCTCGCACCGCATATGCTTTCTTGAGGGCGACCTGCTCACGCCCGCCACGGGCCAGCAATTCGAAATCATCGCATCCAACCCGCCCTACGTGCCCACCGCTAACCGCTCTTCACTTTCCATTGAAATCCGCGATCATGAACCGCCTTTCGCCCTCTTCGCCGGCATTGACGGGCTCGACATTTATCGTCGTCTCATCCCGGAAGCCTTCGCTTGTCTCAGCCCCGGCGGCTTCATCGCTCTCGAAATCGGATATGCCCAATCGTCGGCAATTGCCGATCTGCTCGAAGGCTTCGGCTTTTACTCCATCGAATTTGTTTCCGACCTTCAATCCATCCCTCGCGTAGCCGTCGCCCAGCTTCCATGATCTATCCCGCCGTTCCACAGTCACTGCTAACTTGCTAACTCGCCAACCCCCGCAGAGGTGAGCTAACTCGCTGTCCTTGTCTCTTCACGCCGCTGGTGTAAACTTCTCTTCGGAAAGGATTCCCCTCATGCCCTCGTCCAAAGGCTATGCAGCGCTTGACGCGCAATCTCCCGTCGTGCCCTTCACCTTCAGCCGTCGTGAACCCGGCCCCAGCGAAATCACAATCGAAATCCTCTTCTGCGGCGTCTGCCATTCTGATCTGCACATGACTCGAAACGAGTGGGGCAATGCAATCTATCCCATGGTGCCTGGCCACGAAATCGTGGGTCGAGTAACCGCGATCGGCAGCGCAGTTACCAAATTCAAAGTAGGCGGAATCGCCGGCGTCGGCGTTATTGTGGACTCCTGCCGCAAGTGTGCACCCTGCCATCGCGGCGAAGAACATTTCTGCGACCAGGGCGCTACACTCACCTACGCCGCCACCGACCGCGTCGACGGCTCCATTACCATGGGCGGCTATGCCAATAACTACGTTGTCGACGAGCGATTCGCTCACACTATCCCTGCGAATCTCGATGTCGCTGCGGTTGCGCCGCTTCTGTGCGCAGGCATCACCACTTACTCACCACTCCGCCACTGGCAAGTCGGCCCCGGCAAGAAAGTCGGCATTGTCGGTCTCGGCGGACTCGGACACATGGCTCTCAAATTTGCACATTCCTTCGGCGCGCATGTGATCCAGTTCACCACCAATCTCAGAAAAAAAGACGATGCCCTCCGCCTCGGCGCCGATGAAGTCGTGCTCTCCACCGATCCCGACGCCATGAAGGCCCACTCCAAGTCTTTCGACTTCATCCTTGACACCGTTTCCGCCCCGCACTCCCTTGATGCCTACCTCACGCTGCTCAAGCAGGACGCCACCATGACCCTCGTCGGCCTGCCCGAGACGCCGCCATCCTTCGGCGTATTCAACCTCATTACTCGCCGCGCCTCCATCGCCGGCTCCATGATCGGCGGCATGCCTGAGACGCAGGAGATGCTCGATTACTGCGGAAAGCACAACATTGTCTCCGATATCGAAATGATCCCGATCCAGAAAGTCAGTGAAGCCTACGAGCGCCTGCTCAAGCAAGATGTGAAATACCGTTTTGTCATCGACATGAGTTCGCTAGGATAAGGCTTTCTGACTTGGATAATCACTTTAGGCGTCCCACCTTTACCGCGGTTTCAGCGCGGTGAAGATGGGATCGCACTACATGTTAATTGTCAGCCTTTTATCGTTCTTTATAACTTCAGAGTGATACAAAGCGAGCTCCAATGGCTCTAAAATCCCGGCGCGCGCTCCCCCGTTACATTGAATGCCTTCTCCAATGCCATCCCCGCCGCCGCCAACGTTCCCTCGCCAAACAGCCGCCCAATCAGCGTAACTCCATGCGGCACGCGCCGCGGCGAAGAGAACTTCGGCAGCGGATGTTTCGGGTCGGGGGCCCAGTCGCTCCGCGCCTCAGAAACTTCAACAAAGCCCGCGCGCAGCGTCAACGAGGGATGGCCGGTGAAGTTGGTAATCACCAGCATCTCGTCGCGCAGAGACGGCACTAGCAGCAAATCAACTTCAGAAAACACGCGCGCCATTTCCTCCGCCACCTTGCGCCGGAATCGATCCGTTTGCACAAAATCCACCGCGGATAAAAATCTCGATTGACGAAAAACATTAGGCCACGCGTCGGGCACCTGCGCCTTTAATTCATCCACGCGATGGCTCAGGGTTAACTCTTCAAATGCCGCCGCTGCCTCGGCAAACAGAATCAGGTTGAGCGAGTCGTACGGCCAGTCCGGTATGGAAACCGTAACCGGCGTCATGCCGACTTTCTTCAGCGTATCAAGCGCCGCGCGGTCCACATCGGTAGCGGGCGCCTCCTTCATCCACGCCGGGAAATACCCGACGCGCAGTCCCTTCACATCCGCGCCGGCATTGAACGTCAGCCTGCTCGGCACACTCGCCAGATCGCCGGCATCCGGCCCTGAAATCGCTTTCAGCACCAGCATTGTGTCTTCCACGCTGCGCGCCATGGGCCCGAGTTTGTCGAGCGACCAGCACAGAGTCATGGCTCCCGTGCGCGGCACGCGGCCATAAGTGGGACGCAATCCCGTGACCCCGCAGCGCATCGACGGACTTACAATGCTGCCGCCCGTTTCGCTCCCGATCGCAAATCCCACCAGACCCGCTCCGGTAGCTGCCCCAGGCCCCGCGCTCGAGCCCGACGAGCCCTCTTCTATCAGCCACGGATTCATTGTCTGGCCGCCGAACCAAATATCGTTCAGCGCCAGCGCACCCATGCTCAACTTGGCCACGAGCACGGCTCCCGCTGCATTCAGCCGCTCCACCACCACGCTGTCAAGCACGGGTACGCGATCCCGGTAAGGCTCCGCTCCATATGTCGTAGCGATCCCCGCAGTGTCCAGCAAATCTTTTGCGCCCCATGGGATACCGTGCAGCGGCCCACGATAGTGGCCCGCCGCAATCTCCGCATCCGCCTTGCGCGCCTGCTCCTGCGCATGATCTCGCGTAAGGGTAATCACGCAATGCAGCTTGGCGTCGAACCGCTCGAGCCGATCAAGATAGATCTTTGTAAGCCGTTCGGATGTGATCGACCGGCTTTCGATCCACCGCGAAAGCTGCCAGACCGGAGCCCACGCAATTTCATCGTCGCTCGACGGCAGAGCGTTGCCCGTCGCCGCGCTGCGCACAAACGCGCCGTCGCCTTCATGCAGGCGTCCGACCTGCGCAATATCCGGATTCCACTGCGTCGCCGGCGCAAGCGTCGGTGCAAGTGCAAGTTTGCGCGGGCCCACGCGCAGCTCATACACTGGCGCCATCTGCATCTGCCAGTTGCTCGCCGCCGCTGTGCGATCCGCGGCCGTCATCTCCACCTGCACCAGCTTCTCCGCCTCCGCAAAAGTCTCACCCGACACGGCAGGTCCCACCGGCGCAGCGGTGCCAAACGCCGGCGGAGCGCCCGGTGGCAGACCCGGCTGCTGGCTCTGACCGGTAGAGACCTGAGCCGCAGGAGCCTGTCCGGCTTGTGCATGCAAGGCTGCTCCTATCAGTCCAAGCGAGCTGTAAGCAAGAAATTCCCGACGCGATCCGGACATAGTTTTTCCCTTCGACAGATTTCACTCAATTTGTTGTCAGGTTGTCGGTCTTCACGAAGCCCGACCCGTCTTGTTCAGGTGCCGGTAAAACCCCAAATCTTCGCCGTCAAGATGCTTGGTGATATAGAGTATCTGTCCGTAGTGCAAGCCGAAGTGCTCCACGACTTGATAAACCGCATCGAGGCCGCTCACGTTATGACCCTGAATCTCATATCGTGCCAGCAAATCTTTCTCAGTCAGCCGCGCAAGCACCTTCGCAGCCTCCTGCATCGTTCCGCCGAGTCGATCAAGCAGCACCGCAGCTGAGATCGATCCAGTCGCGTCAAATTCCGCAGGGCGATTCCGCTTGTCTTCCAGCCGATTAAACGAGGCCACCAGCCACTGCCACGCATTCCCGTTCAAATGCAGCATCAGATTCCCAACGCTGTTGCAGGCCGCGTTGGGGCGCCACCACACCTGCTCATCGGTCAGCGATTCCGCGCATCCCCGCAGCCGCGGCCAATACTGTTCCAACAGTTTTTTCCGCGAGAATTCAAGAAAGAGTTGGCTTACTTCCGCATTTGTTGCTGTCATCGATTTGCGCCCCTCCTACGAAAGGAATCGTAGCAAAGAGAACCGGCAAATTGCCGAAATGACAGCGATCGGCTTAGAATTCTCCCTGAAATCGTTTCCAAGAGGATCACACATGCGTTTGCCCGCTTCGCTCTCCGCTGCCTTTCTCGCTCTAGCCTCTTTCCCTGTCCTCTCGCAATCGCCAGCCGCAGCACAGATGGCGCCGAAGGCGCAGTCGGCCGCACCGCAGGTGGCGCAAACCCCGCCCATGGGCTGGAACAGTTGGAACTTTTTCTTCGGCAAGGTTACCGACAAGGATATCCGCGACTCGGCGGACCAGATCGTAGCCACCGGCATGAAAGACGCGGGCTACGTCTATGTCAATATCGACGACACCTGGGAAGGCGAGCGCGACGCTAGCGGCGTCCTCCACTCCAACAGCAAATTTCCTGACATGAAGGCCCTCGCCGATTACGTCCACTCCAAAGGCCTGAAGCTCGGCATCTACTCCGGCCCCGGCCCCAGGACCTGCGCCGGTTACGCGGGCTCATTGGGCCACGAAGAACAGGACGCGAAGCTCTACGCCTCCTGGGGCATCGATTACCTCAAATACGATCTTTGCAGCTTCAATGAAGAAGTGATGAACAAGCAGGCTCCTGGCGACCGCGCCGCCCAGATGCGCTTAATGGTGGCCGCCTACGACAAGATGAACAAAGCTCTCAAAGCCACTGGCCGCCCCATCGTCTTCTCGTTCTGCCAATATGGCTGGGACGCGGTCTGGGAGTGGGGCCCCTCAGTCGGCGCGAACCTTTGGCGTACCACCGGCGACATCCAGCCCAACTGGGACCGCATCTACACCATCGCCAGCCAGCAGGTGGGCCTTGAACGCTATGCGGGGCCCGGCCACTGGAACGATCCCGATATGCTGGAGGTGGGCAACGGCAAACTCACGCTAGCCGAAAATCGCTCTCACTTTTCGCTCTGGGCCATCCTCGCCGCGCCCCTGCTGGCCGGCAACGACCTGCCCAACATGAAGCCGGAGATCAAGGCCATCCTCACTAATCGCGATGTCATCGCCATCAATCAGGATTCGCTGGGCAAGCAGGGAACTCGCGCTTACACCGAGAGCGAGGTCGAAGTCTGGACGCGACCCCTGTCCGGCGGAGCGCTGGCCATCGCGGTGGTGAATGTGGGTGACAACCGCTACTCCACCCATCCCTTCCATCTCAACTTGACCCGGCTCGGCCTGCACGGCCCGCAATCCGGCAAGGACCTCTGGACCGGCAAACCCGTCACGCTGACCAACGAACAGCCGTTGGAACTCGCCAGCCACGACGTCCTGCTGGTGCGCATCGACGCGCCGAAGTAAACGCCGATCGCGGGAATGACTCCTCGCAAACAAGCAAGTATCCAAGTGCTCAATTTTCTTGAGACCTGGGATACCCTGGCACTTCATGATCGATAACAGGGAGACCGAATCTCGCCTTACTCCGCGCGCCCCAGACAAACCCCAAACCATCCCAGCTCATCGGTCCAGCTTTCAACCGGGGCAAACCCAGCCGCCGCCATCATGGCCTCTGCCTGGCCCGGCCTGTATTTATAGCTGTTCTCGGTATGGATGGTCTCGCCCTCGGCGAATTCAACCTCGAAATCCGGCCCGTCGATATCTATCCCGCTGAGCCGCACGGTCTGCGCAACCCGGCTTTCCAGGTGCATCTCGATGCGCGATGCGTCTCCGTTCCAGATCGCATGATGCTCGAAGCTTTCCAGATCGAAGTCCGCCCCCAGCTCCCGGTTCAGCCGCGCCAGCAGGTTCAGGTTGAAGGCAGCCGTGACCCCCGCAAAATCGTCATAAGCCGCCAAAAGCGTAGCCTCATCCTTCACCCGGTCCGCTCCCAGCAGCAGCAGGTCGCCCGGCTGCAACCCTCTGCGAACCATGCGCAGCAGCTCCGCCGCCTCCCATGGCTCAAAGTTGCCAATGCTCGATCCGATAAACAGCACCAGCCGCCGTTCGCGAGTTCCATCCGGCTCCAGGTCCAGATCTACCTCCGCCCTGGGGCCGAACTCGGCCTCAAATTCATGGGAATAATCCATCACCCGCGGCGCCACAGTGACTCCGTCGATCTCCCGCTCAATCCGCTCCTGCGCCGCTTCCAGCGCGCTGGCTGAAACGTCCAGCGGTTCGTAGACCACAGATCCCTGCAGCGCAACGGCAGCCGCCAGCAACAAGCGCGTCTTATCCGCCGACCCCGCGCCGAGCTCCACGATGCGCAGCCGGGCAGACTCGTTTTCGTCCGGCTCGTTCTCATCCGGCCGCGCCGCCAGCGCAATCATCCGCTGCGCATGGGCCGCAAAGATTCCCCGCTCGGTGCGGGTCAGGTAGTATTCCGGCCGCTCGGTAATCTCGTCAAACAGCCGCGACCCGGCGGCGTCGTAAAACAGCCACGGCGGCAGCAGCTTCCGTTTCGCCCCGAGCCCCTCCCGGACCGCCGCAGCGACCCGGTCCTGAACAATTCCCGCGCCCGTGATGGGTAGAGCGATCGTAGTCATTCGGTCACTTGGATGCTGCTGGTTAAGCGAAAGTTACCAGGATGCGAGCCGAATTCCTGAAAACTGCCATCGCGTATCCGGCGAAAAGAAATTCCGATAACTCGCCCGAATATGCCCCGCAGGCGTCAGGCAAGAGCCGCCCCTGAGCACCATTTGTCCGCTCATGAACTTGCCGTTGTATTCGCCCAGCGACCCCGCGAGCGGACGAAAGCCCGGATAGCCGAGGAAAGCGCTCGCCGTCCATTCCCAGCAATCGCCGAAGATCTGCGCCGGGCCATCGCCCTCATCCAATGCCGCGCCCGGCCTCAGCCGCCCGGAATCCAGCAGGTTTCCGGTCAGTTCCCGGCCTTGCGCAGCCGCTTCCCACTCAAACTCCGTAGCCAGCCTGCGTCCCGCCCAGCGCGCATAGGCGTCGGCTTCAAAGTAGCTCACCTGACTTACCGGCACATCTTTCAACTGCCTCAACGGCAGGTTACCGCGCAGGGTAAACACGCTCCAGTCCCCGCTCTCGTTCTCACCGTCCTGATGCGTCCAATAGAGCGGTGCGCGCCAGCCAGAATTCTGCACCGCCAGCCAACCCTCTGAGAGCCACAGTTCCGGCCGCTGGTAGCCGCTATCGGCGATGAATTCCGCGTATTCCCCGCAGGTCACCAGGCGATTTGCCAGCGCATAGGGCTCCAGCCACACGCGGTGACGCGGCAGCTCAAGGTCGAAGCAGAAGCCGTCGCCGCTGTAGCCGGCCTCGCACAGGCCGCCCGCAAATTCCGTGAAGCTGATCGCCCCGGCGGGCTCGCGACTCGGTGTCGGGTGCCCCAGGTCTCGCTTTTTTGAGCGGGGAGACAAGGACGCTGCCTCGTTGTCTCCATCCACATACGTCGGGCGCAGCGGATTGGTAAAGAATGCGTGCAGCATGTCGGTCAGCAGCAGCTCCTGGTGCTGCTCCTCGTGGTTCACGCCCAGTTCAATCCGCTTCACCGCCTCAGGGTCCGGATTGTGCGCCAGCATGCGCTCAACCGCTTGGTTCACATGCGCCCGGTAGCGCAGAATCTCATCCAGCGCCGGCCGCGAAAACGACGCCCGCAGCCGCTTCTCAGGAAATTTATCAAAACTTTCGTAATAGCTGTTGAAGAGCCACGAAAAATCCGCGTTGAACAGCCGATAACCGGACAGGAACTCGCGAAGAATAAACGACTCGAAGAACCATGCCGTATGAGCCAAGTGCCACTTCGCCGGCGAAGCCTCCGCGCACGACTGCACCATCATGTCCTCGGCCGTCAGCGGCGCGCAAAGCTTGAGCGTCCGCAGCCGCGCCCCGCGAAACCGCGCGCCAATCTCCAATTGCTGCCCGCATCCGACCGCTGTGCTCATGTTCCTCCACCCCGCACTGGCAAAAGTGTATCCCGAAACCGGCCTCATCCGCCTCTCACCGCCATTTCGGGAACAGCTTCGTCGAAGCTAACTATCCGTCTCGATGCACGAACCCATATGCGTGCATCAACATCTCCAAAGAAAGGCCGGACATCACAATCTTCCAGGAAAGCATCCATCTAACCTGGACGATAAGTAAGTTGGATCGCCCGGGTCGTTCGAATGGAGAAGGTATGTGCCCGGTTAAGATGGTCAGGCTATCGGAAACTCGAGGCCTGACGGCAATCGCAGTCTTTGCATTTCTCGTGGTCGGCTCCCCCGCCGCCGTCGCTCAAAACCCCATCCTGAATCCCAACCCGATTCCCGCCCCGCTGCTGGCCGAGACATCGCAAGCTCCGCCCTCGTCGGTCGCGCCGGTGTTTCAAATCGATCCCGAAGACGTGGGCGACGCGCTAATGCTGCACCAGCGCTACCAGGCGGCCCGCGAGGCTTACAGCAAAGCTGATCCAACCTCCCGCGTCTGGAACAAACTGGGCATTGCCAACGAGATGATGTTCAATTTTGAAGACGCTTCTCGCTGCTTCAAGGAGGCTTTGAAGCTGGATCGCAAAAATGCCAACGCCCTCAACAACCTGGGAACCATTTACGCCTCAACCAAGCAATTCACCAGCGCCGAGCGCATGTACCGGAGAGCGCTCGTCGTCGAGCCCGGCTCGGCCCTCATTCACAAGAATTTAGGCACCGACCTGCTCGCCCAGCATAAGTACAAAGAAGGCTGGGAAAGTTATCAGGCCGCCCTGCTCCTTGATCGGCATATCTTCGAGGACGTCCTCAGCCTCCGCGTCGGCAATCCCATCGACGGTCCGGATCGAGGAGCCGTGAACTACTACATGGCCAGGGGTTGTGTTCGCGCCGGTCAAAACGGCCTGGCCATCGATTACCTGCGCAGGGCCCTCGATGAAGGCTTCACCAATCCCAGGAAGATCGTCGCCGACAGCGAGTTCGCCAGCCTTCGCGGTGTCTCTGCCTTCGAGCAACTTCTTGCTGAACAGAGCCTCCCTTAGCGCCTCGGGCGGGGCAATTACGGGCCGGACAATTCTCCATCCCGCAGTGCCGGATCTGGGCGCCAAAACGGACCACTTTCAACCTTTTTGTCCGACCACTTAAGAAATCGGCTGATTTCCCTTGATCACCCTCGCTCGTTTGGTGTTCTAATCAATAGGTGCGATGAAGAGTGTGCATCCGACCCATTGCCATGGATGCACCAGCACCAGATTCCTTCTGCAGGAGGGAATATGTGCAGTCTCAATCGGCAGCTCTGTCTGCCCGCCATCGTCGTCCTTGCAGCCCTTGTGACGGAAATCCCCGCCCGTGCTCAAGGTCCCCCCCAGGCTGCGGTCCCAGCATCCGAACCAGCATCCTCTCCGGCTTCTGCCGCATTCCCCTCCGAGCAAGGAGTCACGGCAACTCCGCCATTCCAGCCCACTCCTGAGCAAGTCGGCGACTCGCTCTTCGGGCGTCAGCGCTACCAGGCAGCCATCGAGGCTTACAAGATGGCTCCGCGCGACTCTGCCGATGTCTGGAACAAAATGGGCATCGCATACCAGATGATGTTCAACCTGGAAGCAGCTTCTCATTGCTATCGAATGTCCCTGAGACTCGATTCAAAGAATCCCCGCGTCCTCAACAATCTCGGCACAGTCTACGATTCGCTTAAGGAATACGGCGACGCCGAGCGCATGTACCGCAAGGCGGTCAAGATCGATCCCAACTCAGCCATGGTCTACAAGAATCTCGGCACCAGCCTGCTGGCTCAGCATAAATACAAGAAGGGATGGGAGGTCTACAAAACTGCTTTGACCATCGACCCGAATATCTTCAAGAGCACCTCAAACCCCCGCGTCGAGAACCCGGCCTCAGTGCAGGAGCGTGGCGCAATGAACTATTACATGGCCCGCGGTTGTGTTCGCGCCGGCATGAACGACTGCGCCATCGACTACCTGCGCATGGCCCTCAACGAGGGATTCACCAACCCCAAGAAGATCGAGGCCGACAGTGAGTTCGCGAGCCTCCGCGGCATTCCAGCGTTCGAGCAGCTTCTTGCCGCTCAGCGCAACCAGTAACCGCCTGTACATTTTCCGACCCCACATTTCGCGGCCCCGTCGTCTCCGAATCAGTCTTCAACGTCTATCCCGGCAGGGTTGCGTTCTGGTACCGTCTCCTCTGTATCGCGTCATTGCTGGAGCTGCCATGAAACTCCGCCTCTTTTCGGCAATCGTCTTGAGTCTCGCGCTCACCGCGGCCGCCTCTGCTCAGAATGAGCCGACTGCCGCGCCCACAAACACGCCCACGGGCCAAAGCTCCGATGCGGGTGCCGGCGGCTTGCAGGGGCAAGATCGCGATCAGGGCCAGCGCGGCGGACGCGGCGGCTTCGGTATGGGCATGGGGCGCGGTGTGCTCGGAACGGTCACCGAAGTCGCCGCCGATCACTACGCCATCAAGACCGACGCGGGCGAAACCTACATCGTCCACTTCAGCGTCAACACCCGCATCCTCAGGCAATCGGCCAAGCGCCGGGGCCAGGGAGCGGAAGGCGGCAACCCTCCGCAGTCCATCAAGCCCGCTGACATCAAGGTAGGCGACGCCATTGCTGCCAGCGGCGAGGTCGATGCGGCCGCCAAATCGGTGGGCGCGGTCTTCATCCTGCAGATCGACCCCGAGCGCGCCAGCCAAATGCGCGCAATGCAGGCCAACTACGGCAAGACCTGGCTGGCCGGCAAGGTCACGGCCATCGACGGCGTCAAGGTCACCCTGCTGGGCATCAACGACCACATAGCCCACACCTTTGCGGCCGATGAAAACACCACCTTCCGCAAACGTCGCGAACCCATCACTCTGGCCGATATTCAGGTGGGCGACACGGTCCGCGTGGAAGGCGCCGCCAAGGACGGAATCTTTTTGGCAACATCCGTCGCGGCCATGAGCCGCCCGCCCGAAGGTACGGTCACCCTACCCCGCAACACCCCGCCCCAATAAAGCAATCGCCATTCCCGGCCTTCGCAGTCAAGATCCGGGAAACCTTTATTCTCTATTCCCTATTCCCTCATCCCGGATCTCTGACCCCTGTGGTACATTTTCCATACCCCGTTGCACCTTCCGTTCCCTTGGTTTCATTTGCAGCCCATGCGAGGTAAGTGCCCATGGCCGCTCCCGCCGAAACGCTCCATGGAGCCCTCTCGGATCCACGAGACGCTCGCACCGAAGCGATTGGAAAATCCGCCCTGCGGAAAGCGGCATTGCGCCTGCTTCCAGTGCTGAGCACAGGGTATGGCCTGGCCTCAATCGATCGCCTCAATATCAGTTTTGCCTCGCTCCAGATGAACCGCGATCTGCATTTCAGCGCGTCGGTCTACGGCTTTGGAGCCGGCATGTTTTTCATCGGCTACGCACTCTGCGAAGTGCCGTCGAATCTGTTTTTGCTTCGCTTTGGCCCTCAGCGCTGGCTGGCGCGCATCATGTTGACCTGGGGATTGCTCGCCACCTCCATGATGTTCGTGCGCACCGCGCTCGAGTTCGATGTCCTGCGCTTTCTCCTCGGTGTGGCCGAAGCCGGCTTCTTTCCCGGTGTCATTTACTACCTCACCCTCTGGTTTCCTGCCCGGATGAGAGCCCGCGCCGTGAGCCGCTTTTATATTTCCCTCCCCATCAGTTTCGTGGTCATGGGTTCGCTCGCCGGATGGCTGCTCGGCCTCGGCGGCAAACTTGGCCTCACAGGCTGGCAGTGGCTGTTTCTGGCCGAAGGTCTCCCGGCCGCTTTGTTCAGCCTGGTCATTTTCCGGATGCTCCCCGATAAGCCCGCCGAAGCTGCCTGGCTCACCGTTGAAGAGAAAGCCTGGCTTCAAAACCAGCTTGACGCCGACGGTAAAGAAGCCCACCTCGGCCACGACGCGGGCATTCTCCAGGCCCTGCTTTCCGGCAAAGTGTGGATGATCGGCCTGTTCTTTTTCCTCGCTCTCACTTGCAGCTACGCCTACAATTTCTACTCCCCCGCCATTTACCAGCACGCCACCGGATGGAGCGTCGCGCGTGTTGGCTTTTGCGTGTCCTGCCTGGGCCTTGCCGGAGCGGCGGCCATGCTGCTCAACGCCTCTCACTCTGACCGCACCGGCGAGCGCCAATTCCATATCATTCTGCCATGTCTCGTCATGGCTGCCGGCTTCCTGACCGCCAGCTACGCCCGACCTGCGTGGTTGGTCCTTTCTGCGTTGGGGGCAACCTACATCGCGTTCAACGCCCTTCAGGGTCCGGCCTTGTCGCTTCCCACCCAATTCCTTGCCGGCAAGGCCGCGGCCGCAGGCATCGCCGCCATGAACACCATCACCATGTTCAGCGGCTTTGTGGGCCCCTATTGGATGGGCGTGATGAAAGACGCCACGGGCAGCGATCAGGCGGGACTTCGTGGTTTGCTGCTGCCCAGCCTGGCCGCCGCGGGCATGATGTTTCTGCTCACCCGCAGCCTCAAAAGACGCACCCGAACTCCAAGTTCAGTTCACTGACAACGAAACCCTATTCCCTATTCCCTAGTCCCTGTTCCCTGCGCTTCACCCGCCCATGAACATCCCGCCGTTCACATCCAGCACATGCCCTGTAATGTACCCCGCCGCATCCGACGCCAGAAACGCAACCGCATGCGCAATCTCCACGTCGGTCCCCGCGCGCCCCAGCGGAATTTGCGCCATCATGGCCGCGCGCTGCTTCTCGTCCAGCATCGCCGTCATCGGAGTCTCAATGTATCCCGGCGCAACGGCATTCACCGTGATCCCCCGCGACGCTACCTCGCGCGCCAGCGACCGCGTGAGCCCGATCAGCCCCGCCTTGCTGGCCGCGTAATTCACCTGGCCCGCCTGACCCATGCGCCCTACCACGCTGGATATATTGATAATCCGCCCCCAGCGATTCTTCAGCATCGGCCTCAGCAGCGCCTGAGTCAGCAGAAACGCCCCGGTTAGATTCGTCCCCAGCACATCGTCCCAGTCCGCCTGCTTCATGGCCATCATCAACCCGTCGCGCGTGATGCCGGCGTTGTTCACCAGAATCTCCACCTTCCCGAACCGATCCAGCACCGCCCTGGCCCCGGTCTTGATCGAGTCTTCGCTGGCCACATCCAGCGCGAAAGCCACAGCCTGGCCTGCTCCGTTCTGTTTGACGGACTCCTCAATCTCCGCCACAACCTCGGCCAGCTTGGCCTCATTGCGCGCCGCCAGCGCCACCGTCGCCCCAGCCCGCGCCAGTTCCAGCGCACAAGCCCGCCCAATCCCCTGTGAAGCTCCGGTCACCAGCGCAATTCTTCCCTGCAGATCACCCATAGATTTCTTTCCGACCAAGCGCAAATCACCACGCGCATCCATCTTAGATGGTTATAGACGATGAGATAAAAACTTGAAGCTCCGAACTGTAGATGGGAGAATGTTAGCAGTTAGCCATAGCTCTAATTACCCCGACGGGCTCACCGCCACGCGCACCGGCTGCCCCGTCATCGCCGGAGCCACCAGTTGCGCCGGCCAGATATACACCGCCAGCCGCCGGGAGTAATACAGCACCGGCTCTTCCTTCGGCAGCTGAATCCCGATTGCCTCCGCCAGATCGTTGCGCTCAATCTCCGCTTCTGCATCTTCCAGCGGCCAGGGAACGTGGTGCACGTTGGCCCGGATCGGCTGTCCCGCCCGGTTCTTTGAAAACAGGCAGTAGCGTTCGGTAAGAAAATGCTCCAGCGTCCCAGGCCGGCTTTCCGCCAGCTTCCGCGTCGGCCCCAAACCACGGTACCGCGCCTTGAACACTACCGGCCTGCTACTCCAATATCGCCAGCTGTAAAACTCAAACTCCCGCTCCGTCCGCTGCGCCATGCGCATCTCGGCCCAGTAGTACGGCAGCCTGTAGAACATCCGAGCCACCCCTACGGCCAGGAGGTTGCTCGCATCCAGCGATAGAAAATAAACCCCTTGCGCTCCCGAGTACCGGTCGCGAACATAGGTGCGCAGATTCAGTTCAGGAAAGCTTCGCGCTCCCGGCACCGGCGGAATGCCGCGAACCTTGATCCGGTCCATCCAGAACGGCACCACTCCCAGCCACGCGGCCCCGTCGAACGTGTCTACCTGCAAGCCCTCCGGCAGCAGCGCCGTCACCTGCGCTGCCTCAACCGGCCAGTGTGCAAACAACACATCGTTCCACCGTTGCGTCATCGCCCAGCGCCCTGAGGGCAATGGCCGCGGTCTGTTCGATGGCGGTATCAGATGCTCCTGCATGGCCCTTTCACGCTGCGTATCTGGTTGGTTCCGCGCTTTGCTTGACGATGTGGGCGCCCCTGCCGAGAACGCACCAGCGCAATCCACACCCCAATGCCGTATTCTGTTCGCGAGCCCTCTCCAATGTCCAGTGAATCTTTTTCCCCTCCCGGCGCCCGCAATCAAACCGACGTCTTCGCCGTTCACGGCGCCGACCCCGAAGTCCTGGCCTATGCCATGGCCAAGTACTCTCGATCCTCTCTCTCCATGCGCGAATCCTTGAGTGAAATCAGCGCCCAGCGGGCCGAGCAGTTCCTCAACACCTTCTATTTCCAATACGGCCACCGCTCTATCGCCGACCTCGCCCACATCGCCTTCGCCGTCGAGCGCTTGAGCCTGCTGGCCGCCATCGTGCTGGTCGACGAGCAGAGGTGGGACGGCCAGGAGCGATCGACAAGATACCAGAACTTCCTCAAATCCGGCTGGTACTTTCCGGACTTCGGTTCAGACCCCGGAAATGCTCTTGCTGCCAATCTCTATTCCACCACTGTCGACAATTTGTTCGCCACTTACCAGCGCACCACCGCCGCAGTTCTTGAAGCTCTCCGTCGTCGCGTGCCGTGCCCTGACGCGCTCAAGCCGGACGCCTATGAGCGAACTCTAAAGGCTCGCGCCTTTGACGTGTCGCGCTATCTACTGCCTCTGGCCACCAACACATCCCTCGGCCAGATCGTCAATGCCCGCACTCTCGAAACACAGGTTTCCCGCCTGCTTTCCCACCCCATCGCAGAAATTCGCGACCTGGGCCTCAAACTCCGCGAAGCCGCTACCGGCCCCGCATGGAACGTCAACGCTCAGCCCGCCGTCGCTTTCGTAGAGAAGCTCGCCGCTCTTGAGATAGAGGCCAATCCAGAGCTCGCCGGCCAGGCTGCCCAGCTCCTCACCCGCGAAGTCCGCACCGCTCCCACCCTGGTCAAATACGCTCAGCCCAACGACTACCTCCGCCAATCCCAGACTGCCCTGTCCCAGGCCGCCAGAGACCTCCTCGCCAATCAACCCATCGCCGAGTCGCCGCTGGTGGACCTCGTCGAGCGCACCGAATCCCTGGAAGTTGAACTGGCCTCCACCCTCCTCTACTCCGCCTGCCACCACCCCTACCGCCAGATTCGCGATCTGGTTGCCGCGCTTCCCGAGACGCGCGTTTCTGAAATCATCGAGCTTGGGCTCCGCCACCGCGGCAAGCACGACGAAACCCTCCGCGCCTTTCACGCCGGAGCCGCACTCCGCTTTGACATCCTGATGGACATCGGCGGTTTCCGCGACATGCACCGCCATCGTCGCTGCGTTCAGATCGTCCAGCCCTTCACCGCCCTCCATGGCTATGAAACGCCCACCTCCGCCGATCTGGATCCAGGCATCAACCTCCTTGACGAAGCAGGCATCCTCGTCGAATATCAATCCGCCATCGACTCCGCTTACCGGGCCAGCGCCCAGATTGCCTTGAGCGACGCCCCTGAAGCCGCCCAATCGGCCCTATACCTGCTCCCCCTTGCCACCAGAATTCGCTCTCTTTTCAAAATGGATTTCGCCGAAGCCCAGTACATCGCCGAACTCCGCTCTGCACCCGCCGGCCACTTCAGCTACCGCCGCGTCGCGTGGGAAATGTTCCTGGCTCTCAAGCGCCAGCACCTCACTCTGGCTGCCCATATCCGCGTAACCGACTTCACCAAACCCATCGACCTCCTCCAGCGCTGACCGGGCAGGACAAAATCTACAGCCGATTTCAACGAATTCCCGACGTAACCTCGTTCGTCAAGTAGTCAAGGTCGCGCCAAAACCAAGCCACAACAACGTCTTGGATGTAATTCTGCCATCGATGCGGCTGCTTAGCGACGGAATGCATCGAAAATATATAGGTCCTATCCTTGGTCAGGCAATGATCGCTCGTGACGCCTGTCGCGCCAGGGACGTTCGAAACGCTCCTGCGAGGGAAAGACGCTCAGCCGATCGACTGCAACGATTGTCTTTGTTGAGAATTGAATTCCGTGAAAACCGTTTCAGCGCCAACCATGGCGCGGCCAACTTCAAAGCCGGCCCACACATCGAGGTTCAGCCTTTTCAGGTTGAGGCTCTGGCACCACTGCGTCCTCTGGCCCTTTGTGGTCGCAGCTCTGGTCGGCATCTACTTGCTCAACGTGCATTGGCCCTATCGCTATCGCGTCATGCAGCCGCTGCTGGAGGATGTTCTGGCCAGCCAAGTCAAGATCGGGCACTACCACCGCCTTTATTTTCCCCACCCCGGCTTCATGGCCGCCGACATCACCCTGCACCGCAAATCCGCGCCCAATCTTCCTCCTCTCGGCTCTGTGAGCAGCGTGACGGTTCAAGGCAGTTGGCTTGATCTGCTGCTGCTGCGCGAGCGCGTCCGCCAGGTAGACATAACCGGACTGCACATTGTCGTCCCTCCCGTCGGCAGCCCCGCCATTCATGAGGATTTCCCTCCCGGGAGCAGTGCGGACTTTGCGGGGCCAACCGTCGCCATCGAGCAACTTAGCATCCACGTATCCACCCTTGACATCCTGCGCGTCGATGGCGGCCGCTACTCGTTCCCCATCCAAATGCTCACCATCCACAACGTGCAGCAGGGCCACGCGCTCACTTATGCCGTCGATATGCGCAATGCCATGCCCACCGGCCATATTTTTTCCACTGGCAGCTTCGGTCCGCTCAATTCAGGCAACCTCGGCGCGACTCCTTTGTCCGGAAATTTCAACTTTTCGTCCGTCAACCTGCACGACCTCGGCGACATCAGCGGAACGCTTTCTTCCACAGGCCACTTCAGCGGAACCCTGGCGACCCTTGAAGCGAGCGCCACGTCGAATACTCCAGACTTTGCTGTCGGCGATGGCAAGCCCACGCCTGTTGATGGCTCCGTCCGGTGCACTCTCAACGGTCTCAACGGCAACGTCGTCTTTCATGCCATCGAGGCAAAGACAGGTGCGACCACCGCCCTTGCCCAGGGCGTAGTAGCCGGATCTCCCAAGGTCACCGATCTGGATTTCTCTATTAACGGCGGCCGCGTACAAGACATGATGCGCCCCTTTCTGCACGACCAGGTCCCTGTCACCGGAGCCGCGTGGCTTCATGGTCATGCCCACCTCGATCCAGAAGAAAAAAGATTGCGCTTCCTTCAGCGTCTTCGGGTCGATGGAGTCTTCGACGTTCCTGCAGAACGGCTCACCGATCGCGCCGACGAGCAAACGCTCTCGGCCTTCAGTCAACGCGCTCAAACAGACAAGCACGCAAAATCCGATCCAATCTCAGCCAACCAAACCGCACCGGGCCAGCCCTCCAGTTCGGCCACCGATGTTCTCTCCTCCGTCAAAGGCCCCGCCAGAATACGCGACGGCGTGGTATCCACGCAGCGGCTCACCTTTCAAATCCCCGGAGCGGAAGCGGATCTCAGCGGCACCTTCAACCTCCATGACCGCACCGTTCACATGGCCGGCAACCTGCGCATGCAATCCAACATTTCCCACGTCGATACCGGCTTCAAGTCCATTCTCTTGAAGCCGTTCATCCCCTTCTTTAAGAAAAAGCATGCCGGCGCCGTGATTCCCATTGCTGTCACAGGCAGTCCCGGTCAATATAAGGTCACTCAAAATATTGTTCACTAAGAGCGAATCGTCAGGCTCCACTCCAAAGCCTGGGTGCCGCTGCTTGCGCGCGCTTCCCTGGCCTGCGTATCTTGGTGAAGCAGCTTGAGCAATCTCCGGACAGACATTCATGGACGTTCTAAAACAGCTTTTCGAGCGGCATTTCCACGTGGCCGCCGAACACGCGCAGTCGCTTCAGGGCCAACTTGGTGGCTCGGGGCGCGCCATCGTCCGGCTCACCGGAGGAACCTTCAGCGCCATCGGCATTCTCTATCCGGTTCGCGAAGAGAATGTGGCCTTCCTCGAGTTCTCCAGGCATTTTCGCCGCCACGGATTGCCGGTGCCGGAAATTTATGCGGAAGATTTGAGCCAAGGCGCTTACCTTCAAGAAGACCTGGGTGACACGACACTCTTCGAATTTCTCGGCGCGAACCGGGCGGGCGAGGCCATCGCCCCCCCGGTCATTGACGCCTATCGCAAAGTGGTCGCCGTGTTGCCGCGCTTTCAGGTCGAGGCCGGCCGCGATTTGAATTACAAAGTTTGCTATCCGCGCGCCAGTTTCGATCGGCAGTCCATCGCTTGGGATCTGAATTATTTCAAATATTATTTCCTGCGCCTCTCCGGCGTACCCTTCAATGAACAGGCTCTGGAGCAGGATTTTGGCCGCTTGACGAAGTTTCTGCTCGGCGCCAGCCATGATTATTTTCTGTATCGCGATTTCCAATCGCGCAATGTGATGCTGCGCGACGGCCAGCCGTTTTTTCTGGACTACCAGGGCGGCCGCAAGGGCGCGCTGCAATACGACATTGCCTCCCTCCTCTACGATGGCAAGGCCGATCTGCCACAGGCGCTGCGCCAGCAATTGCTTGACGACTATCTCGACTGCCTGGCCGGATTCATCGCCGTTGAGCGCGAAGCGTTCATGGAGCACTATTACGCCTACGTGTATGTCCGCATCCTGCAGGCCCTGGGAGCCTATGGTTTCCGGGGCTTTTATGAGCGCAAGGCGCACTTTTTGCAGAGCGTGCCGTACGCGCTCAAGAACCTGCGCTGGCTTGCGGATCACGTCAAGCTGCCCATCGCCCTGCCGGCGCTGATGGACGCCCTGCAGTCCATGTCGGCATCCGAAAAACTGCAAGGTCTGGCTCCTTCCGCGGAGAGTTTGACCGTGCGGATTTTCAGTTTCTCCTTTCACCGTCAAATGCCCGCCGATGAGTCCGGGCACGGCGGCGGCTTTGTCTTCGATGCCCGCAGTCTTCCCAATCCAGGGCGTGAAGAACAATTCCGGACGTTGACCGGAAAGGACGCGGCGGTCATCGACTATCTCAATCAGCAGGCAGGCGTGCACCAGTTCATTTCCGCAGCCGTGTCGCTGGTGGACGCCAGCTTGAGCAGCTATCAACGCCGCGGGTTCAAAAACCTCATGGTCTCGTTCGGATGTACCGGCGGACAGCACCGCTCCGTGTATCTTGCGGAGCAGTTGGCGAAGCATTTGCGGAGCAGCCATGGGGCGGACGTGGTGGTTCGGCATATAGAACTGGAGAAGATGGGCAAATGAAGGCCATGGTTCTGGCCGCCGGCCTGGGCACGCGGCTGCGCCCGCTCACCAACGACCTTCCCAAGGCGCTGGTAACCCTGGGCGGCCGCACGCTGTTAGAGATTGCCCTCTCTCGCTTGCGCGCCTTTGGCGTGCGCGAATTGATTGTCAACACCCATCATCACGCCGATCGGATTTTCGAATATTTGGAATCCAACCATAACTTCGGCATGCGAATTGAAATCTCCCACGAGCCTGTCCTGCTTGACACCGGCGGCGGGTTGAAAAACGCCGCACCTTTTTTTCTCGATTCCAGCGCCGGCGTGCGCGAGCCTTTCATTCTCCACAACGTCGATGTCATCAGCACCATCGATCTCGCGCGCATGATTCGGCTTCACACGGAGCGGCACGCCCTCGCCACCCTTGCAGTTCAAGACCGGGAGACTTCGCGCTATCTGCTCTTCGACCCGCATGGCCAGCTCTGCGGCCGTCGAGCCAGGCGCGCCGCGAAGGCGGAGACCCCGGCGGCAGAAAACGGACCAGCAGGCGAGAGGAAGGTCGAAGCCGCGACTGCAATGGATAGTAGCGACGAACTGGTTCGCCCTGCGCTCGATGTGCAGGCGCTGGCCTTCACCGGCATACACATCATTTCTCCTAGCATCTTTGCGAAAATGAAGGACGAAGGAGCTTTTTCCATCATCACCGCCTACATGCATCTCGCCGCGCAGGGAGAGAAGATTGTCGCGTTTCGCGCCGACGAATTTTACTGGTGCGATCTAGGCCGCCCGGATGACCTGGTGCAAGCCGAGCACGATCTGTCCAGCGGCAAGTACCCCAGCCACTGAACCGCCAGCGCCGCGGCATCGTCGGCGTAGAGGCGTGCGAGAGCGGCCGGTGGATTCTCTGGTGAGATATGAGAGTCAGCCGCTGCCTTTCCCGTCTCCCGCGTATAATGGGAAGTCGAGTTATTTCAATTCTAGCGGATGGAGCACCCGCTCCCCGCCACGGAACAAAATGCCCGAGCACATCAAAAAGAAGCTACTCGAAGAGATCGCTGTTCTCGAGCACGAGCTTTCCCACGAGCTTCCCGCGGAGATCAAGAAGGCCGTGGCGATGGGAGATCTCTCGGAGAACGCCGAATATCACATGGCCAAGCAGCGCCAGGTCTTTGTCAACGCGCGCCTGGGTCAACTGAAGAAGCGCATGGCCGAACTGTCTCTGGTGAACCTGACCAACATTCCCAGGGATAAGGCCGGATTCGGCTCCACGATTGTGGTTTATGACTCGACCAAGGATGAGGAGATCGTCTATCGCCTGGTGACCAGCGAGGAGTCCGACGTCTCCAAGGGCCTGATCTCGACGACCTCGCCGATCGGACGCGGCCTGGTGGGCAAACGAGTTGGCGATGTGGCCACCATTGTCACGCCCAACGGCAAGCGCGAACTCGAAGTTCTGAAGCTGACCACGATTCACGATGAAGCGGGCGCGGACGAAGCGGAAAACACAAACGCCGGCCCCGGCAAAGAACAGTAACAAGGAAGATTGGAATGACCTGGACCAGCGCTTTTGGCCGCGGATGCGGCTGGCTTCTTGATCGCATCGTGTATGGTCTGGCGCTCACCCGCATCTCCCCCAATACGCTCACCTTCATCGGCTTGGTGATTAACATCGTGGCTGCATTTTTCTTTGGCCATGCGAATGCCACCAACGCCGGCAAGATGTTTTTCTATGCGGGCCTGGTGATTTTCGGCGCCGGCATCTTTGACATGGTGGATGGCCGTGTGGCACGTCGCAACAACCAAGTCACGGTCTTCGGCTCCTTCTTCGACTCGGTGATCGACCGCTATTCAGACGTGGTGCTGTTTTTTGGGTTGCTGGTTTACTACGGCCGCATCAACCGGTTCCGCTACGTGGTGCTGGTGGCCTTTGTCATGGTTACTTCACTGATGGTCAGCTACACGCGCGCCCGCGCCGAGGCTCTCATCGGCCAATGCAAAGTAGGCTTCATGGAGCGGCCGGAGCGGATCGTGCTCATCCTTCTCGGCGCCTTGTTCAACCACTGGGGCGTCATGGCCCCGGTGCTGTGGGTGCTGGCAGTGCTCTCCACCATCACTGTCGCGCATCGCATTATCTATACCTACTCGAAAACCAAGCACCTGGCGCCGATCGGCTGATTTGGCGTTGCACCGAGCATGCAGGCGCAGGCCTCAGCAGTTCATCATCACGGCTGAGCAGCCGGGCTTTACGGGCTTCCACTGCACCAGGAAGTTGGTGACGGCCGAGGATTCCATATGACGCATGGATTCAAACTCGCCGCCCTTCTGGCTGTAGAGCAGTTTCCCGGTGTCACTGAGCACGGCCAGGGCGGGCACACCTTTACTCAGCGGGACTTGGTACTTTTCGGCGATGTCCGTGTTGACGTCCATGCGGCCGACGTTCACATCGACCAGAATGAAGTTGCTCTCCAAAATGGTCTGGTTTTTGGGTTCATGGAAGTAAAGATCCAGCACCTTGCAGTCGCCGCACCAGTTGCCGCCAAAGTCGAGGAGGATGCGTTTGTGGGTGGCCGCGGCCGTCTTGAGAGCGGCGGCAAGGTCGGCCTTTGCCTGCGCCGGATCGGGATAAATGTCGCGGCCGGCGGAGCTGGCGATGGCGGCTGACAGGGCGAGGGAAGCGGCAAGGACGAGGAGCTTGAGATTCTTCAACGCGGACCCTCCACAACTGTTCTCAGTTTGCCACAAACGTGGGATGCGGCGCCATTTTTCATGGTCCCTTCCGGGAGCCGTGGCATTTATTCTGGAGTGTGGCCAGCGATCTGCGCAAACGTTTGGAATCGGCAGCTTACTCCGATCTGGGAGCGATGATGGAGGGGTACGCGCAAGCCGCTGCGGAACTGGGCCAGCGTGAGTTCCGGCAAAAGCTGGACTTCAGCTCGGAATCGATCGACGCGCTGGATGAGATCATGGTCCTGGTAGGCGAAAGCCCGGAACTGGACCTGGATTTTGAGGTGAGGCTTTGGGGCAGCTACCTGGGCGAGGTGCTGCGGCGTCGCTATGCGGGCGGCTGGGAGATGACCCCTTACCCCGGCGGCGCGGTGGCGGTTCCGGCCGTGGAAGTGCGCGGCTCACGGCTGTTTCCGCTCATGAAGGTCTACCGCCGGCTGACGGCGGGCGAAGAGGAAGATCTGCGCGCCTTCTACGCCATGGTGACGGAGAGGCTGGGTAAGCCGGCCCAGGTCAATTAGCGGATGGCTCCTAATCCGCCAGGCCGGGTGGGACGTACTTCAATTGACCGCCCTGCGGGGAATCCGGCATTGTGCGACAATAACCTGTGATAGAGTGCGCCCGGCACGCGTGGCGCGCGGAGGATGAAACAATGGGCGATCTACTTCAGCCATGGCACTTGATCGTGCTGGCCGTGGTTGCATTTCTGGTGTTCGGCGCCAAGCGGCTGCCGGAGTTGGGCAAAGGGCTTGGCGAGGGATTGAAGGGCTTCAAAGAGGGAATCAAAGGCATTAGCGATCCCACGCCTGCTGCGCCGCCCGTACCGCCGTCAGTGCAGCATACGGTGACACCGGCTCCCGCGCCGCCGCCCTCGACTCCGGTCGAACCGAAGTAAGGTCCTGAACGAAGGCATTGCGCGGTGATTGGGCCTGGTCCGGTTTCAATCCGGAAGATGGAAATCGCCGGTTCAGGCTGCGCAGCTTATGATTTCACGACAAACTACGAGGCCTGCGCACCCGCGCAGGTCTTTTATATTGGACGCGCCTGCCCGATCTTACACGCTAAGCAGCGCCACGGCAGCCAGCGCAATGCCAATCCCTGCCATCTGACGGTGCGTGGGCCGCTCACGCAAAACCATCGCGGCCAGCAGGATGGTGCCTGCGGGGTAGAGTGAGCAGATCAGCGCGGCCACATCCAGACGCCCGAAACGGGTGGCCTGGATATAAAACAGATTGCCCAGGGTATCCAGGGTTCCTGCCACGATTCCGGTCAGCCAGAATCCCCGCCATGGCGCTTTGGGCGGCATCATGGCAAGAAACAGCAGCAGCGCCGCAACGCCCGCTGCGCGCGCTGAGGTCATGGCCCACAGAATGCCGCCTCCGCTGGCCATTTTGAAGAGGATCAACTGGGTTCCAAACCCAACCCCGGCAAGCGCGCCGAGCAGGAGCGCGGCTGGCGGTGTCGGCTTTGCCTTCGTGCCGGAACCCTTTGGAGCTGGCGAGTGGGTGATCAGCCAGATAGCGACACAGCCAGCAGCCAGTCCCATGCAAGCCAGAGGAGTCGGCAAGCCGTCATGTAGAAGCGAAATGACGACCGGCACCAGGGCCGTGAGCAAGCCGGTCAGGGCCGCGGTAAGTCCCATGGCGCCCATGGCCAGAGCGCGGTAGAAGAGCGCCAGCGCCAGCGAACCCTCAAAGCCGCCCAGCGCGGCGTAGGCCAGGTAGGCGTGGCCGGGGACGGCAACGTGCATGCCACGACACAGAGCCAGCAACACCAGCAGGGACACCAGGTGGCCGGAGGCAACGATCAGCAGCGCGGGAGCGCGGCGCGCGCCCAGGCCGCCGACGAAGTCCGATCCGCCCCAGACGGTGGCGGAGAACAATCCGAAGCCCGTTGCGGCTCCCGATGAACTCACTGACTAGCGAGCGCTCTGCCCGGAGGGATAATAGCCGGTCTTGGCCTTGACCTCGAGACCGGGCCTTTCAACGCGCGCATCGATCTTGCGGAACTTGCCGTCAATAAAGGGCTCGTGGGTGTAGTAGCCGAGCGTGTATTGGTTGCGCGCCTCTTCGGCAATCGCCTGGTAACTCTTTTCAATGCCGTTCAGGTTGCGCTCGGAGTCGGCTGTTCCGCCGGTGGCCGCGATGTACTTGTAAAGTATGTTGTCGTACATGGTGAAGGGAAGGTGAATCTTGCTCACATAGCCCTCGCCCCAAAGGGCGGATGTGCCCACCAGCGTGCCGTAGACAGCAATGTTGTTGGCCTCAAGGTAGTGCACTACTTCCTTGAAGGTCGATTTGCTGCCGTATTCCTTGCCGTCGGAGATGACGTAGATAATGCGCCGGCGGCCGATAGGGCGCGAGGACAGCTCTTTGGCGGCGGCCAGGATTGCGTCGTTGAGAGTGTGAATCTCCTTTGGGATAGTGATGAAGGTGCCATTGCCGGCCGAGCGTCCGGACTGCAGGTTGGGATCGACACAGTTGCCGTTTTCACGGATGTTGCAACTGGCAAAAGGACCGTCGTTGATGGGCACCAGCATCTCGGTGCCGGTTGACTTGGTCAAGGCCAGCACAGCCGGCAGACGGTTGCTCTGGGCGCCGGTAAAGCCCGTGCGCTCCTGGGCTCCGTTGCTATAGGAAAAGATCGCCGCTTCGTCGTAGGGGGTGAGAGCGCCCTGGATAGCATCAAGAGAGTTGTCCACCTTGGCCATCACATCGGAAGTGAGGCTCTGGTCGATCACAAAGGCGATAGACAGCGGGAACGGGTCCACGGTGAAATAGGAGATAGGCTCGCGCGTGTCGTTCTCGTAGATTCTGAAGTCGCGATAAGTGAGGCCTGGCACAAGCTTTCCCTTGGAGTCCTTCACCGTCACCGGGACTTCGACATAATTCACATTCAGGTGGATGAGGGTGGCCTCCCTTTCAGCGCCTTCTCCCGCGATGGGCATTTCGGGGGGCTTGGCTTGGAATTGATCCTTGCCCTGGCTGGTGGGCACCTGGCTGGATGACGCCGGTTGCTGATTGGAGGAGGTAGAAGACGAACTTGGAGCGACCGGCTCATTCGCCATACCTTTGCCGGGCGTAATCGGGGTGCTGTCCATACCGGTCAAGGGAGGGGGAGCCTGCGGCGCAGGGGCATCCGGTACGGGGGATTGTTGCTGTTGGGCCAGACCCACCGCACCTAAATTGAGACCTAAAGTCAGAAGCGCCGCCAGCGCCATTGCCGTTGAACCAAGCTTCACAGTTATGCTTTCCTCCCAAACGCCGTGTTCCGCAGTTTCCCGTTGCCAATCGACTGGTCAGTGGTCGGTGAAAATCGATCCCTGAGCCATTATCGCCGGAAAACGGTCCGCGGAAACGTCCCGCATCGACCGAAAACCGACCAACAGTACTGCATTCGTCAGAGTATCAGACGCAACAGAGCGGCGCAGGTTGCCCGCCAGCCGGGAAACACTTGGCGTATGCTTTCTTCGAGGTACCGATTCCGTCTATATGAGCAGCATGCGTGTTCGATTGGGAGTTGCCGTTTTGTTCTTCGGCCTGCCGGGCTTGTCGGCGTTGGGCTCGGCTCAGCTTGCCCCTTCGCCGGACGCCCCGCCGGTGAGCAATGCACCGGCTCCCTCACCCGACGAACAATCGGTCGCTACCTTCAAGGTCAATGTCAACCTGGTGGATGTTTTCTTTACGGTCAAAGATAAACAGGGTAACCTGGTTCCCCACCTGAACAAAGACGACTGCACGATTACCGAAGATAAGGTGCCGCAAAAGCTGAAGAACTTTGTGGCCGAAACCAACCAGCCGCTGACGCTGGGAATTCTGCTGGACACTTCGGGTAGCCAGACCCGCGTCCTGCCGTTGGAGCAGGATGTGGGCGGCCAGTTCCTATCCCGCGTGCTGAGGCAAAAGGACGAGGCGTTTCTGATCTCCTTCGACGTGAACGTGGACATGCTGCAGGACTTTACCAACAGCCCCCGGCTGCTGTCTCGGGCTATGAGCAAGGCGCAGATCAATACCGCGGGCGGCAACGGAGCAGCCGGCATTCCGGGCGCCGGCGGGGGCACCATTCCCACCATCGGAACACCCAAGGGGACGGTGCTTTACGATGCGGTCTACCTGGCTTCCAACGAAAAACTGAATCAGGAGACAGGCCGCAAGGCGATGATCCTGCTGACTGACGGCGAGGACGAGGGCAGCGACCATAAAATTCAGGACGCGATTGCCGCGGCGCAGAAGTCCAACGCCCTGGCCTATGTCATCCTGATTGCCGACCGGGGCTTCTACGGGGGCTTCGGCTATAGCGGCTACTCTGCTATGAAGAAGATGACTGAGGAAACCGGCGGCCGTCTGATCGACGTGGGCAACAACGGCAAGAAGCTTGAAGATGCTTTTCAGCAGATTGAAGACGAATTGCGCACCCAATATGTGGCCAGCTACACGCCTCTCAACACCAAGCTGGATGGCACGTTCCGGCACCTGGCCGTGACCTGCGGAGATGGGATGAAGGTACAAGTCCGCAAAGGCTATTTTGCCTCGCCGCCGCAGGAATAGGTGCGAGGCGGCCCAGGTCCGGCTTGCGTCCTGCGCACCATTCGTTCTGCGATCAGGTTGCTATGCCCTGCTCTCAATCGCCGGTAAAACTTCCCTGAATCACGGCACCGCGCTAGAATTTCAGTGTCCGCTATGTTTAGCCGTTGCGCAGTCCGAATTTCGTCGACGCCGCTGCTCAAGCGATTCCGGCACGGGCACCCGGACCGTGGACGGCGACTTTCCCGCTTAGTAATCTAATTCCGTCGATTCTCGGTTTCCCAGGCCTTCAATTCGAGACCCCTTCGGCAAGCTCAGGGCAGGCTTTGGGGTACCCGGCTGTGAGTCCAACCCGGCCGGGAAAGTCTCCGCGCCGCGGAGGCTCCAATTTGAATTTCAGCGATCCGTCCGCGGGTGCGCGGATAAGAAAGGTCATTCCAACATGAACAGCTTTGCAAGCCGGGCTACGCTTAGCTCCGGCAATCGCTCGTATACGATCTATCGGCTTCCGGCGCTGACGGCGCGCGGCTTCAACCTGAGCCGGCTGCCCTTCAGCTTGAAAATTCTTCTGGAAAATCTGCTGCGCCGCGAGGACGGCGTGAATGTGACGGCGGGGGACATTGAGTTTCTGTCCAACTGGGACGCCAAAGCCGAACCGAGCCGGGAGATCGCATACATGCCGGCGCGCGTGCTGATGCAGGATTTTACCGGCGTGCCTGCGGTTGTGGACCTGGGGGCGATGCGCGACGCGATCAAGACGCTAGGGGGCGACCCGGAGCGGGTCAATCCGCTGGTGCCGGCCGAGCTGGTGATCGACCACTCGGTGCAGGTGGATGAGTTTGGGACTGCGGGGGCTTTTGAGGCAAACACCTTGCTCGAATTCCAGCGCAACCGGGAACGGTATGCATTTCTGAAATGGGGGCAGACCGCGTTTCGCAATTTCTCGGCGGTTCCGCCGGGGATGGGGATTTGCCACCAGGTGAATCTGGAGTATCTGGCCCGCGTGGTATTCACGACCGAAGTTGCGGGCGAGCTGATTGCTTATCCGGACACGCTGGTGGGCACCGACTCGCACACCACCATGATCAATGGACTGGGCGTGCTGGGCTGGGGCGTGGGTGGCATCGAGGCCGAGGCGGCCATGCTGGGGCAGGCGGTGAGCATGCTGGTTCCGCAGGTGGTGGGCTACAAGCTGACCGGCAGGCTGCGCGAGGGCGCGACGGCGACCGATCTGGTGCTGACCGTGACCCAGGCGTTGCGCAAGCTGGGCGTGGTGGGCAAGTTTGTGGAGTTCTACGGTCCGGGAATTGCGGCGTTGCCGTTGGCCGACCGGGCGACCATCAGCAATATGGCACCCGAGTATGGAGCCACTTGCGGCATCTTTCCGGTGGACACGGAGACGCTGCGCTATCTGCGGTTGACGGGACGCAGCGAAGAGCACATCGCGCTGGTCGAGGCTTACTACAAGGAGCAGGGGTTGTTCCACACGGCGAGTGCGCCGGAGGCCGAATACACGCAGACCCTGGCGCTGGACCTGGGCGCTGTGGAGCCGAGCGTAGCCGGACCGAAGCGCCCGCAGGATCGAGTTTTGCTTAAGGACGCGGCGGCCAACTTTACGCAACAACTGCCCGCTCTGCTGGGGCCGACGGCCAAGCCGCTGGGTACGCGGACCGCGACTGCATGGAAACGTGGATCGGTGACCGACGCGGGGGTTGCGGAGAAGGTTCCGGTGCACCTGACGACGACGGTGAAAGAGCGCTTTGGGGTGGATCCGGATGCGTATCTCGACCATGGTTCCGTAGTGATTGCGGCCATCACCAGTTGCACGAATACGTCGAATCCTTCCGTGATGGTGGCTGCGGGGATTCTTGCGAAGAAGGCTGTCGAAAAGGGGCTGACGGTGCCGCCGTGGGTGAAGACCTCGCTTGCGCCCGGTTCGCGGGTAGTGACGGACTACTACCGGAAATCCGGGCTGCTGCCATACCTGGAAAAGCTTCGCTTTAACGTGGTGGGCTATGGCTGCACCACGTGTATAGGCAACTCGGGGCCGCTGCCCACGGATGTTTCAAAGAGCATCGACGAACACGGTCTGGTGGCGGTGAGCGTGCTGAGCGGCAACCGAAACTTCGAGGGCCGCGTGAATGTGGATGTACGGGCCAATTATCTAATGAGCCCGCCGCTGGTGGTTGCTTACGCCCTGGCGGGCAAGATCGGCCACAACTTTGAGACTGATTCATTGGGTGCGGACCAGGCTGGGCAGCCAGTGTTTCTCAAGGACATCTGGCCCACGCAAAAAGAGGTTGCGGAGGCCATTGAAAAAGGATTGTCCAGCGAAAGCTTCCGCAGGGAATACGCGACGGTGTCCCTGGGGGACGCCAACTGGCAGGGGCTCAAGTTCCCCACGGGCGTTGTCTACCAATGGGAGCCGGACTCGACTTACATTCGCAAGGCTCCGTACTTCGACGGCATCACGAAGCATCCCGCGCCGGTGACCGAGATTCTGGGCGCGCGGGTGCTGGCGGTGCTGGGCGATTCAGTGACGACGGATCACATTTCGCCGGCAGGGTCGATCAAGGCCAACGGGCCGGCGGGCAAGTACCTTTCGGAGCACGGGGTCAAGCCGGCGGACTTCAATTCGTACGGATCGCGGCGAGGCAATCACGAAGTCATGGTGCGCGGCACGTTTGCCAACGTACGGCTGAAGAACAAGCTTGCGCCGGGGACCGAGGGAGGCGTGACACGGCTGTTGCCGGAGGGCGAGGGAATGTCGATCTTCGACGCTAGCGTGCAGTATGCCGAACGCCGCGTCCCGCTGGTGATTCTGGCCGGCAAGGAATACGGCTCCGGCTCCTCGCGCGATTGGGCGGCCAAGGGCCCGAAGCTGCTGGGCGTGCGCGCGGTGATTGCGGAAAGCTTCGAGCGCATTCACCGGTCGAACCTGGTGGGGATGGGAATTTTGCCGCTGCAGTTTGAGGATGGGCAGAGTGCGGAATCGCTGGGGCTGACGGGAGAGGAGGTCTACGACTTCGCCGGGCTGACGGCGCTGCTGACCCGCAAGTTTGCCGGGGGCCGCACACTCACGATGAAGGCGACTTCGCCCGACGGAACGGTAAAGAAATTTGTCGCGAGGGTCCGCATCGATACGCCGCAGGAGATCGAATACTTCGAGCATGGAGGCATCTTGCAGTATGTGCTGCGGCAGTTGGCTGCGAAGTAACGGCCTTCTTCGACAATGGGGTACGGAAAAAAGCGCCCCCCCCCAGTCGGGAGTGGCGCCTTTTATTTGCGGACTTGCCGGCTTGCTACTTGCGACGAACGGGGACCGGGGCGGCCTTCGCGGCGATACGCTTTGCCTTGCTGACGAGCGGGTCGGCAGCGGGATCGGGGAGTGTCTCCTCTTCCTTAGCGGCAAAGAACTTTACGCCTTCCTGGTTGTGCTCGCCGAGCACGTGGAGGCGGAGGAAGTTGGTGGAACCGGATTTGGTGCGGGTTCCGGCCACGATGGCGATGACCTCACGGGGCCGCACGTAGCCGCCTTGCTCAAGCAGGCTCTCGGCCACATCGACCAGGGCCTCAGTGCTGTTGACTTTGGGGCAGCGAATGGGGGTGGTGCCCCACAGCAGATTGAGGCGATTGATGGTGACCTCGATGGGGCTGAGCGCGAAGATGGGCGCTGAGGGATGATACTTCGAGAGCTGGCGGGCTGTGCTTCCCGATTCGGTGAAGAGCGCGATGCCGCGCAGATCCAGGTCGTCGGCGGCGTGGGCCGTGGCCTCGCAAATCGTCTCCGCGATGGAGAGGTGGGCCACGCGCGTTCGTGGCACCGCGTGCTCGTCGAGCTTGATGTGCAGTTCGGCTTCGGTCACGATGCGGGCCATCATGGAGACCGCCTCGACCGGATATTTTCCGACGGCCGACTCGCCGGAGAGCATCACGGCGTCGGTGCCGTCATAAACTGCATTGGCCACGTCGGAGACCTCGGCGCGGGTGGGCCTCGGGTTCTCAATCATTGACTCCAGCATCTGGGTGGCGGTGATGACCGGCTTGCGGTATTCAGCGGCGCGGCGGATGATGTGCTTCTGGATGGCGGGAACCTTCTCCGGCGGCACTTCCACGCCGAGATCGCCGCGCGCCACCATGATGCCGTCCGCGGCCTGCAGAATGCCGTCCAATTGCTCGATGGCCTCGGGCTTTTCCAGCTTGGCGATGATCCAGGTTTCGCCGCCGTAAGCCGATACGCGGTTGCGGACAAGGCGGACGTCCTCCGCGGTGCGGACGAAGGAGACGGCGATGGCGTCGACGCCGTTCTTGAGCGCGAATTCCAGGTCAGCCGAATCTTTTTCCGTGAGAGACGGAACGCGCACCATAATGCCGGGCAGGTTGATGCCTTTGTTTTCGCCAAGCATGCCGCCGTTCACGATGTCGCAGACCACGTCGTCGCCGTCCACCTGGCGGACGCGCAACTCAATGAGGCCGTCGGAAAGCAAAATGCGCGATCCCTGCTCGACATTCTCAGCCAGGGTCCTGAAGGTGGTGCCCACCACCGATGCTGAACCAAGGACGTCGCGCGGAGTGATGGTGAGCCGGTTGCCGGCCTTGAGCGGTACGGACAGGTGATCCTTCAGCTTGCCGGTGCGTATCTTGGGACCCTGCAGATCGCCAAGGATGCATAGGGGCTTGCGCTCATCGCGACCAACCTTGCGGATCATCTGGATCAACGCCAGCTTCTCCTCGTGGGTGCCATGGGAGAAGTTGAGGCGGACCACATCAATGCCTGCGCGCACCAGGTCCCGAAAGACCGGTTCGGTGTTGGAAGCGGGCCCCAGAGTTGCGACAATTTTTGCCCGGCGCTGGGATGTGGAATCGGTCAGGCTCAGTTCTGCGAACGGCATGAGAAGGCTCCGAAATAAGTTCAGTTAAGGAAGAAAGTGAGTAGGTATAGGACTCGCTTCATTGTACACGGGGGCTGCCCCGACTCCGCTGTCTCCAGTATGCATCGTGCCCTGTGATTTGGCCGGCGAGAACCTCGAGTGAAGTGAAGGAAGCTGAAACGGATCAGGCGGAATCGGGAAATTTTGACTGGCGATCCCGAAAAAGAGCGCCGTTCAATTCCGCGCCGATCAGGACGCTGAAAGCGGTGAAGTAGAGCCAGACCAGCGTGGCGATGCCGGCGCCAAAGGAACCGTAGAACATGGAGTAATCGGCAAATCGGGTCACATACCAGCCGAAGGCCAGCGTGGCCGGAAACCAGATGAACGTGGCGGCGAACGCGCCGGGAAGCACGCGCAGCCAATGCTCCGTGCGTTTGGTGCCGAAGTGGTAGAGCGTGGTGAGGACGGTGGCGCCGGTGACGAGTGCGAGCGACCAGCGAACGATGCGCCAGAAGACCAGCACGATGAAGCGCAAATCGTGGTTCGCGTTGTCGATCATCCAGGTTTCGATCTGATGGCCAAAGACGACCAGCAGGGTAGCCAGGGAGAGAGGCAGAAGAGCGATGGGCACCAGCAGGAGCGCCCGCAGCCGTCTTCCCCAGAAGCCCCATTCCTCGCTGGGCAGGTGATAGGCGCGGCGAAACCCTTCCATGAGCGAGAGCGTCATGCCCAGTCCGGCGAAAGCGCTGAGTGTGATGGCGGAGAGGATCACCTGGCTGGAACGGATCTGGCGGCTCTGCAGGTATGGCTGCAGCAGATCCATGGTGTCTGCAGGCACCAGTTGCTCAAACGTGGCGCGGATCTCGCCTGCCAGGGTGGTTCCTTCCGGCACCCGGGCCAGCATTGTGGTGAGCACCAGCAGGGCGGGAAACAGCATGAGCATTCCAGAGTAGGCGACGGCTTTGGCGGTGTTGATCACATCGTGGGCGAGGGCCTCGCGCAGAGCGTCGCGGAATTTGGAGAAAAATTGGTTCATGCGCGTCCCAGCCAAGACTAGAGCATTTTTGGGAGGCCTGTCCTGGAATCTGCTGTCAGGCGGACCACCGCAAGCAATGCGATGGCATGCCCATCGGCCACGCAAGAATGCGGCGAGCGTCCGGCCTCTGACAGGTTCTGGTTAAACGGTTTATTATGGCCGTGCCATGAAAACCACTTCGAACAACTCACTCTGGGTTCTTCACTTTCTGCTGTTGCTGGCGAGCCTTGCCGGGTTGCCGGCCGCGGCCCAGACCAAGGCGGTTCCCAACTCGCAACTGGCGTCAAAGGAATTGAATGCGCGTGTCGAGGCGCTTCTGAAACAGATGACGCTCGACGAGAAGGTCGGGCAACTGGTGCAATACTCGGCGGGCTATCCCTCTGGTCCTGACGCGTCGAATCTGAAGTATGACGAGTTGACCGCCAAAGGGCAGTTGGGATCGATGCTGAACATCGTTGGCGAAGGCGCGACCAACCACTATCAGCATATAGCGGTGGAGAAGTCGCGGCTGCATATTCCCATCCTTTTTGGCCAGGATGTGATTCACGGCCACAGGACCACGTTTCCGATACCGCTGGCGGTGGCGGCCAGCTGGGATCCCTCGGCGGCCGAGACGGTGGCCCGTTATGGCGCCGTGGAAGCGCGCACCGATGGGATTGCCTGGGTCTTTTCGCCCATGGTGGACATCGCTCGCGATCCACGCTGGGGACGCATTGTCGAGTCCAATGGCGAGGACCCCTACCTGGGCTCGGCCATGGCTCGCGCCTGGGTGAAAGGTTACCAGCAGGACGATCTCTCCAAACCCGATTCGGTGGCGGCGAGCGTGAAGCACTTTGCCGCTTATGGCGCGGCCATTGCCGGCCGCGACTACAACGCCGCTGACATGAGCGAGATCACGCTGCGCCAGGTTTACCTGGAGCCCTATCGGGCCGCAGTCGAGGCCGGAGCGGCGACGCTAATGAGTTCTTTCAACTCGATCAACGGGATTCCGGCGACCGCCGACCCGTTTACCTTAACGCAAATCTTAAGGAAGGAATGGGGGTTTGACGGATTCGTCGTCTCCGATTGGGGCGCGGTCGCTGAGTTGATCAATCACTCCATTGGAGACGGGCCGACGGTGGCGCGGAAGGCACTGGAAGCGGGCGTTGAAATGGACATGGAGGGGAACCTCTACGCGACGGTGATCGCCGGGCAAGTTCGGGCGGGCAAGATTCCCGAAGCAGTGGTGGATGAGGCGGTTCGGCGCATTTTGCGGGTCAAATTTGCGCTGGGATTGTTCGATCATCCGTATACCCGGCCGGGACCGGCCTATGAGGAAACCCCGGAGCGGCGGGCGGTGGCGCGCAAGATTGCCGACGAGACGCTGGTGCTGCTCAAGAACGACCCGGTAGAGGGACTGGGAACGCTGTTGCCGCTGACTGCAAAGGCCAAGAAGGTCGCGCTGATTGGGCCTTTGGCCGACAACCAGCGGGAGATGCTGGGGGCCTGGGCCGTGAACGGCGATCCCAAGTATGTAATCACGCTCAGGGCTGCGCTGACGGAGCGGCTGGGGGACCGGCTGCTGTACGCCGAAGGCTGCGGGCTACTGAGCGGCGAAGACGAAAATGTGTTGAAACGAGTGAACTTCAACGGCCCGGTCGCGGACGATGATCACGCGCCGGTGCCGGACGACGACAAGACCATTGCCGAGGCGGTTGAGACAGCGAGGCAGGCCGACGTGGCGATTCTGGCGCTGGGCGAGAGCACTGACTGGATGGAAGGCGAAGCCTCGAGCCGGGTTCACCTGGGATTTACAGGCGCGCAGGAAAAGCTGCTTGAGGCCGTGGTAGCGACCGGCAAGCCGGTGATTCTGGTGGTGCTGGCCGGGCGTCCGCTGGAGATGAAGTGGGCGGGAGCGCATGTGCCGGCGATTCTTGAGGCGTGGAGCCCGGGTGTCGAAGCCGGGCACGCGGAGGCCGATGTCCTTTTTGGCGATGTGAATCCTTCGGGCAAGTTGCCGTCGAGTTTTCCTCGCGCCGTAGGCCAGGAGCCTCTTTACTACGCGCAGCTTCCCACCGGGCGGCCGGCGCATGGGGACTTGAGCCGGATGGCGCGGAATTCTCTGGAGAAGTTCATGTCGCGCTATGTCGACGAGGGTAACTCGGCGCTGTTTCCGTTTGGGTGGGGGTTGAGCTATACGCGCTTCAGCTACTCGCAGCTTACGCTCAGCCGGGCGGAGGTTCCGGTGCGGGAGGTGATTGCCTCCGGGCATACTCCAGTGACGAAGGTGGGCGTGGATGTGAGGAACACCGGGAGCGTGACGGGCACCGAAGTGGTGCAGCTTTATATCCGTAACACCGACGCGAGCGTTGAGCAGCCGGTGCGGGAGCTGAAAGGCTTTGCGCGCGTGACCCTTGCGCCTGGAGAGCAGAAGCATGTGGAGTTTCCGCTTGGATTCGACGAACTGAGTTTCTACAACGTCGAGATCCAGCGGACGGTCGAGCCGACGACCTACACGATCTGGGTGGGGGGGAGTTCGCTGGCTACGGCGGAGACGAGTTTGAATGTGGAGTGAAAGGACAGGGAATAGGGAATAGAGAATAGAGAATAGAGAATAGAGAATAGAGAGCACGGATTCCTTGTCCCCAATTTTGAGCGAATCGGGGAATTGAGAATAAATCGATTCTTTCTCCTTGACATCTTAGGAGTGATTGCGCTAGTCTCCTAATTATCTTAGGAGGGCTGGTGACCGACCAGGCTCAAATTCTTCCCGGCACTCTCGATCTGCTCATTCTGCGAGCGGTCTCGCTCGGTGCCCTGCATGGGTACGGCATCCTGCTGCGCATCGGGCAGATCTCCGACAATGCGCTTTTAATCGAACAGGGCGCCCTCTATCCCGGCCTGTTTCGCCTGGTTCGCCAGGGACTGCTGAAGTCGAGCTGGGGCACATCGGAGAACAATCGCCGCGCCAAGTTTTACGAGCTCACGGCCGCGGGCCGCAAGCGCCTGCGACAAGAGACCGACAGTTGGAATCGGCTGGCCACTGCCATCGCTTGTGCCCTCGCCGAGCGACCGGAGGAAGCATGAGAATCCTCGACTCGCTTCGGTTCCGCATGGCTAGTCTATTTCAGCGTTCAAAGATGCACGCCGAGATTGAGGAGGAACTTCGCCTGCACATCCAGCACCGCGCCGACGATCTTGAACGTTCCGGCGTGGCCCGCGCCGAGGCGGAACGGCGGGCGCGCATCGAGTTTGGCGGGCGCGAAAAATACAAGGAAGAGATCCACAGAGCGACGGGCGGGAATTTCATCGCGAGCTTTTTGCAGGATGCGCGCTACAGCCTGCGCATGTTGCGCAAATCGCCCGGATTCACAGCTGCCGCCGTGTTGACACTGGCCCTGGCCATCGGCGCAAACGCGGTGGTTTTCGGGTTAATGGACGGCCTGATCCTGCGTCCGCTCAATGTGCCCCAATCGGAGAGCCTGTACGGAACCCATTATGGGAACAATCCCGGCTGGCAGTCGTATCCCAACTATCTCGACCTGCGCGATCGCAACCGCAGCTTCGAGGATCTGGCAGCTTTCAACATGGTGCTGGGCGTGGGCCTCGATACGGGCAAGGATGCAATTGTCGCAAACGGGTTTGCCGCCACCGGGAACTACTTTGACGTGATGCGCATTCAACCCTATCTTGGCCGGTTCTTTCACAGCTCCGATGAGCACGGCCCCAACAGCGCTCCGTATATTGTGCTGACCTACGCGTATTGGCACAGCCGTTTCCACGACGACCGAGGCGTGGTGGGCCGTCAAGTCCGGCTCGACAAGCATCCATTCACCATTCTTGGCGTGACGCCGCCGGGATTCCAGGGGACACTCTTATTTCTCACTCCCGATTTCTTCATGCCCATCGTCAACCAGGAACAGTTGGGCACGGAGAGCTTGAACACGCGCTGGACCGAACACACGGTCTTTGAGTCGCTGGGACATCTGAAGCCGGGAGTGACGCCCGCAATGGCTGTGGCTGACGTGGACGCCGTGGGGGCGTACCTGGAAAGGACCTATCCCAAAGAGTTTGGCCACAAGACAACCGTCCTTTCGCGGGAAGGCCTCACCTCCTTCGGCCCCGCGGTGCGGGCATTCGTTGCAGGATTGACGCTGCTGGCCGGCCTGATTCTTCTGGCCGCGTGCGCCAACCTGGGGAGCCTGTTTTCCGCACGCGCCGCCGACCGTTCCCGCGAAGTGGCTCTGCGCCTTGCGCTTGGTTCCAGCCGCAAACGCATCCTGCGCCAGCAGTTGACCGAAGCCGTGCTGATTTCGCTCGCCGGTGGCGCTGTTGGACTCCTGGGCAGCGTCGCGCTGCTGCGCCGGCTAAGCACCTGGCAGTTCATTCCCAACGTGCCGCTCCATATACCTGTAGCTCTTGACGCCAAGCTCTACGTGGTGGCTTTTGTTCTAGCTCTGGTGAGCGGATTGCTGTTCGGCATTGTTCCGGTGCGTCAGGTGCTCCGCGCCAATCCGTACGAGATCGTCAAAGCGGGATCGAGCGGCAGGGTGGGGCGGCGCCTGACCGTGCGCGATGTGCTCCTTGTTGTGCAGATCGCCATCTGTGCCGTCCTTGTGACGTCGTCGATGGTGGCTGTGCGTGGACTGGTGCGCTCGCTGCACAGCAATTTCGGATTTGATCCACGCGACACAATGGTGGTTGGCGTGAACCTGGCAACGATCGATTTGAGCGCCGACAAAGTGCCGGCCATGCAAAGGCGCATGATCGACGCGCTGAAGACCATTCGTGGCGTCGAGTCAGTTGGATTGGTGAATGGTTACCCTCCGTTGGTGTATACGGCCAGCATCCGGGCGAATGTGTTCAAAGAAGAAACCAGCGACCTGAGGCCGGCAAATGCGGCTATTGCGCCATTCCGGTACGATGTTTCTCCCGGATATTTCGAGGCGGCCGGAACCAGCCTGCTGGCGGGCAGAAGTCTCTCCTGGCAGGATGACAAAAACGCGCCCGCCGTTGCCGTCATCAACCAGAATTTTGCAGACAGGATCTTTGGCTCGGTGGCCAACGCGGTGGGCAGGAATTACAAGCTGCAGGATGGAACGCATGTCCAGGTGGTGGGGGTGGCCGAGAACGGAAAGTATATGAGCCTTACAGAGGACCAGGAGCCGGCGATGTTTCTCCCCTTTTTACAATCGCCCATGAGTGATGCCTACCTGGTGGTGCGCTCCAAACGCGATCCACAGCAACTCGCCTCGGCCATACGAAGCAAAATTCGCGAGCTGGACGCGGGGCTTCCCGTTGACACGGAGACGTGGAGCAACCTGCTGAATGTCGTTCTGTTTCCTTCGCGGATTGCGACCATGGCGCTGGGTGTGATGGGCGTGATGGGCGCCATGCTGTCGATCACCGGCATCTTTGGCATGGCTGCTTATTCGGTGAGCAAGCGGATGAAGGAGTTAGGCATTCGCATGGCGCTGGGCGCGCAGCGCAGGGAAGTGCTGATGGCCGCGTTGGGGCGGCCGCTGAAATTGCTTGCTTTTGGTTCGGCGGCAGGACTGCTTCTCGGATTATTGGCCACCCGGGTGCTCGCTTTCATCGTGTATCAGGCAACGCCGCGCGATCCGCTGGTCCTGGCCGGCGTGGTCCTGGCCATGTCGCTGCTGGGCCTGCTGGCGACGTGGATTCCAGCGCAACGCGCATTGTCGGTGAATCCTTCGATCCTGCTGCGCGAGGAGTAAACGGCTCGATTGAATGAGCCCCAGCACATGACAGCGCGATGGAATTACACCTTCGGCATTGCACTGCGGGATGCGAGGCTTTCATGCTGCAGGACCTCGAAGCTGGCTAACGCAAGAGGGCTGAGGCTGCCCAGAGGATCGGGGCCTGGCCGTGGAAGTCGCCGGTTCTGCGGCGGCGCTCAAGGTAATACTGGAGGTCGTTCTTTTTGCCGGTGCCTTCGCAGACATTGGTTACGTCGTTGTTCTGGTCAATGTATCCGACTGCGGCGATCCATGATTTGCGCGCGGCGGGCGCGTAGGTTTCGGCCGGTAGCCAGCCGTTCTTGACGCCTGTGATCATGGCAAATGCGAACATGGCGGAGCCTGAACTCTCGGGCCAGGCTTCTTTATGATCGATGAGCTGACGCCACGATCCGTCTTTTGCCTGGTAGGTGAGCAGGGCGGCCATCATGGCCTTGTAGCCCTGTAGGATGCGGCCGCGCTGAGGATGATCAAGAGGCAGAGAGCGCAGTATCTCAGCCACGCCGGCAGAGACCCATCCGTCACCGCGGCCCCAGAAAAATGGCACATCGGGAGCATGGTAGAAGAGACCGTTGGGCTGTTGGAGCTTGTCAAGATAGGAGACCATTTCGAGCGCATCGCGGTCGAGATACTTGCGGTCGCCGGTGGCGCGGAACGCCTGAAGCTGCAGGATGGTGAGCATATACATGTCGTCGACCCAATAGCGGGTTTCAGCGGAGAGGCCGTCCGCCTGAGGGTTCTGCAATTGGCGGTCGGCCCAGGACTGGCCGTAGGCGAGATATTTCGGGTCGTTGGTTTCAAGTCCGATTTCCAGGGGGACGATGCCGAAGATGGAGTCGTCAACATGATGGCGGATGGGGATGCGGGCGGCTTCGGCTCCGCCGGGCATGAGCGGCGCAAATTTTTGGATGAGGCGCTGGCGGAGAGTGTCGTCCTGGGTGAGTTGCGCGAAGGTGAATGCGCCGTACCAAGTAGCAACCTCGCCGTAAAATATGGTTCCGTCGCCCTGATGGGGGCTGGTGACGAAGTGCTCGGCAAGGCGCTTGCCGACTTCTTGCGGGGAGTCGCCGGCAGGCCAATTGCTGAAGAAATCGGGCTGCGTTTGCGCGACAGTGGCAGGGGCGGGCAAGAGGAGCGCGAGAACGGCGATGCTGAGACGGACGTTCATTGAAGAGGCCTCCACGGATCTCAAGTATCTTGCATCAGGGACCGGGGGGCAGGGAAGAGCGGACACGAGTCGAAGCAGGCGGAAAGAGCTATAATTCCGGATCAGGCATGAGGAGGACATGACATTGATTGCGAAACGATGCGGTAACAGGAGTTTGATTTATTCGGCGATGGGCTTGCTCGCGTGCCTGGCATTTGTGCCTTTTGGCAGGAGTCAAGCGCCGATGGGGCCCCAACCCACCTTGCCGGGCAAGGGCGTGGCGGGTCCGGTGACGACGGTTCAACACTCGTTTGCGGACCAGGCGTTTGTAAAATCGGTGATGGAACGGGATGTTGCCGATGTGCAACTTGGACAGTTGGCAAAGCAAAAATCGCAGAGCGACGACGTCAAACAGCTTGGACAGACGATGGCCGACGATCGGACCCTTCTCAACGATCGGTTCAAGGCCATTGCCAAAACGCTGGACGTCAGCGAGCCCAAAGGACCTTCGAAGAAGGACAAGCAACTGATGGCGAAATTGGAAGCGCTGTCGGGTTCGCAGTTCGATGAAGAATACCTCAAGGCGGTGGTGAAGATTCATCGGCAGGATGTCAAAGATTTCCAGGTGGAGAGCCAGGCGGCTGAAGATCCGAACCTGAAGCAGACCGCACAGCAGGAAGAAAGCGTCATCTCGCAGCATCTGGAGGCGATTGAGCAAATCGCTAAGGCTCACAATGTGGCGATCGACACAACAAAGTAGAAAGAACAGCAAGGAAGCAAAAATCCTCATCCATTGAGGTGCGAAGATGGTGCTTCGGATGCCTCGGAGAGTCGGATTGCGAGGCCCCTGTTTGAGATATCTCCGCGCAATCTATTTTGCAAGGGACTCTCGAATGATCGCGAAACGAAGCGGTAACGGAATTCTGCTTTGCTCGGCGATGGTCCTGCTGGCGAGTCTGACGGCGTTTGTGCAAGAAGGATCGGGAGCCACGGGAGAGGGGCAGCAGCCTGCGTCCGCCCAACCGCCATTGCCGGGTTTAGGCATGGCGGGGCCGGTGACGACGGTTGAACATGCGTTTTCTGACCAGGCGTTTCTAAGTTCGGTTATGGAAAGGAACGCCGGCGAAGTGCAAATCGGGCAGTTGGCAGAGCGGAAATCGCCAAGCGCCGATATCAAGCAGCTGGGAAAGAAAATGATCGAAAATCGAACCAAGCTCGACATTCAATTCAAGACTGTCGCAATGATGCTTGACGTCCTTGAGCCCAAGGGACCATCCAAGAAGGACAAGCAACTGATTGTGGGGCTGGAGGGGCTTTCGGGCTCGCAATTCGATTCTGAATACATCCTTTTGATGGTGAGAAAGCACCAGCAGGATGTCAGGGATTTTCAGGTCGAGGCCCAGGAAGCTGAAGATCCGAACGTGAAGAAATTGGCGCAGCAATATGGCCCGATGATTTCTCAATATCTTCGCGTAATCGAGGAAATCGCACAAGCCCACAATGTTGCGATTGATGCAAGAAAATAGAAGTACGAATCTGCAGTCGAAAATCCTGGCCCAACGAAGTGCCGAGTCGACCTTTCCGGGCACCGTTCATCCTGGTTGAGAGCCCGATTCCAAGTCATCCGTCTTCTTTTCCGGCCCTCGTTTCCCCTGGTGCGGGTAAACTGTCCCCAGACAGGAGGCATCACCGATGCAAACGCGAATCCAGGGCACGACCATGCCGGTGCTCGATGTGCAGCTTGACCCGAACGAAAGCGTGTATTCAGAGAGCGGAGAGCTTTCGTGGATGACGGCGTCGATTCAAATGACGACCCATACGCAGATGGGCGGGGGCGGCGGGCTGTTTGGAATTTTGAAACGGGTGGCCGGGGGCGGCAGCTTGTTCATGACCGAGTACCGGGCTTACCAGTACCCCGGCGAAGTGAGCTTTGCCACCAAGATGCCGGGCCATATTGTGCCGGTGCAACTCGGCCAGGGACCCGAATACATGGTTCACCGGCATGGTTTCTTGTGCGCCACGCCGCAGGTGACCATCGGCGTGGGGTTTCAACAGTCGCTGGGTGCGGGGATTTTTGGCGGCGACGGATTTCTACTGCAGAAGCTGAGCGGCCAGGGAACGGCGTGGTTGGAGCTTTCCGGTGAACTGATCTTGAAGAACCTTGCGCCGGGAGAGGTGTTGCGCGTGCATCCGGGGCATGTGGGGGCGTTTCAGTCGTCGGTCGCGTTCCAGATCACGATGGTTCCGGGGCTGAAGAACGCGATCTTTGGCGGGGATGGGCTGTTTCTCGCGGTCCTGACGGGACCGGGGACGGTGATGCTGCAGACGCTGCCGATTTCGCGGCTGGCGCACCAGATCGGCGAGTATCTGCCGCGCGGCGAGCGGCGTGACGTGGGCAATGCGACCGGCGGGGCGCTACTGGGCGGGATTGTTGGGTCGATTCTGAGCGGGGATCGGTAAGCGAGAATTAAGCATGGTGCAAGTTAGCGGTAAGGCGCGCAGCCTGCGCAGCGATATTGTCTTCGCTTTTGTGCTGGTGCTGGCATGTTGTCTGGCATGGATGGTTCGCGACGTACTGATGCTGCTGTATGTCAGCGCGTTGTTTGCCGTGGTGCTTACGCCGGTGGTGCGCTCAACTTCCGGTTTTCGCATCGGGCGCTGGCGGCCGTTCAAAGGGTCAGCCATTCTTTTCCTGCTGCTGGGAGCGGCCGCGGCGCTTATCGCGTTCGGATTCCTGGCGCTACCGCCCGTGATCCGGGACCTGCAGGAGCTGGTCCGGGAGATGCCGGCGCGCTTGCCCAATGTGTTGATGAGGATTAGAAAAATTCCCTTCGCGGACCAACTCAATACCAGCGAAATCAGTGGGCGAATTCAGGATTTCGCCAGCCGGGCGGCAACTTACCTTGTGCTATCCATCACCAATTGGGCCGGCAAAATACTGAATGTCTTCATGGGAGTCATCCTGACTGTTTATTTCATTCTGGAAGGGGAAACAGCCTACCGGTGGCTGCTTTCGTTTTTCCCGCCGGAAAGCCGTGGCCGGCTTGACTTGTGCCTGCGGCGGGCAGAGCTTCGGATGGGCAAATGGCTGCTTGCGCAAGGCAGCCTAATGCTCATCCTTGGACTTGCCAGCACGTCGGTCTATCTCCTTCTTCATGTTCGCTATGCTTATGCGCTGGGCGTTTTGACCGGGTTGCTGAACATTGTTCCGGTGCTGGGCGGAGCTGTCTGCATATCTCTGGCGTTAGTGGTGGCCGCCATCGACTCCTGGGGCCGGGTGCTGGGGATTGCTATTTTTTATCTGATCTACGTGCAGGTTGAAAACTCCTATCTGACTCCGCGCATTATGAGGAACAGCGTAGGCCTTCCTGGGCTGGCGATTCTGGTTGCGTTGCTGCTGGGGGCGGCGCTGGAAGGTGTGATTGGGGCGATGATCTCGGTGCCCACGGCCGTGTTGGTGTCTGTGTTGCTGGATGAGTATCTGGTGCAGAAAGAACCGGCGTGAGTCCGGATTGCAAGGTGACAGACTGTAAGTAGCTTAAAGGGGATTTAGATAGGTGGTTCCATCCGACCGTAGGCGTTAGGGAACCGCACCGTTTATTTTGCAGTTTGAATCGCGGCGGTTACTGCAAATTTCATAACGCCGCCGTTGGAGAGGAACCCGACGAGGTCAGCAGTAAGCGTCTGGCCGGATTCAGAGTCTCCTGCAACTGCGCCGGAAAGAAGCCGTGAGGTTGGGGCACCCGGATTGGTTGCTTCGGCGATGCGGAGATCGCCGGTGCCCTGGGCGTCGAGGATGAGGGTGGTGAGTTTCCGGGCCAAATCGAGGTCAAAGCTTTCGGCGGTAAAGACGAATTTGCCGCGGGTGGTGATCAGAACCGGGCCTTCGTTGCTGGAGAAGACCTGCTCAGTGGATCCAGGGGGAAGATCGGCGGTGGTGCGCTGGGCGTCGAGGTCAGGCTTCAGACCGGAGTATTTGCGGCCCAGGTCGTCGGCGTAGACCTTGGCGAAGGCCTTCGCCGAGGCGGCATTCTTCCAGGCGGAAAGATAAAAGAGGGCCAGGGATTTGGTGCTGGCCTGTTCTGCGGGAGTTTTCGCGCTGAGGCGCTGTCCGGCCCAGTAGATACCGCCATCCCAGGCCGGGGTAAGATCACGGGCAGCGGCGTCGCCGGCAAAGATTTCGGTCAGAATGTGCAGGTCAAGCTGGCCGACCTGGCCGATGTCGTAGGGCTTGTAGAGCTTGTCGACGAGGGGATGAATATCAGGCAGCAGAGGCACCGGGGGGACATGCTTTTTCTCGTATTCAAGGGGATTGATGATCTCCCAGGTTGAGGTAGGCGGGCGGTCGAGCGCTCCGGCAAAGGCGGCAGCCTGTCCCTGGCCCATCCAGACGTCCTGCTCAAAACTGAGGCCTTCGCGATAGGGAAAGAGCAGCGACTCAGAGAGCAGAATGGGGGCGCGGGCGAGGACCGGAGAGCTTTCCGAGGCGGACATCTGCTGCTTGACGAAATCCATGACCTCCGGATCTTTGACCAGGCTCTTGCCCATGGGCTTCAGGATGTAGTCCATCATAACGGCGGTGGCCTGACCCTCGGCGACGGCGTCACGGGCAGTGTCAAGCTCGTCTTTGGCGATGTGGTCAGAGTCGGCGGCGGCGTTGAGGGAGACATCGTCCGGGGTCTGGTCGCTCCACTTCTCGAGATCGGAATGCTGGTCCTGGAGCGCGTGGGTGAGTTCATGGGCGAGGACTGGCTTTTGATCTTCGATGTCCACCCAGTCGAGAATGTTGACGGTCTTGGTTTTGGAGTCGTAATAGGCTTCGATCTGTTCGGTGAGCAGCGCCAGCAGAAAGGGCTTGAGCGCGAAGTCGTGGTCGAGGAGGCCGAATTTCTTGAGGACGATTTCTCCATGTTGGAGGCGTTTGGCGCTTTCGTCTTCGTCGAATTTCTCTTTCATGTAGCTCTCGACGGCGGCGCGGGTAGTGATCTGCCGCTTGACGGCGGTCTTGATGGGCAGGCCGGTTTCATCGGATGAGAACTTGAGGATTACATCCACAAGAGCGAACAGCTCTTTGGCCTGCTCGGGCGTGATGTGGGTGGGCGGCTTTTCCTTGTCGGGGGACTGGGTTGGGGACTGAGCCGGAGACTGGGCTTGAGGGGCGTCTGCGGGCGTCTGCTGGGCGGTTGCGACTGCCATTGACGGCATAGCTGCGGCGAGGCTGAGCGCCGCCACAAGAACGATTTTGCGCCAGCTACTTCCCGCCTCTGCTTGCTGCTTTGTCATCGAACTCTCTCTCTGTGTGCTCCAGCGATCAGGCTTGGCCGCGCCACCCAAACCAGTAAAGTGCGCTGGCTGGGGACTCCGTTTCACCGCGGACGGCGAGGCCGCGCAACAGGGGCAAGGTCGCCGAGGCGAGTGCATCTCTTTCCAAGGCTATAATTAAGATGCGGCATGGCGCGCTCTTTCCACTGGAAATCTATGCTTCATGCTGCAGAAAATCTTTCCTATGACGACTGAAACCGCACTGGCCGCTTCGACTCCCATTACCCCGCTGGCTTCTCTGTTGTGCTCCTCGGCCGCGCCGCCGGAGCTTGGTCTGTACCGTGGAGCGCTGACCCCACGGGAGTTGGACGCGCCAGAGACGGAAACATCGGCGCTTGCCGCGGGAACGGCGGTTCACGATCTGGGCTGGCTGCGCCGGGTGTCGGTGCGTGGGGAAGACCGGTTTCGCTGGCTGAGCGGGATGGTCACCAACATGGTAATCGACCTGACAGCGAACACCGGCGCGTGGAATCTGGTTTTGAATGCGCAGGGGCGCATTCAGGGCGACCTGTATGCGTGGCGGGAGGGCGCCGCTGCTGAGCCCAACGGACAACTGGAGCTGGAGATTGCGGCGGACCAGTACGAGAGGCTGATGGCCCACCTGGAGCACTTCATCATCATGGACGATGTGGAGTTGGTGGCGCAGAGCGGAGACACGGCTCTGGGGTTGACCGGGCCCACGGCGGTTGAGGTTCTGGGCCGAGCGGGGCTGCCTGCGCCGGCGGAGCTGCTGACCAGCACGCGGGTGGAGTGGAACGGATTTGATCTGCGAGTGGCGCGCGGGTATGGCGTCCAGGCCATGCACTATGAAATATGGGCTCCGCAGACGGGGCTGCAGCGGCTGTGGAAGACGCTGCGCACAGCAGGAGCGACGGCGGTAGGAAGCGCGTCTCTTGATGCGTTTCGGATTGCCGAAGGAATTCCGGCCTATGGGATCGATATGGCGGAGAGGGACTTGCCGCAAGAGACTTCGCAGATGCGGGCCATGCACTTCAGCAAGGGATGCTACCTGGGGCAGGAGATTGTGGAGCGGATCCGCTCGCGGGGAAACGTGCACCGGCACCTGCGTGCTCTGGAGCTGACGGGGCCGGTGCCGGTTGGCGGCACGGAGCTGACTCTCAGGGATGTGGCCGGGAATGCCGCGGTTGACGGACGGATTACCAGCGCGGCGGAACTGAAGTTGGCAGCCGGGAGCCGTATTTTTGCATTGGGCATGATTCGCGGCGAAGCCGAGTTGCGCGACCTGCCCCTGACCTACACTGCCGGAACGGCTACCGGGACTGCCCGGATAATGGCCGCGCCGCCTAGCTTGAATGCGGAACGGATTGGAAACCTGGAATCATGAGCGACACTCCGAAATTTACGGTGGTTGATCGCCGCAAGTACAAAGCGGAAGAGGAAGAAAGCGCGCACAAGCCCGCGACGGAGTCGGAGGCCAGACCGGTTGCCACGGGCGAGGCAAGCGGCGGCCCGCGGCTGGTGATGAACGAAAGCAAGCCTGAAGCTGTGGCCACCGGCCAGGTAACCGCGCTGGATGAAGGGATGGGCGGAGGCCTTCCGCCTGCGCCGACCACGGAAGAGAGCCGCGAGCAGCACGCTGCTTACGAGGCCAGCGCGCAGCGGGTAGAAGATTTGCTGCGGGCACAGAATCCGGGGATGGGGCCGCAGCCTGCAATCACCTTCGAGCACCTGGTGCAGCAGTTCTATGTTTCCGCCATGATCCAGATGGGAGCGGGGACGCAGGAGGGCCAGCGGCCGAGAGTGGATATTGTGGGCGCGCGCACCACCATCGATCTGCTGGGCGTGCTGGCTGAAAAGACGCGCGGCAACCTGACAGATGCCGAGACCCGCACCCTGGATAGCGTGCTTTTCGAAGTGCGGATGGCATTCCTGGAGCTGACCAGCATGATCAGCGTGCAGGCCATGCAGCCTCCGCCGCCGCCTCCACCGGGTAAGAGATAGAGCAGAGATCAGGGATCGGAAATCGGGGAACAGTTCCCGCGAGAGGCTATGGACGGCCGGCTGACATTTCTAGGGACGGGAACATCGATGGGAGTTCCCACGGTGGGGTGCGGCTGTGCGGTATGCACCTCGACAGACCCGCGCGACCGCCGGCTGCGGCCTTCCGCATTGGTGCACTGGAATGAGGCTGTCCCGGAGGGCGAACGCGAGCGCGTGGTAGTCATCGATACCGGGCCGGACTTTCGCGAGCAGGCTTTGCGCAATGGGCTGACGCGCGTGGACGCAGTGTTTTACACCCACGCGCATGCCGACCATATTCTGGGGCTGGACGATCTGCGGCCGCTCAGCTTCAAGGCCTTTCGCGAGGGTGGGCCGATTCCGCTCTACGCGTCCGCGGCGACGGCGGCCACGCTGGAGCGGATCTTCGAGTACACGTTTTCCGCCCAGGCCACTTATCCGAATCGGGCGCGGGTGCGGCTGGAGGCGCTGACGGAGAGCACGGTGGTGTATGGAGTGGAGTTTCGGCGCGTTCCGCTGATGCATGGGCAGATGGAGATTGCGGGTTTCCGGTTTGGGCGCGCGGCCTACCTGACGGACGTGAGCGAGATTCCGGAGCGGAGCTTTGCGCTGCTTGCGGGACTGGACCATCTGGTGGTGTCTGCGCTGCGCTACAAACCGCACCCCAGCCACGCAACAGTGGAGCAGGCGGTGGAGTGGGCGCGCCGTATCGGTGCGCGGCACACCTGGTTTACCCACATTGCGCACGAACTGGGCCATGAGGCGACCAACGGCACGCTCCCGGAGGGCATGGCGCTGGCTTACGACGGGCTCAGCGTGCCTGTCGAGCTTGAGACCCTATGAACGATCGCGCAGGCAGCCTGATTCCCGTTTACCGAGGCATACAGGGAATACCCACGCGGTTTGGGCCGACGGTGGGCGTGATCGGCAACTTCGATGGCGTGCATCGGGGTCACCGAAAGATTCTATCTGCGGCAATGGCCGAGGCTCGGGGATCGGGGAAGCGGGCGGTGGCGATCACGTTCGACCCGCACCCGGAGCAGTTTCTGCGGCCGGAAGCGGCGCCGCGGCTCATAACGCCGATGGAGGAACGGCTTCGGCTGCTGGCTGGGACAGGGATCGATGCGGTGGTGGTGATGCCGTTTGAAGCGGCTCTGGCGGAAATGACGGCGAGGGAGTTTGTGCGGCGGGTGCTCGTTGGGGCGCTGGGCGTGTCGGCGTTGCATGAGGGCGGCAACTTCCGGTTTGGACGGCACGCCGAGGCTGGGGTCAGGGAGCTCGATGAGTTTGGGTCAGAGTTTGGGTTTGCCTTGCGTACGCATCAGGCGGTCAGGGTGCATGGGCTGGAGGTTTCAAGTTCGGCGATACGGCGGCTGGTGGCGGCGGGCGACGTGCGGCGGGCGCGCTGGATGCTGGGGCGGGTGTTTGGGGTGCGTTCGACACCAGCACGTGGCCGCGGGATTGGGACGAAGCTGCTGGTGCCGACACTGAATCTTGCACCCTATGCGGCGCTGCTGCCGGGGTTTGGGGTTTATGTGACGCGGCTGACGGTGCGGGGGCGGTGTTTTCAGGCCGTAACAAATGTCGGGAACCGGCCTACGTTTGGCGAGGTTTCGTTTGCGGTGGAGTCGCATATTCTGGATTTCGAGCCGATGGACCTGGATGAGGAAACTCCAATTGATCACCCCACGGACAAAGACCTGTCCGCGGGGACCCCGATTGACCTTGAGTTTCTACTGCGCCTGCGGGGGGAGATGGAGTGGCCTTCAACGGAGGCGCTGAAGGCACAGATCTTCAGGGATGTGGCGCACGCGAAGCGGTATTTCCGGCTGAGAGCGGCATCCAGCTTATAACTTCCGGTTGCAAGCAATTCCCGGCTCGCCATGGAGCGGAGGGCCGTGCGTCGCTCTGACTTAACTAAAGACTCGAATCCTCGCGACGCGGGGCCACTTGTTAATTTTCAAAGTGGTTCGATGGGGTTTGGAGGAGCAGGAACCCTTCAGGCCACTTGAGCAATAGAGCACAGTCTTTCCTAAACATCGCTGTTTCAATCATCGAGGAGTTCCATGGAATCTTGGCGCCCTAAGGTCTGACATTTGCGCTTTGACATTTTTCATGGGGCGTTCATTCGCGATTGCGGCAGAGGAACAAGTCATTTTTTGCGCTCCATAAACGCGCTCCGGGCCAATCCTCCTTCGGCGGTTCCTGCACACCACGGTTTGTGATTGGGCGTGTGCGCATGTCCTCCGGTTGAGTCAACGATTGAATAGAAGCGCGGCAGTGGGCCGTTCACAGGGGGGCTTGAGGACAGGCGATGAAATTGACAATGCGCATGGCTGCGGCCGTGTTTCTTATTCTCAGTCTGAGGTCCGCATATGCGGTTCCTAGTTTTGCTCGGCAGACGGGACTCTCCTGCAATGTGTGCCATAGCAATCCGCCGGAACTGACAGCTTTCGGCCGCAACTTCAAGCTGAAGGGCTATGTGCTGACTGACATGACTGCCACTGATAAGGTAGGCAACACCAAAGACCTGCTGCTGTCCAGATACATCCCGATCTCAGTGATGATTCTGCTTTCAAACACATCCTTCCAGACGACCCAGCCGGGCACACAGAACAATGCGGCGGGCTTTCCCCAGCAATTGAGCCTGTTTCTCGCCGGAGGGTATGCTTCACACTTTGGCGGTTTGGCGCAAGTGACTTACACACATGCGGACGATCACTTCGGTATGGACAATACCGACCTGCGCTACGCCGACCAGGGGAAGCTGGGCGGCAAGGATTGGGAGTATGGCATTACCCTGAACAACAATCCAACGGTTGAAGATGTGTGGAACAGCACGCCGGCATGGGGTTTTCCGTGGATCTCGACGACATCGGGCGTTGGCTCGATCGCTTCTCCGCTCATCTACGGCGCGTTGGGCCAGGATGTGGCCGGAATTGGCGCCTACAGTATGTGGAACAACCACCTTTATACGAACGTGTCAGTTTATCGGTCCGAGCACGCCGGCGCGTCCACTCCGGTAACAGGGACAGGCTCGACCTACAACATCAGCGGGGTTGCGCCCTATTGGCGGGCAGCGTGGCAGCAGAACTGGGGCGGCAATTATCTGGAAATCGGCGCCTACGGCATCTACATGAGCTCCTTCCCCGGCGCAATCAGCGGCCCGGAGGATCGATACGCAGACCCCTCGTTTGACTTTCAGTATGAGCGGCCCTTCGGACCCAACCTGCTGGACGTGCATGGAACCTATACGTATGAGAAAACGAATCTGGGCGCGACGTTTGGCGCGGGCGGAGCCAGCACGGCGGCGAACCATCTGAATGCTTTCAAGCTGGACAGCACCTATCACTGGACCAACAAATTCACCGCGACGGGAGCCATTTTCGCGACGACGGGCAACAACGACGCTTTGCTTTACGCGCCCGCGCCGCTTACGGGCAGCAACAACGGCAGTCCCGACACCAGCGGCTTTACGGCGCAGTTTGCGTACTGGCCGGTGCAGAATATCGATTTGAGCGTGAACTACACCGGCTACTTCAAGTTCAACGGCGCGAGCACCAATTACGACGGCGCCAATCGCAATGCATCCGACAACAACACCGTCTATGCGGCGTTGTGGCTGAATTTCTAGGAGACCGCGTGGAGCAGGAAAACAATATCCGTGAAGTCGCCGCGAATAAAGAGATCCTGGTTGTCAATCGGAGATCTTTCTTCGGAGCCCTCATGGCCATCGGGTCAGCGGGAATGGGAGCCGTGCTTGCGGTGCCCGTGCTGCGCTATGTGCTTTACCCCCTCTATGCCAAAGCGGCGGGAACCGAGTGGTCAGACGTCGGCAAGGAAAGCGAATTTGCCGATAGCAAGGAACCGGTGCGCAAAACCATCACATTCACCCAGCGCGACGGATGGCGAGAGGTCGTGTCGTCGCAGTCGGTCTACGTGAGCCGCGACGAAAGCGGCCAGCTTGCAGTTCTTTCGGCGATCTGTCCCCACCTGGGTTGCAGCGTTTCCTGGCAGGCCGGCAATGACAAATTCGTGTGCCCATGCCACGGCGGTGAATTCAAGGCAGATGGGCAGCACATCTTCGGGCCGCCACCGCGCGCGATGGACCGGTTACCCGCCCAGCTCAAAGGAGGCAAGCTGCAAGTCCACTTCGAGTATTTTCGTTCCAATGTTCCGAACCAGGAAAAGATAAGCTGACCGCGAAGAGGGTAAATCCGTGGACGAAAAGCAGAATGTAGCCGCCGACGCTGCTGGGGCCGGAAGCCTTCCGAAGCGGCTCTTTCGCTGGCTCGATCGGCGCGCCGGCGTAAACAAACTGATGAAGGAGTCTCTCGACGAGCCGATTCCGGGCGGCGCGCGACTAGCCTATGTGTTCGGCTCCGGTCTGTTATTCATCTTTATCTCGCAGATCATCACCGGCATTTGTCTTGCGCTCTATTATGTCCCCTCCGCCGAGACGGCGCACACCAGCGTAGCCTATATCACCAAACAGGTCGCCGCGGGCGCGTTCCTGCGCAGCCTGCATTATTACGGATCCAGCGCAATGATTATCGTGCTGGCGCTGCATTTTCTGCAGACATTTCTCTACGGTTCGTTCAAGGGGCGGCGTGAGTTGCTGTGGATGTCCGGGGCGGTGCTCTCGATCCTGGTTCTGGGCATGGGCTTCACCGGCTACCTGCTGCCTTGGGATCAAAAGGCGTATTTTGCCACCGCAGTGGGCACCAATATTGTTGGCCAGATACCACTCGTCGGTAACTGGCTTACTCGTTTGCTGCGCGGCGGCGACACCATCGGCACGCTCACGCTGTCGCGGTTTTATGTTGCGCATGTGTTCCTGATCCCAGGCGCCATCTTCGCATTTATCGCCGCGCACATCTTCCTTTTCCGCAAGGCGGGCGCGGCCGGCCCGATCCACGAGGACCCTGTCGAGCCGAAGTTGGCGCCGGAAAGTTTCTATCCGCGCCAGGTGCTGATGGACATGGGACTGGCACTGCTCATCATGGTCGGCCTGGGCTTTCTTTCCTACTTCCATCCCGCCGGCTTAGGCCCCATTGCCAACCCGGCCGACACGCAGTTTCTGCCGCGGCCGGAGTGGTATTACCTGCCCATGTTCGAGTGGCTCAAGTATTGGGAAGGGCCGAAGGTGGTTTTCGCCGTCGTCGTCATTCCCGGCTTGCTGGCCACGCTATTTTTCCTCATGCCGTTTCTGGATCGCAAGCTGGAGCGCAGGCCATGGCGCAGGCCTATACCGGTGCTGGCGGTGGCTTTCGTCATGCTTGGAATCATCTACTTCGGCGCCAAAAGCGAATGGGACGACCGGCATGACCCCGCGGTGGCGACTCAACTCGCCACGCAGAATCAACAGGAAAAGGCGTATACCGCCGCGCCCTTTGAGCCGTATATTGAATCCCCCGGCGGAACCGGCCCCATGGCCATTCCCACCGGGCCTGTCAATCCGCTGGTGGCGCAGGGCAAAGGCATCTTTGAAGCGCACGGATGCGCCGGCTGCCACGGCGCGACTGGAACAGGGACGACGGCAGCCCCCAGTCTGGTCGGTGTCACAACCAAATTCCCAGAGCCGCAACTGATCGCGTTGCTACACAATCCGAATGCGAAAATGCGCGCGGGACACATGCCCGCCGTGGACATTTCCGCCAGCGACATGTCGCATTTATTGGTCTATCTGGGCGTGCTCGGCACCAGCGCTGCAAATGTGCCTTCTATGACGGGCATCTCCTCGCAGCCTCCCTCAGAAGGTAACGAGGCCGCTTCCAACCCAAAGGGCAAGGGTGGAGCGCCAACCGCTTACGAAGGCGGCGCGGCAATGAAGCTGTCTGCCGCCGCGACCGCGGGCCAACAGATGTTCCAGGACCGCGGATGCTTCGCGTGTCACGGACCGGCCGGCGTTGGAGGCAAAGCGCCGCCGCTGGCTCCGCTGATCAAAAATGTTTCCGACGCGCAGTTGACGCAGCTACTGCAAAACCCGAACGCCAAGATGAAAGCCGGCACCATGCCGCCGGTCGCGGGGACGCCGGAAGAACTCGGTTCGCTCGTTGCGTATTTGCGAACGCTTGCGGCTCCGCCAACGGGCAAGCAAGCGGCTGCCGAGACGACTGAAGCCAACGCGACTCCCTCGCCCGAGACAGCGCCGGCTCCGAATGCCGCCGCTCCGGCTGCCGCGCCTCCGCCGGCGAATGCGGCAGCGAACCCGACCGCTGCGACCGGCACAAAACCGATGCCCGGCCGCGAGCTCTTCGTCTCACAAGGCTGCTCCGCCTGCCACGGCCCCACTGCCGAGGGAACCCACTTTGCACCCTCGCTGATCGGAATCGGAAAGAAGTTCCCCGGCGACACGCTGCCCACGTTGCTGCACCACCCCACCGCCAAGATGCGCAATGGGGGCATGCCTTCGGTGAAAGTGAACGATGCACAGATGGTCCAACTGGTGGCCTATCTCAACAGTCTGACGACTGCGCCAGCAAGCGCGCCCAATACATTGGGGGCTCCCGCTGTTCGCGCGGCAGGCGCTCAACCGACCCCTGCTGCCCCTGGCGCAAAACCCCCGGCGCCCGCGCAGGCGGCTACGCCCGTTGTGCTCAGCCCCATGGCTATGCGCGGCCAGCACCTATTCCAGAGCAACCGCTGCGAAACCTGCCACGGCGTGGACGGCTTGCGTGGAACCGTGGCCGCTCCGGGTCTTGCCGGGACTGCCTCGATCCTTCCGGCTTCGGTTCTGGAAGACCTGCTGCGCCACCACAGCATCCGGATGCAGCAGGGCGGCATGCCCCTGACCAACATGAATGCCACGGACATGCAAGCTCTGGTTGCGTACATTCGCTCCATGCCTGCCGGCGGGCAATGATTCTGAAACTGGCCGGCTCTCGGCTCCATTCTTCGAATGCTCGGAGCCAACATCACGGATTTGGATGGACTGGCTGAACGGGCCGCGCGGGTGGCGCGGCTGCCTGGAACTGCGTCGCCGTCCGCCCAACTGGGAGTGCAGAGGCGGCATTGAGGGGCGAGCCAGTTTGGGTTTCAGCGCTGTCGCCCAGGAAGCGTTCGTCGTCCTTGCCAGCGATGGCTGCGCGCATGACGTTGATCCAAATGGGGAGGGCGACTTTAGCGCCGGTTTCCTTTTCGCCGAGAGATTCGCGGCTGTCATAGCCGACCCATACGCCGCAGGTGACCGACGGGGAAAACCCCAGGAACCAGGCGTCGGTGAAGTCGCTGGTAGTGCCGGTCTTGCCGCCGAGGGGGTGGTTGAGCTGGGCGGTGGCCGCACCGGTCCCGCGGTCTGCAACGGCGCGCAGCAGGATCATCATGGTGCGCGCCGTCTGCTGATCGATGACTTCGTCGACAGAGGGCGGGTCTTCCCACAGCGTGATGCCGTCGGCGTTGGAGACCTTGCGCACCAGGCGAGGGGAGACGCGGATGCCGTCGTCGGGGAAAACGGAGTAAGAAGCGACCTGCTCCTCAAGCGTGATTTCCACCGCGCCCAGAGCGATGGGCAGATAAGCGGGGATGTTTGTAGTCACTCCGAAGCGGTGGGCAAGGTCGATGACGTTGTGAATGCCGACACGCGCGGCGAGCTTGAGGGCGGGGATGTTGCGCGACTCGGCAAAGGCGGTCTCGATGGTCATGGGGCCCTTGAAGTCGTTCTCATAGTTGTGCGGAATGTAGCTGCCGAATCTGACCGGGCCGTCGACGATGATGTCTGTGGGTTTTACACCGTCTTCGACGGCCGCGGTGTAGACGTAGGGCTTGAAGCTGGAGCCGGTCTGACGCTCGGACTGGGTAGCCCGGTTGAACTGGGAGAGCGCGTAGTCGCGGCCGCCAATCATGGCCAGAACGTCTCCATTGGTATTGTCGATAGCCAGCAGAGAGCCTTGCGCGCCGGAGTCCTGCTCCAGGGTAGCGCGGTGCGCAACGCCTTCCATGGTCTCGGCGAGATGAACGTAGATCACGTCGCCGGGCTTGACGAGGGCGTCGCCATATCGCAGGCCGGTCCATCGCCAATCATCGGGCAGGAGGATGATTTCGGCGTTTTCCTGGCCGGGAGGCCCGATGCGGGCGTGAATCTCGAGCGGCAAAGCGCGGGTGACTAGAGCGTGGACGTAGTCGCCGGGGCGGGTCTTCACGGCCCAATCGGGATGCCTGAAGTCCTCAAATGTCGAGCCGGAGGCGAGGACGTTTTCAATCTTTGCCTTCCATCCGTGCCGGCGTTCGTAGACGGCGAGGCCATCGGCCACGGCGCGGTTGGCGGTCTGCTGCAGGTCGAGATCGAGCGTGGTCTCTACTTTGAGGCCGGCTTCGTGCACCTGCTCAGGGCCGAAGCGTTTTTCCAACTCACGGCGAACCTCTTCCTGAAACCAGGGAGCGACTGAGCCTTCCGGTTGGGCGATCCGGAGGCCCAGCGGCGCGCTGCGAGCCTGCTCGGCCTGGATGTGGGTAATCGCGCCGTCGGATTCCATTTCAGAGAGGACGAGATTGCGGCGGCGGAGAGCTTTCTCAGGATTGAGCAGCGGAGAAAAGGCGACGGGGCCTTTGGGCAGGCCGGCAAGCAGAGCTGCTTCGGTGAGGGTCAGGTCTCTTGCGTGCTTAGAAAAATAAAACTCCGATGCGGCCTCAAAGCCGTACATGCCGTGGCCGAGGTAGATTTGATTGCCGTAGAGCGTGAATATCTGCTCCTTGGTGAAGGCGCGCTCAATCTGCATGGCCAGATAGGCTTCCTGCAGCTTGCGAGCAGCGGTGCGTTCTGAGGATAGGAAGAGGTTGCGAGCCAACTGCATGGTCAGGGTGGAGGCGCCCTGGGCGCGTCCGTGGGAGCGGATGTCATGCCAGGCTGCGCCCATGACGCGAAAGACATTGACACCCCAGTGGGACTCGAAGCTTTTGTCCTCAATGGAGATGACGGCCTGGCGGAGGAGGGGGGCAAAGTCATTGTAGCCGACGATCTCGCGGCGCTCCAGGGCAAAGGAGCCGACGATGCGGCCTTTGCGGTCGTAGAGATCGGTGGTGGTGGAGGGGCGGTAGCGCTCGAGGTCGTTGATCTGGGGCAGATCGACGGAGTAGACCAGAGTGAGTCCGGCCAGGGAACCGGTGACGACGGCGAGCAGGAACAGTACAACCAGAGCGGCGCGTCCCACGAACTGGCGGCGGCGCGAGAGGGTTGGTGGAACCGGAAGCCGTCGGGGCCGGGCTGGAGGCCGCGGTTTCAGAGGCTTTGAAGGGGTGGCAGCCAAGCGATTCAGGCCTCGTGAGCCTCCGCCTCCTGAAGGCACTAAAGGAGAAGAGGCTTCAACTTAAGGCTAGCACCTTCCTGTTAAAAGAAAATACGCCGAACGATTGAGGCGCACCACGGGCTGCAAGAGCGGCGGCGAGCTCATCCAGTTTGCGGAATCGGCTCATCGGTTCGCAGTCAGGCGGTTTTCGCTTTTAAAAGTTGCAGCGCTTTGTCGAGCGGCTCGTCGCCTTTGGCGGGAGGCGCATCCTCGTCCTCCTGATCGACGGCCTGGCCTACGACCACGGTGGGGGTGACGGCATCGTCCTGGATTTTTTTGCCGGCTGGGCTCTCATATTTTGCAACGGTGAGCAGCAGCGCGGCGCCATCGGGCAGCTCGATGGTTTTCTGCACCGAGCCCTCGCCGTAGGTGCGTTCGCCGACCACATCGCCGCGTTTGGCGTCTTCAATGGCTGCGGCGGTCAGTTCCGCGGCGCCGTATGTGCCGCGGTTGACCACCACAGAGAGAGGCGCATCGGTGATAAACAGGGCCGGATCGGCGGCGAAGGTCTGAGTGGGAAACCTCTGGCCCTGGAGGGTGGCGAGCGTACCTTGCTTGACGAAGAAATTGGCCAGGCGGATTCCCTGCTGTGCATCGTCGCCGGACGAGTCGCGCAGATCAAGCAGGATTTTGCGGTTCTTGCCGGCTGCTTTGAGCTTGGCGGCGATTTCGTCGACGCGGACGGGGGTGAGCAGGCCGGCCTTGAGGTAAAGGATGGTGGAATTCTCGTATTGCTGTTCGCCGAGCGCAGGCGGCGCGGTGATGTCGCGGGTCAGGGTCAACTTGTCAGGGTCAGCCTTGCGGGGGCGCACCACAGTGAGGCTGACCGAGGTTCCGGGCTTGCCGTCAAGCATGAGGCGGATGACCGCCAAGGAGAGTTCGCGGGTGGACTGGTCGCCGATGGACTCGATCACGTCTCCGTCGGAGAGGTGCTCCTTGTCGGCGGGCGAGCCGGGCAGCACACTGACGATGTCGGCATAGCCGAAGCGCTTGGAGACAATGAGGCCGATCTGGGCCACGCCGGTAGAGGGGCGATCCTTGTAGATTTTGTACTCGGTAGGGGTGAGGTAGCTGGAATCGGCATCCAGCGACTCCAGCAGGCCGTGGAGCGCGCCAGTGGTGACGTCGTTCATATTGGGATCGGTGACGTAATCGGTCTGCACTTTGCGCAGGACCTCGCCGTAGACGCCAATCTGGCGATAGGCGCCGTCCTGGTCTGCGCCGGCATGCACGCCGAGCAGGCCAAATTCACCCAGGCCAAAGCCGAGGCCGAGGGCGGCAAAGATTGCCACGGAAAGCACGAAGACAGAACGCTGGAAGAATCGAGACACACACACCACCGGGCGGGCCCTGAAGGGGAACGGGCCGCACACCTTATAGACGCAATGATAGCAAAAACAGAGACCAGGGGTCAGGAACAGGGGTTAGGGTGTCACGCAATCGGGAATCGGAGGGTTCCGCCTAATTGGGATGAGGGAAGATTTTTGTGGTGGCGGAGGGCAGGATCGAACTGCCGACCTACGGGTTATGAAAACGCCCATAAGTAATACTATCAACTACTTATTTGACGTCACAGAACATAGAAATACGCCGAAATACGAGTAAGACGACCCAATCGCGGGTGGGGAATAACGGGTGGATTCTGACTATACGATTTCATTTTCCCGAAGGCTAGAGAAAGTGGGAAAAATTGTCACACCAAACCTTACTTGAGCCAGCTCGGTAGGCCCGTCCGCCCCCCCTGGTCCCGAACCAAATGAAACTTCAAATCTAAGTGCTTCACCTGGTGCCGCTTAGGGACAAAAACCGGAATTTCTCCCACTTTCAAATGTACCGAAGTTGTACCGAGATCGCAGAACGGAGGACTGACGGCGAACGCTGCCGATGCATCGCTGTTCTGGATTTTGCACTTGGAAGCTGTAGTGCGGGACATACCGACCGGTATCCTCCTCGCTTAAGCAGAAATCGCCGGAACACAGCTCCCAAATGAGCAGAAACAGTGCATGACTTTCATGGCTCTTGGTGCGTAGCTGGATGAGTCTAGGCTTCGCTTGGCTCCTCAGGTAGGACTCGAACGTCCCCTGAAAATCCAGCCACTCGTCCGGCAGGATCCCGGCGACAGTAACCTGTTGTTTCTGGGGACGTACGGCACGGTCTATGCCAGCCTGGACGGGGGCGCGCATTGGCAGCCACTGACGCTCAACCTGCCGCACGCCGAGGTGCGGGATATTGCGATCAACACGCGCCAGGGAGACGTTGTGGTGGCCACGCACGGCGGTGCCTTCTGGGTGCTCGATAACCTGGGTCTGCTTGAACAGTTCACGAAGAATCCCACAATGGCAGCCACAGGCGGCAATGTGTTTGCGCCGGAGAGAGCGTGGCTGACCCATGCCTACGGCGCGCCGCCGGACCCGGATGAACTGGAGCCGAATTCGGGAGTGAACCCGCCGTTCGGCGCCACGGTCTTCTTCCACATTCCTGACAACTACGATGGCAAGACTCCGGCCAAACTGGAGTTTGACGACGCCCAAGGGAAGGTGGTGCGCAGCTTCACCCTGCATCTTCAAACGAAAGAGGAGAGGCAGGAGAAAGCGGACGAGGAGGCCGGGAAACCGGAACCGGATCACAGCGCGGAGAGCGCCACCCAGCTCATGCAGGAAGCCGAAGCGAAGCTGACCGCGACTGTGCCGGGAATGAACCGGTTTCAGTGGGACCTGCGCTACGCACCCGCGGAGGAGGTGAATGGCTACCATTCTCCGGCCGCGGCGGGAGGCCTGGACTATTCGGCCAACGGTCCCATGGTGACACCCGGCACGTATTCGGTGGTACTGAATTACGGCGGGCAGAAGACCTCGCAGACGTTTGCCGTCGCTCTTAATCCGGGGTTGCACGCAACCGGGCAGGATCTTGATGCGCGCCTGGCGCTGACACAGCAGATCCACGCGGATATGAATGCCCTGAATCAGGACCTGAACCGCGCGCTGGCTGCACGGGACAAGCTGCAGGCAGCGGTCGACAGCCATAAGGTGAGCGAGGCCAAGGCGGCGACCGCCCTGGAAGCGCTGAGCACGGCGGTTGGTAGCGTAGTGCAGATGAAGATCCGCTCGAGCGAGGGCGACACAATGCAGGAGACCAAGCTGCACGAGTCTCTGGCCTACCTGGCGGCGGACGTGGAGGTGGCCTATGCGCGGCCTTCGGAGGCCCAGTACGCTGTCTTCCGCTACAGGCCCGGGACGCAGAGCAAAAACTGGACGCTGTGACCACCGAAGCGGCCCAGGCCGGAGAGTGGAGCCGCGCAGGCCGTCCGGTGCAGGGCGTTCGGGGATGGAGCGATTCGGCCCGCGGTGTCACTGAGGCAACCTGCCGCGCTAGCGCGATAGTGCAAATTGTCAAAGCACTCACTCAAGTCCGTGGAGCCACAGCGAGCGAAGGCTCCGAGTCAATTCCGCTGCCGTTCTGAAATTAGATGGAACCGTCTCGGGGAGAGAAGTCGGGTACCTTGGGCAGATGTCTACACGGCGGAAGTCGTTGGAGTGCGATAAGCGCAATAGGTGTTGCCCAGAGTTCCTCTGGGCGCTGGAAGAAGAAATTCTTTTTCCCAGATTCCAACGGGTTAGGATCTCTTGATTTCTGTCACGGCAGATTGCTTTGGGTGGAGAGCCACAGATTGCGCCCCCAGCTTCCCGCAACAGCATTCTGAGCTAAGAACCGCACGACCGGGTTCGGCGCTGAATCCTGCTGAAAATCCCTCGCAGAGAGAGGCGGGCGTGTGTCGCGACCGCGCTGGGGGAGAAAACGGTAATTTGACGGAAGTTCCGGTTAGGACCGCTCACCGAACGCGTTTCGATCGGCTTTCGACAAAAGTAACGGCGGTTAATGATAGATTCCGCCCTCTGCGAACTCACCTTCACGAGGTGGATCGCCGGGATCATCCTCAGATTCCGTGATCTTGATTTTTCCTAGAATGCAAGTTGTAAGGCAGTGTGTGACCAGGCGCAGTGTGCAATGCACTGCGCCTGAAAAACCAGGTACTGAAAATAGCTGACGGCGGAAGTGTGTCTGCTGACGCCATGTGCTGAGCTTTGTGGTTCTCGCCGTTCAGCGGCTCCGCTCTCAGAACAGAATGCTGTGCCATCGCAGTCGCGCATTGTGCTCGTAGCGGTTGCGATTGTGTGCAATTTGCGCCCGGATGGCATTTTGGCGATGCACAACCGTTGCAAGCCTAGAGAAGGAGGCCCTCAAAAGCCGCGAAGGTCGATGGAAGCTTCTCGCGGGCTTCCCCTTCGATCCGGCGAACGTCTTGGTCATTGCGATCGGGATCGTGATGGAAGAGCACGAGCTGTTTCACTCCAGCCTGTTCCGCAACCCGAGCTGCTTCAAGCCAAGTGCTGTGGCCCCAGCCGCAACGGCTCTCATACTCGGCCGGGGTGTACTGGGCGTCATAGACCAGGACGTCGGCGCCCTGCGACATGGCAATCAGACCAAGATGGCTCGCCGGGTCGCCGTGCTCGTGATCAGGTGCGAAGACAGCGCTCTTCTGAGGTTCCGCGATGCGAAAGCCGACCGAACCCTGCGGATGGTGCAGAGGGAAAGCCTCGACAGTGACCGAACCGAAGCGTTGCGGTGCAGCGCCGATGGCGCGAAACTCTATGTGGGAGGTCAGCTGATCGAAAAGAAACGGGAAATAGGGGGCCTGCATCTGTGCTGCGAGCACAGCGCGCAGCTTCTCCGGTGGATGAGCGGAGTGGAAGACCAGATTTGAGGCTGGCGAAAAGAGCGGAAGGAAGTATGGCAGTCCTTGCAGGTGATCCCAATGGAAGTGTGTGAGGAAGATGTGGATTGTGCCTGGGGATTTTGGCCGAGCCGCAATCTCTCTGCCAAGTGCGCGGATCCCGGTTCCCGCGTCGAAGATGAGGATGTCTTCGGATTGATCGGAGCCGCTAACTTCGCTCACGACTTGCATGCACGATGTGTTTCCGCCGAATCCGAGGTGGTCCGGGTAGGGGGTGGGAATGGAGCCGCGCACACCCCAGAAGCGCAAATGAAAAGGAGCAACGCTGGGGCTTTTCCTTAGATTCATGAGGGAAGCTTAGTGGACCATTCGCCAATCGGCGTCAGCAAGTTGTTTGTTAACGGGAAGCTGGTCGTAGAGATTCGCCCGCGCGGCGCGTGCGCTCTCATCGTTCGGCATGCGGTCGAGTTGTTCGGAGTATGCTTGGACGGCATCGTACCAGACGCGGTGTCACCCACCAGATCCACTGTCGAAGCCGTCATTAGGATCTCCGTCCCAAACGTTTTATTCAAACTCTCAAGCCGCGAGGCCAGATTGACGGTCTCGCCGATAACAGAATACTCCTGTCGATTTGACGATCCGATGCTTCCAGCCACAAGCGAGCCCGTGTGGATTCCAATCCCGATGCGCAGGTGCGGGAACTCCGGATCGGCGCTCCGCTCCGCGTTCAATCCATCGACCCGCGCAAGCATCGCGAGAGCGGCTTGGACCGCGCGCCGCGCATCCACTCTTGGTCCTTCGGAGAAGCCAGAGTTTGCGGCCGGGTTCTCCGGCTGGCAGAATTGCAACATCGGCGTGACCGCCGGAAGGATGCCAACTGGAGCCTGGCTTGCCAGCACCACAACGCCGGATGAGGAAAGCGCATCCTGCATGGCCTTTTCTTCGGCAGGGCTCCGCGGCTCCGAGAGCAAAACATCGAGTCCGATCACCCGGGGCTTGCCCGTGCTGATGCGCTGGATGGCCTCTTCGAAAAACGAGCGCGGAATCGGAAACTGACGAATACGTTGGAAAGTGTCTTCGTCAAAATCCACAAAGATAATCTGCGAAGAGGGCGCGCTCAGACCGACATTGTCGATCGTCAGGTCGAAGGTCGGTCGATCAAGTCCATGAAAAGAGTGGTCTTCTGAATGAGAAGCAGGACAATGAGCACGATGGACGAAATGGCCGTCCCTTCCGCTGCGCGCGTGAGGAAGGAACGCATGTGGTTTATTAATAGCATCAGCGAGCCGATTGCGGTAGTCTAATCGCAGCACCCGCAACCCACCGAGAATTTCAGATGGTTCATCCTGATTTTTGTGTACACGACTAGCCTATAGTCCGCTACTGTCGGGTGCAATCTCTAAATGCGGCGTGATACACTCCGCGCAAATGGAGGGTAACTCTGGTGACATTCGGCGAACAGGTGGATTTCTCCAGCCGTCTCGAATTCCTCTACAAGGCCGTCGATGATACGCAGAACACCATTCGATTTATCGACACCAAAGCTGCCTTTTGCGTCACCCTGCTTACATGCATGGTCGCCGGATCGTTACAAGTGGACTTAAACAATCATTCCCTGATTCGTCGCTTTAGTTTTTTCCTGTTTCTGGTATTTGTCAGCCTCTCGCTGCTCATCTGTCTTCGTGTCATCTTTCCTGTGATCAAGCCACAAAGCGCGCCTTCAACTGATCCTGCTCGAGTCCTCCCGAAGTTCTTCATCCATCAAAAAAGGGACCATCATTGGATCCGCCACACCCTCAGCAACACGGTGGCGGACGTGCTTGATGACGATCATGCTTCCTATAGCGCGACTCTGTCGGCGGCAACCGACGCCGATCTTTTCTCGTCCATGTGCGACGAGCTCCTGATGGTCTCGCTTATCCGCCAAATCAAATCAGACCGCCTGCATAGCGTCATATTCCCGCTCATTGCGGCGATCTTCTGCTTTCTGGCTATGATGGTCGGCTAGGAGCCTGTCGGGCATTAGTAGATGGCGCTCACATCCAGCGCCGCAACCCGAAGGGACAGGGCCATTTTCCCCCATTTCGTCGTCACTCTTCGCCAGCAGACGCCCGGGATGCGTCACTCCTCACTCCTAGAACTGAGAAGAAATGGCTCCCGTCGCTGACCACCCCGCTCCGGAGTGACAAGCGGACCACAAGCCACCTCAAGCGAGGCCCGCTGGCGGGTGACCCGGGGTAAGTCTCGGAGAGACTCCCGGGTGTGCATGGCCATGGTCCTCCTGAGGCACGGGCTCCCAGCGAATCGCCTTCAGGTCGAGAACGAAGGTCGCGTAGAGCACCGGCACCAGCAACAGCGTAACCACTGTTGCCACCAGCAACCCTCCGATCTGCGCGTAACAAAGCGGCTCCCACAGCGGGCCGCCGTGCTCGGCCAGCGGAAACAGCGCAATCACCGTGGCGCCCACCGTGATGAGCACGGGACGCAGCCGCAGAATACCCGCGTCGATGAGCGCGTTCTTGAGTGTCTCTCCTTCAGCGTGAGCTTCTTCAATGAAGTCGAACAGCACGATCACGTGACTTACGATTACGCCGATCAGACTCACGATTCCCAGGAAGGCGATAAAACCGAACGCGGTATTCATCACGTTCAGGGCGATGAGCGCGCCGACCATCCCGAAGGGAATCGCCGCGAAAACAATCATCGGCTTGACGGCGCTGCGGAACTGGAATACCAGAGCGAGGAAGATCATCACGGTGGACACGATGAGGACCACCACAATTTGACCGAAGCCTTGTAGCCGGACTTCTTCTTCACCGCCGATCGCCATGTTATAACCGGGCGGAAGCGAGGCGGCGAACTTGGTAAGCGCGGGCCGCGCCGCCGTCATGACCTCGGAAGGCAGCGCGCCGGGTACCGGGAAGCAAAGCACCGTGATCGTGCGGAACTGGTTGAACCGCGCAATCTTTTCGGTGTCCATCTGCCACGTTACGTTGGAAACCTCGCTCAGGGGAATCTTCTGCGAGCCGCCCGTGAACGAATATACATACAGGTTCTCCAAATCCGATAGGCGAGCGCGCTCGTCGATTTTCAGCCTCGATACGATCGGGATCTCCTTATCGCCTTCCCGGAGTGTGGACACGGGCAGGCCGGACAGGCCTCCCGCCGAAGAGATGGAGACGTCGCGGTTGGTGACGCCCGCCAGATTGGCACGGTCCGGATCCACCTTCAGCTTAACGGCGAAGGACTCAGAACCCCAGTTGTCGCGAACCCGCGCCGCCGTGGGAATATTACGGAAGATATCCTCCACCTGCTCCCCGTATTTGCGCAGCAATTGCTCGTTTTCTCCGGAGATGCGGATCTGCACTGGCACCCCGATGGGAACGCTTGTCTCCAGTTGCTGGACATCGATTCGTGCACCGGGTACGCTCGCCGACAAGGCGCGCTGGAGCGGCGCCACCAGTTCGTCCGTGTCGCGCTTGTCGTTTACCTGAATGATGATCTGCGCGTAGTTCGGCTGAAACAATTCCGGGGCGACGGAAAACCAGAAGCGAGGCCCACCACCTCCGACGAATGTGGTCAGCGACTTGAGGACATCTTTCGGCTTTCCATCCTTCTGCGGATGTTCCTTGCCGAAGTCGGCGGCGGCTTTGCGGATCACATCCTCGGCCGCCTGCGCGGTCAGCTCCGTGTCGGCGATGTTCGCGTCTTCAGGCAGCCAGACGTCCACGAAAGAAAGATAGGAAAGATCCTTCGGGAAAAAGACCAGACGAAGATCCGAAACGTAATAAGCCCCCCCCGCGAGGAGCAGCATTGCGCATGCCAGGGCAATCTTCCGGTGCTCGATCAGGTAGCCGGCGAACCGGGAATAGAGATTGGCAAATCCTGTCTTCCTCCGTTCCGCGATGGGGGGAGCCGGTTTTTTGCTTGGAGTGAGGAAGTAGTAGCCAAGCAGAGGAACGAAGGTCATGGAGACGATTCGCGAGGCCACCAGCGCGGACGCCAGCACCACCGGGAGACTCTTCATGAAATTTCCTGTGAGACCGGTGATCAGGAGCATCGGCAGATACGCCACGATGTTCGTGATGGTGGCGAACATGATCGCGGTGGCAAGCTTGGTGGGTCCGAGCCAAGCCGAAATCAGGCGTGACTTTCCCGTGTCGAGCTCTCGCTTGATAGCATCGATGGCGACGACCGGGTCATCCACAAGCAGGCCCAGAGCGATGATCAGCGACGCGATCGAAACCTGCTGGATATCCACTCCGAGAACGTCCATCATCCCGAAGGTCATGGCAAGGGTCAGTGGAATAGAAATTGCCATCAGCGCAGCCGAGCGCCACTCCCAGAATCCGACGAGAGCAAGCAGAACCACCAGCGCAATGGCCTCGGCCAGCGTCCGCATAAACAGCCCGACAATCTCGTGGACCTGCAGCGGCTGATCGGACGTGCGCGCCAGAATCAGATCATCCGGGATCTGGCCGCGGAGCTGGGCGAGCGTCTTATCGACCTGTCGGCCGAAATCCGCGATCTGCCGGTCTTCGCGCATGAAAACGGAAAGCGTGATGGAATGGTCGCGATCCCAGTTCCCATTGGCGTCGCGCGACCCGTAGTAATTCAAATAGAGCGGAGGTTCATAACCGCGCGAGATATCAACGCCTTCGCGCAGATATACCGGAGCGCCGCGCGGAGTGGCGCCGAGCAGAATGTTGCCGATTTCCTTTTCACTGTGGAATTCGCCGGAAGGATCGATCAGCATGTTCCTGCCGCCGACTTCCAGATTGCCGCCGGGAAAGATCGCATTCCTTTGCGCGAGGACCTGCGGCAACGCGGCCGGCTGAATGCCAAATGAAGCAAGGCGGTCCTGCGAATATTCCAGATAGATGCGTTCGGCGAGAACGCCGGCGCGGTTCACCTTCGATACCTCCGGCACCGCCTGGAGCGTTCTCTGGATCAGCTCCGAGTAGTCGTCGAGTTCCTTGAGGCTGTATTTGTCTCCTGCCGCCGCTGTAAGATCCTGGTCTGTCTGGTTTAAATCCGAGACTAACGCAATGGGCCAGATGTCCGGGTGGATTTCCGAAGGCCGCAGTCGCTCCTTGAGGAACTTATTGGCAAACTCAGCCGTGGCCGCATCGTCGGGGCCGAAGTCTCCATCGACACCCACGAAACCCGCCCCCTCGATCGGGACCATATCCCGCCCGCGTTTGTTGTCCTTTGCATATTGAATGAACAGATCCCGGTCCTGGCGAGGAATCGTTGGGCTGATCGAGAGAGGGAAACTGATGATGCCGGCGGAGCGCCGGCCGGCCGGAGCTTTGGCGCGCTCGGCCTCGAGAACCTCGCGAACCCGGTCGGACCGCCATGCGATCTCCGCCGTCCCTGCCTTCGGGCTGCTCACGGTGAGCATCAACGCCGCGGTTTCGCCGAAATCCCGAAGAAATGTTACCGGGCCCGCTCCTTCGGGCAGATCGTTAATCGTATTAAGGCGGAGCGCAATATCGTCGTACTGCTTATTTACGTCCGAAACCGTGCTTTCTTCGAGGGCAATTAGAACAATGGATAAATTGCTGCGGGATACCGATTGAATATTCAGGATCTTGACGTTGCCGGCTATCTTCGCCTCGATCTTCTTGGTAACAAGTTGCTCGATTTTATCGGCCGAAACGCCGGGCCAGGGGCAGACTACGGCCGCGCGCGTCGCTCCGAACTTCGGATCTTTGCGCTTGGGCATCTGGTAGTAGCCAAACACCCCCCACAAGATTACCCCGACCATAAGCACCCAGGTAATCTGCCGATTTTCTACGCAAAACCGGGGAGTATTTCGGTCGTTCGCGATACGATCTTCATCGCTTTTATGGTGAGCCATCTGCGAAATCTCCCGTGAATTCTTCAGGGTACGATCTGAACGGTTTCGCCGTCGCTCACAAGCGTGGCGCCTGAAGTAATCACATTCTCGCCGGGATGCAACCCTGCCGTGACGACTACGGCGTTGTTCAGCGCGCCTCCCAGAGTGACGTCCCTCAACCGACAGACCGACTTGCCGCCTTCGTCATCCACCACGTACACCGCGTAGCGGTCCGGGTTCGTTTTTGACCGCACGATCGAGCCCATGGGTATCACCGGGATTCCCGCGGCCGGGTGCGTATTCGCCAGCTTGATCGTGACGATCATGCCAGGCTTCAGCCTGAGGCCCGGATTCGGAAAACTCACTTCGACATCGAAGACTCGACTGCGCGGGTCGGCTGCCGACGCGATCGACGTCACCCGGCCCGTGAATGTTCCAGGAATAGCTTCCGTCGTGAGCGCAAGGGGCATGCCGATCTTCAGTTGTGAAAGGAGAACATCGGGAGCTCCGAAAACCGCCTTAAGGTTGCTCAGGTCCGCTAGCACAAACGCCGGTGTGCCCGGCCCGACGAGCGAGCCCACCTCAACCAGACGCTTGATCACGACACCATCCGTGCGCGAAGTGAGAGCGGAGTCCTTCAGCGCCAGATTGGCCTCCGCCACCTCCGCTTGTGCTCCGTCGACCATGGCCTGCGCATTGTCGAGCTGCGCTTTGGCCCCATCCATATCGGATTTAGTAAGACTTTGCTTTTTGAACAGCGCATCCGCGCGATCGTAATCGAGTTTCGCCTTCTCCACGCCAGCCTGCGCCTGATGCAGCTGGCTCTCCGCCTGGGCGACTTTCACCTTATAATCGTCATCCCGCAGACGCACGAGCGTAGCGCCTTTTGGCACCAAATCGCTCTCCTGTACCAGACGCGTGCTCCCGCCATCGGGAACGGTCATAATCTGAGACACGTATCCTCCCAGGCGAAAAGCGACGTTAACCATCGACGCAGGTTCGATGCTTCCCGAATATTTGGGTCCGTCCTCGGGAGCCTCTGTCTCCACAGCCTGCACGCGCACGGGCGTGATCGGCTTCTGGTACGGCTGCTCTTTCGAGCAACCGGCGCAGCAAAGCGCGACCAGCAGCAACCAGACGTGCGATTTAAAGAACTTATCTCTCACCGACGGCTTTCTCCAAATCTGCTCGCGCGGTCCAGAAAGACAGGATAGACTCCTGATAGTTGTAGGTCTTTTCGGCCAGCGATGCCTTCATCTGCAGCACGTCCTTCAAGAGGACGGCGTGCGCGTCGTACTTATTCAGAGCGACGCGGACTTTCTCACGATCCGCATCCAGTTCCAGATCTGCCACGTGAAGCTGCTGGCGTGCTTCCGCCAGCTTGCGGAAATCCTGGCCGACTTCCACCTGAATCTGCGCCGCGGCTTCATCCGCGGCGGTTCGTGCCTGTTCGATAACTTCGGTTTTGGAAGCCAGTTCCTGATTCTTCTTTCCCCAGTCGAACACGTCCCAGTTCAGTACAAACCCGACCGCCGCGATGTTCTCCGGAAGGAATTTAATATCGAATGGAGAAAGGTAATTCATGCTCAAACTGACGTCGGGAATGTACTCGGCCTTCTTCGCTCGCCGATCGATCTCCGCCTCCTGAATCTTCAGGTGCGCCTCGCGAATTTCCGGACGTTGCTGGAGCGCCCGAGCGCGCGCTGAAGCAAGATCCGTCTCCCACGGCTCCGCTTCTTCAGTGGTCTGGGACACGGTGAATTCCGTCGCCAGGTCACGCGCCAGAAGGTCGTTCATCCTCTCTTTAAGCGTCGCGACGGTGTCTTGCAAGGTGGTTGCTTCGGACTCGGCCTTCGCCAATCCGGCTTCGGCATCCAGCATGTCGGATTTCAGAATCACCTGCTCCTCCAGTCCGTTCGCCGCAATCCGATTGATCTCCTTCAACAGCGTGATCGTCTCTTCGGTGGCGTTCAGCGCGCTCTGCGCCTGAACCAGGTTGTAGAAGGACTTCTTGACATCGTTGACAATGCCCTGTTCCTCCAGGCTCAGCTCTTCCTTCGCGATTTGCGTGTCCAGCCTCTTCGCGTCAATCCCCAGTCCGATGCGGTACAACTGCGAAAGCGGCTGATTTGCCTGGGCCTGAATCAGAGTAAACGGGCGCCGTGGCGTTGTGATATCCGTGGTCGTCGGCGGAAAAGGTCCAATGCCGGGAAGGGTCCCGAACGTTCCCGGCGGAAATGCGAAACTAATTTTGGTAAGCAGCTGGCCCTGCATCATGTTGAGTTTGAATTGCGGAAGCTGGTAAGTCCGCATGACTTCTGTGTCGTGCTCCGATTTTGAGACTTCCAGTTGCTTGACTTTGATCTGCCGATTCTTTTGGAGAGCCAGCGAAATGGCCTGATCAAGGATTAGTTCCTGACTCGATGCCAAGACCGGGCAAGCCAGGAGCAGTAATAATCCCACTCGTCTTAGCAGCAAAAGGCGTGAGCCTCCGCCTGCAAACAGATTCTCAACGCCATGGACCGCCGGAGAGTCCAACATAGGTGTCCTTTGCAGGCAAGCTGTTACGTTCTTGCGTGAGATTCTTAAACCGGATGCATTTCTCTTTTCAGTGCCGCGTCATACTTCCGATAAAATCCATCGGCGGCGTGGGGATCGACGAAGTAATCAAAGTCATGAACACGGTAATAGGGAAATGGTCATGAATACCATAATCGAGAAGAGCAACTGTGTCAAAATACAAATCTCGAGTCCCCCGTTGAGCACGCTCAGCTCGATCAGGCCGCGTGTGTTCAGCACCGATGCGCGGGAACAATGAGGCGATGGCGTGAGGGAATCCCACGATCACCACGATCTGCAGAAGAAAGAGCCAGCCATCGAACATGCGGTGCCTCAGACCACTCGAATAATCGGATAAGTCGAACCGGGCCGGAGTGTCTCGGCCAGTTCGGGGAGTCGTGGCGGGCCGAACTGCGACCCCGGCTCCAGCAGCAGCGCCAGCAGGCGTCCACCGGTCTGCGTGGCGGGAAACAGAACAAAGCCATCGAGGTTGACGCTCTCCGCTCGCGCACTGCATGTCGGAATCGCCGGCGCATCGGCCTCACCGGCCGGAGTCATCGCCTCGATTCCGTATACCTCCGTAGCCGAAGGCCTGGAAGCCTCGGGCGAGGCGCTGGCCAGCCCATGCCTGCCCAGTAAAGCGAGAACCCCGGCCAGATTACACGGAACGCCGTAAGCCGCAGGCAATCGGATGCTGCTGGTCGCCTGGACCCTTGAAAGATAAGCGCCCGGAATCCGGACCCGCGCGATTTCGCCCTTGCTGGCCGATTGCATCTCCATGTGGCGAGCGGCTCTCGACCCGGAATAGCGGCACCGGACGGGAACCATCTCTACCTCTTCGCAGCCTGAGGGCCGGTTTCTGAGCTGCTTGGCATGGGCGGCGGCCCATTCGACTGCGGTCTCTATCGAACGGAGCAGGGCAACGGCAGGGGGCGTGAAACTCAGCAAGTCGTCCGGCGAGGAACGGCGGCCTTCGATTAGAATCGTCGGGATCGCGAAGCGGAGAGCGAGACCGTTTCGGGCATCCACGATGTCCGTGTTGCTGTGGCGAACGATCCCCGCACGGATGATCGTGTAACGATCGCTGCGAATGTTGGCTTCCGCCAAGCGTCCTTCCACAAAGCCCATGGCCTTGCGCCGCAGAGCCGCTCCCAGGGATGTCGAAATTGCCGGGTTGGTGGGGAAATCGATCATGATCTCCTGCGGGTACACGAAATCGAAGGCCATCAGTTCGCGGCGCCACGGCCGATAGGTATGAACATCGATAACGATGTCCGGCTTCCACGAATCCACGAATGCATGCACTGCCGCCGTTTCCGGCGCCGACAGCAACAGGTGGTCTCGATTCAGATCTGTTTCCAGCGCGTTGCGGCGCGTTCCGGCGATGGCTCCATCCGGATTCGCGTCTACCAGTACTCCCGCATGGACCTCCGCACGGAACGTCCCCTCCATGAAACGCGAAACGAATTCGGCCGCCGCCTGGCGCGCCTCGGGCTCGTCTCCATGCTGGGCCGCCATGATGAAGATCCGCATGGGTGCGCCCGGATTTCCGCAATAGTGAATCGTAAGAGGCCGTCCCTCCGCGGAGTATCCCAGAGTTTCACAGCCGTGGGTCGCGGGAAACACACTTACGGGACCTGGTATCCCTGGTTCGCATGAAGAGCTGATCATCACTGGGGAGCGGCTTTCTCCTCACAGGAGTCTTCAGCTCGTTTTACAGTCTTTTCCACGGTCTTTTTCACAATGATTCGGGCCAATCGATTCGCGCTCTTGCGCGACGAAGCCACAACAATCGGGCTTCGATCAGTAAACTCGCGGATAAAAAGCGGGGAGTTGGTGATCAGCCCGGAGGCCGCCCAGACCTCATGGCCGAGTTTCCGCAGGTATTCGGTGGCGAACAAAAGCGAACTCGAGCACGCGCCCGCCACGACAACCCCCCTCACGCGGCGCCGGACCTCATCCGATTCCAGCAACATCTTCGTTTCCGGCTGCAGAAGGCCATCGGCGAATTCGATCATGGCGATTTCAGCGCCCGCGCGCCCGCAAGCCGCACCCATCAGGTCCATCAGGCGGACTAGATCGTCGAGCGATTCCCCGTATGTCGAAGGAAACCCGTAATCGCTGAAATCTGTTGCCAAGACCGCGCCGGTAGCCTTCATCTCATACAAATCCCGAGGAGAGGCGGTGCCGGTCAGCTTGCATCCGGCGACGCGCACGCCACGCGCCGCCATCGCCCGCAGAATCTTTCGCATGACCGTAGTCTTGCCTGTGCTCATGCCCGTGCCCACCACCAGCACGAGGTCGGGCGACGGGCCCTGCGGCGGCGCCGCTTGACGCCGAAGGCGTTTCGTGTTGACCCGATGGCCGTTAGAATCGGCGAGATAGCCAAGAAACGTGACGGTGGTAGGGCGTCCGACATTGCGGTTGCGGCAGGTCACGGTTCCGATGAGCCCGCTCGTGGTCAGCAGGTGCAGCTTCCGGACTTCAAGTACGCGGCCCTCGTAAACGTCCGTCGCGTAACGATTTCCGAATACGCCGACCAGCCGATCCCCCTCATACAGCCGAAGCCTGCGTTCCCACTCGGTCTCCATGTGCAGATGGTGCCCGATTCTGTCCACCTGAACCACAACCGTGTCCCCGGCGGCCGGCCGACAGTGATCGAGCAGCAGCCCATACTGTTTTTCGGCGGCCTCTTGTTTCAGACCGCGTGCCGCCCAGGCCCACGAAACGGCACTGGCGTCAAACACGTCAGTCGGATTGACCGGAGCCGGCGCCAGCACAGCCTGGGCCGCTCCCACACCACTTGATAGTGCGCTGGTTCTCATGTCGGATACGCCTTTCCAGTCCTGGTTTCGCGCCCGGTCATATCGTGCTCCACCAGTTCGGTGAGGATTCCAGCGCTCGATACTGGCTTCCGAAGTGAACCAGCGGTTCGCCTTCTCTCCAGTTTGCGTACAGCACCTTCCCGATCAGAATTTCATGGTCGCCCGCGGTAAACGTTTTGAATCGAGCGCATTCCATGGTTGCAAGCATGCCGGGAAACAGCGGCACTCCGGTGGTGCCCGGGCTCCAGGTCACGCCGTCGAACCGATCATACCCGGCTCCGGCAAATCGTTCAGAAAGCGCGCGCTGCGTTTCGTCGAGGATGTTTACCCCGAAATGCTCGCTGGAATTACAGGCCTCGAGGAACCTGGCTCCCGAACCCACGCAGACCAGAATCAGAGGCGGATCGAGAGAAACCGAAGTGAAGGAACTGGCGGTCATGCCATGCGGTTCGCCGGCTGAATCGACGACGTTAATGATCGTCACGCCGCTTGCGAACCGGCTGCAGACCCGTCGGAACAGGCGCGGCTCAAGGGAAGGCGAAACCAAATCAATCCCGTTATTCCCCATGCGCGTAGATTGTAGTGCTTCATAAGAGGCTTCGCAATGCAAAGGTCATAAAGCTCAGGGCCGACGCAACTAAATTGCTGTATGAGTGGAGAGCGATAGCGGTTGAGTTGGAGGGATGAACAATCCCCCGGGAGCATTTCGTCGAGTTGCATGATCCGCGAGTGGAACGAACGCGGAAGCGTTTACCGGATGAAATTTTGATGACGATAGCGGCGGCATTTAGCGGAGCCGGGAGTTGGAACGAGATCGAGGTCGGAAGTTAAGATGCGTCGGCGCTGACATAATGCTTAACTGTGTTAAAAAGCCGGTTTTTTGCCGGTTTTTTAAAAGAGAGACAAGCCCTCGCGTATTTTTCTCTTGCATTATCGCCAATTTTTCCTTACTTTAATGTCCTGTTGCATTTTTCCCCTTTATCCTTGCTCTAATTTTCTCTTGCATTATGGGCTCTTTGTCCTTGCTCTAACCAGACACAAATCTTGAAAGGACCCAAATGGAAAACACGGCAGAACCTACTGTTAAGAGCCATGTCGAGACGCCGGGCGAACCGACCGCGGTTCGAGTGGTGGTGGAACGGGAAACGCATCGGAGGAAGAGAACTTCGTCGCGGGGCTCGCGTCGGCTGAACGAAATCGAACGGCGAGTCGCCAAGGCGGTGCGCCGGTTGACCCGCGCTTTGAATCGCGGCGTCGACACCTACATCGAGCATCGGGATAAATCGAAGGAAGCCCGTAAGGACGGGGTTATCGTTGACTTCGTCGAGAACGTTTCCTATGGTGTGTCGCGGGCGGTGTCGGATGCCGGCCCGCTGGTTCACGATGTGGCGGAAGCGATCAATTCGCGCAGATTCAGATCCCAGATCCGGCGCGCGGCCCGCACCTTCGGAAGCCTGCCTTTTGTAGGCTAGAGGTTCCAGGATAGATGGCTGTCTTGCCTATTCGCATAGCTAAGGAGGCTTATGGTCTCGCAAGGCGAAACTTCCCCGGCAACCTCGAAGGCGAGGCCGAGTAGAAGAGGAAAGAATCCCGCCGCGGCAGCCAGTCAGCCGGAGAATCACAGGTCCCCGGTTCTGGCTCCGGTGGTTGTGGAAGCAGGGAGTCGATCCAAATCCTCCCTGCGTCGCCTTGAACAAGGCACAGGCCCGTTAATGCACGAAATCGGCCAGATTGCACATGCGATTCATGCTGCCGTCCCCGAGCCAGTCCCAATAGTGATCGTGTACCGGGAGAAACGGAGCAGCGGCTCGCGGCCAGGGTTCCCGTTCGATATGCTGCCAATCTAACTCATGCCCTTTTTCACGATGCAATACCAGATTCTTTTCCATGACACCATGGCTTACGGATCGCAGCATCATATGACGAATTTCAAATTTCAGAACGTGGCTCGCGAAACGATCCTGTTCGAAACGTCAGTTAATGGCGTGCGCTGTTTCGACGAACAGGCTAAAGATATCGTGATGCTGACGCGGGAGGCTTACAGTCTGAATCTGGCTCCGGTCGGGCTGGGCCAGAAGGTGGGTATTCTTTTGTCTTACGAAGATCCGACCAGAAGCACGGTGCGGCTCTGTTTTCGCGTTATGGACCAAACCGGCCAGCCAGTCTGCTGTGGGTATCAGACGCTCATCATGATGAACAAGGATACGCTCCAGCTGGTTCCCGCGCCCCCTTTTCTTGCGGGCTTTCTTGACGCGGGCGCTGAGCGGAATCTGATCGAGCCATTAACGAATCCTCGTTTCTGCGAAACCGCTCAAGCAGGGGGAGCGGGGGTCAAGCGGATCTTTACGGAGAGCATCCGGCGGCTTGGCAAGGCGGTGGCAAGCGCTCCCTGGAAGTCCGCGTACCCGAAAATTATCGACGAAAACTTCAGAGAATTCGAATTCCAGGATTCGCCATGATCGATCGTCGCGAGGGAAAGCTGGTATTTACGTTTCCGGGCCAGGGCTCTTTTAACGGAGACGTGCTGCGCGAGCTGTATGAGAGCTCTGCGTGGCGGACTGAGTTCCTGCAGGCGCGAGATATCTGCCGCCGCGTTCTCGGCCACGATTTCCTTCTTCTGGTGGAAAGCCGTTCGCAGGAGGAGCAAGAGCAGATCCTGACAGCATGCCCGGACCTCGATCAGGTGGGAATCTACGTCGCCAATTATCTGACAGCCGTCGGGCTGATTGCGGCGGGGCTCACGCCGGACCTGTTGCTCGGACACAGTGTCGGTGAACTGGCGGCCCTTGCCGTCGCGGGCAGCTACACATTCGAAACCGGGCTCCGTATCGTGTGCCAGCGCTCGGCCATTCTGAGTCATCTTGCAAGCGGCGGCAGGATGGCGGCGGTTTCGTGCAATTCGGGCCGTTCGCTTCAATTGATTCGCGGCCTCAAGGGGTCCCCGCTTGAGATCGCCGTCTTAAATCATAAGCGACAAACGGTAGTCTCGGGCCTGCCGTCCGAGCTGGAACGTCTGCGCCAGTCCGCAGCCAGTCAGGGAGTTAGCGTAACCTCGCTGAAGTCCCGGCATCCGTTTCACTCTTCGCTGCTGCGGCCGTTAGTGGAGCCGTTCCGCCTGATGCTCTGCGGATACGCGTTCGAACCCGCTGCGATTCCGGTTTATCTCTGCACCGAACGTAGGTTCCTTTCCGCCGGCGACGACCTTCCTTCCATCCACTCGGAACAATTCTGCAAGCAGCTCGATTTCTCTGCGATTCTGCTTGAGCTTCATGGGCTTGGCTTCCGCCGCTTTGTCGAGTGCGGTGCTGGGAATGTCGTCACAAAAGTGACGCTGGAAGCCGGACTCGAAGGGGTCGAGGCTTGCGCCAGCGCTCCCCTTGCAGATGGGCCGGAAAAAGGTCGCGCCGCAATTCTCAAAAGATTCAGCGCGGAGATTGTTACGGGACGGCAGTCCGCCCCGCCCCAATTGGCCGAACTGATCCGAGACATGCATGCGGTACTCGACCGCGCGTCCCGCGCCATGGAAGAACTTGCGGCCGAGAACAACTCGGTTGCAATGATCGAACCCGCGCACCAAGCTGAACACGAACCGGTACCGGAGCCGGAACAGATCGCCGAGCCGGAACCCTGCGATGCCGATCCCATCGCCATCGTTGCCATGGGCTGTGTGCTGCCCGGCGCGCGGAATCCGGAACAATACTGGAGCAACATCCTTGGGGGCGTTAGCGGCATTACCGATCTGGGCGACGAAGACCCAACGGACGCGCTCGATTTCCTGGGAGGCAGCGCCAGACCCGAACAGAAGGTCGTTTCCGACAAGACCTACACGCTGCTGAGCGGAAGCGCCGGGACCATCCTCTACGATCCCGCGCTGCTGTCAGCGTCCTATTCCAAAGCGCAGTTCGATAGACTCACGCGAGCGGAAAAACTCCTGGCCATGGCCTCCGCCCAGGCGTTCGCGGGCGAGTTTCGGGCGAAGCTGTCCGCAATCCCCGCCGATCGGATCGAATGCGTCCTCGGAGCAACCGCCGATGGTTTTCACGAATACGACCTTGCCGTATTCGAAGAGAGCATAGAAAAAATGCTCGCTCAGGTGGAGACAGATGCGACCCGCCGCGCGGCGTTTGCCCAGTCTTTGCGAAGGATCTGGGGCGAGCCCGCAGCCGACAATCCCCGCGCTCCGCAGAGCGATAGCTGCCGGGCGGTGATCGAGTCAACGGCGGGCCGGCCGATCCGGACCTATATCATTGACGCCGCATGCTCGTCTTCGCTGTACGCAATCGGCCTGGGCGTGACGGCCCTGCAGGATCGAACCAAAGACGTGATGCTGGTGGGCGGCGTGTTCGCGCCGGCGCTGGCCAACAGCGCCCTGTTCGCGCAATTTCGGGGGTTGAGCCCTAACGCCAGCCGTCCCTTCGATGTCTCGGCCGATGGCGTGATCTTTGGCGAAGGCTCCGGTCTGCTGGTGCTGAAGCGCCTCTCGGACGCGATGGCCGTGGGCGATCCGGTGCTCGGCGTGGTGCGTGGCGTCGGCGTATCGAGCGACGGCAAGAGTCCGGCGATCAACGTACCGCAGTCCAAAGGCCAGAGCATCGCCATCCGCCGCGCCTACGAAACATCCCACATCGACGCAAATTCAATCCAATATGTTGAAGCGCACGCCACGGCCACGCCGGTGGGCGACGCTGTGGAGTTCGCCGCTCTGCTGCGGGCCATCTCGCGCAACCCCGAGTTGCCCCGCATTGAGCTGGGCAGCGTGAAGGCCCTGATCGGGCACACTGGTTGGGCTGCCGGCGCCGCATCGGTCATCAAACTCTGCAAAGCGTTCGAGAGCCGCACGATTCCGCCTCAGTACAACTACAGATCTCCCAACACCGGTATCGATCTGGACGCTTCACCGTTCCGCATTTCGACGACAGCGAGTCCCTGGCCTGCCAATTCGGGCCTGCCGCGACGCGCTGCCATCAACGGCTTCGGTTTCGGCGGCACGAACGCCCACCTGATTCTGGAGGAATTTCACCCCGCCTACCACGCGAAACTATGCGCGGCCGTAGCGCCGAATGCTCCCGCGAATCCCACGCTGGCCGTGATCGACGCCGCCGCGCTGTTTCCTTCGGCGAGCGGAATCGAAAAGAACGCAACCAAGGCTCAGCAGGCGTTTGCTCGAGCCGCACTTCGGTTGCCCAAAGGTCAGAGACTGCTTCCCGATGTCACGGATCACATGGATTCCAGCCAGTATCTGGCTTTGCTCGCGGCGGAACAGGTCTTGCCTGCGCTGGGTGACCGCCTGAAGGATCTGCGCGACGAGATCGGCATCGTGATCGGCGTGGAATCGAAAACAGAGCGCGGCATCCAAGCTAATCAGCGGATCTTCCTCGATCGCCTGAAGCGCAAGTTCACGGAGGACAAAATGCCGGACGGCCTGCCGCTGTGGGAACGCGCGGCAATTCTCGATCGCGTCTGCGCGGCTGTCCGCAAGGACGTGATTCCTTCCGGTCCTTATACCTTGCCGGGCCTGATGCCGAACGTAATCTCGGGGCGAGTCGCCAACATGTTTGAGCTGCACGGACCGAATGTCGTGATCGACATGGGTTCGAACTCGCTTTTCCAGTCGCTCATGGTGGCCAGGGATTTCCTGATGCACGAAAAGTGTAAAGCGGTTCTGGCCGGGGGATTGAATGCGGCGCGTGTCAAGCCTGAGGACGCCGAAGCGGCATTCCTGACGATTCTCACGACCGAAGCAACCGCGCGGGAGCTGAACCTTCCGATCGCCTGCCTTCTGACCGTCGGCGGTTCGCTGCCTCAAACCGCAATCGGGTCCTCGACTGGCCCGAACTATCGCGGCGCGCACGGAGTGATTGAATTGTCCGAAGCGATTGCCAGCGTTCGCGAAGGGAAACGGGAGATCGTGGTGCGGGAGCAACAGAGCGATTCGGCTCTGGCCCGAGAACTGGTATTCCAATCCGCACAGCCTGTGGCGAAACCCGCCCCAGCTCCAGCTGCCGCTCCCGCGTCGCCCACTTACGCCTATATCCAGAACACTCCCATTTACTACTACACACCGGTAGAAACAGCCGCGCAGCTTCCGGGTCCGTCGATTGCGAAGCGAGTACGCCGGATCCTGTTTCTGACCGACCAGCCCGCGCACTGGCGGCAACTGGAGAAGACCGGAGCGCTGGGTGGCTTCGATTATCACGTGATTTGCGCGCACGCGGCGTCGCTGGCGCGATCCACTCCCATCGACATTACCAGCGAAGAGGCCGCAAAAGCCGCATTGGGCACTCTGCCGGGTGGGTTCGACACCATGGTCGCAGTCAAATTTTCAGGCGAGGGGCTTCCCGACTCTCTCCTGACCACGCCGCTCGAGAACGTGCTCGGCCTGATGGATCTTTATTTCGCCGTCTGCCGCCACTTTTACGAACAGTTCCGGGCAGGCGCGATGGCAATGGGTTCGTTGTGCCTGGGCGCTTTCATCGGCGGCCGGTTGAATCCGTTTACCGGATTGCTGGCGGGCTTCGTGAAATCGCTGGCGCGCGAATTACCCGCCGCCGTCTTCAGAAGCCTGAACGTGGATGAGATTGATTTCCTGCAGGGAATGACTCGGCTCGATGCCGAGCTGTCGCACAGGGACAAGGCGGTGGAAGTCTGCTATCGGGACGGTAATCGCTTCGCGATCGAATTGTCCCGCCTGGAACGCCCCTCACAGGGCGACGCGCCGCTGCTCACCTCCGATTCTGTGGTTCTGGCAACGGGAGGGGGCCGCGGCGTGACCGCCGTGCTCACCGAAGAGCTGCTGACGCGCTTCGGCTGCACCGTGGTGGCATTGGGCAGGACCAACCCCGCGACGGCGCCGGCTCCCATCTTGCGCATGAGTGCGAACCAGCTAGCCGATTACGAGCAGGAGTTTTATAAGTCCGAGCTGGCAAAAGGCGACGGAGTTAAGATAACGGAGCTCAAGAATCGCTTCCGCTCTTATCAGGCGGCTCAGGAAGTGACCGACCGGGTGCAGTCTCTTTCGGCCCTGCCGGGACGGTTCGAGTACATCAGCGGCGACATCACCAACCGTGAAATCATCACGGCTATTGTGGAGTCAGTCTTCAAGAAGTACGGCCGGCTCGACATGGTGCTGCACGGCGCCGGCGTTCAGATCTCGAAGGCGCTCACCAGGAAAACGGTGGGCGACTTCCACAGCGTTGTGGCGGCTAAAATCGCCAGCCTCCAGCACATATACCGCGCCTGTGAGAAGCAACGCGCGGACCGCCCCGTTCACTATCACCTGCTCACGTCCGCCTTCAGTTACATGGGCAACGATGGCCAGCCGGATTACGGCGCCGTGAACGAGTCCCTGAACCGTCTTTCGGATGTTATGTCCGTAGCTCCCGAATCGCGGGAGACCCATTCGCAGTGGTGCTCCGTGGGCTGGCTGGGATGGGCGGGCATCGGAATGACGCGCGGCTCCGAATTTGCCGCGCTTGCGGCCAGCCGGGGATTGCGCGGCATCACCCGAAGCGAGGGCCGCGAAATCTTCTCCCATTTCCTCGCCGGTCAGGCCACGGCTCCGATCAACATCCTAATGGCTGACGGCGAGCTCAAGTTCTACGACGTCGCAACAACGCCTGGTCTCTATGCGCCCAATCCCTGCGTTCCCGCGCCTCGACCGGCGTCACCGCCCCGCGCCCGGAAAGAAAAGCTCACCGTGGAGCGCACCGTGACTGCCGATGGCGCGCCCTACATCCTAAATCACTGCGTAGATGGAATTCCCACTCTGCCCGGAGCATTTCTGATCATGATGGTCGCCGAAGCTGCGCTGGAACTCCGGCCGGACCTTAAGATCACCGCGTTCGAAGATGCCGCCTTCCGCAAATTCGTGCGGCTGCGCAGCGACGGTCCCACGAATCTGCGCCTGAACGCTGCTATCGTCACCGAGAGCGACCAGAACACCCTGATCCGCGTCCAGGTCGTCTCCGACTTTACGCACAAGAGCGGCAAGGTGCTCCAGAAGGATGTTGTGCAGACCGAAATGTCGGTCAGGTTGGGCCAGTCGGTCAATCGCGCGCGGGCTGCGTGCGCAAACGGTTCCAGCAGCCCGAAGGGGCGTGTTTTATCCGATCCCTACGTCATGATGGGTTCGCCGGTTCACCTGAACGGTCCGTTCCGAACTCTGAATAACATCCTGGTGGGCGAGAGCAATCGTTCGGCCGATTACCGGCTGACGAAAATGTCCGGAATCGGCTCGAGCGGCGCGGCGTTCCTCTCCAGCCTGATGGTGATGGATTCCCTGTGGCGTTTCGGCGCCATCGATCTGCACCCCGACAACACGCTGCCCGTGTATGTCCCCGAGGCCTGCAAGGTGATGAAAGTTTATTTCGATCTCGGCAATCCAGGCGTCGCGTCGACCCTGTCCGACGAACTTTGCATGACGGGTTCGAATCCCACCGCGGATCAGGATCGCCTGACGATCGGGCCGGTTGAGGCCAGAGATTCGGTGGGTTCCGTTTTGCTGACCGTCGATGGCGGGATATGCCGTCGGCTGGGCGAGGTGCGGAATGGTCACTAAGCTGAGCCGGTCCCTGGTCGCCGCACTCGATTCGGTCGAGGTCACGCGAGAAATTCAGGCAGCGTGCCTTCGCGAAACTGAGATTCAGGAAGCTGCGGCTATCCTGAATCGGAGGCGGAGAGAAGAGTGGGTTGCGGGTAGAATCGCGGCGAAGTACGCGTTTCTGTGCGGTGAGCGATTCCCCGAATCCGCCGGCTGCGGCGCGCTGTACCTTCGAATGCTGGACAGCGCGGATCTTGCCGCTTTCAGTTCCGAAGCGTATCGCTCCGTTTCCGTAGTCAGGGATCAGACGCCAGGCGGAGGTCCAGCACGGGTTGGATGGTCTTCCGGCAGCGACACCGTGCGGGTTGCGATCTCGCACAGCGCGGGCATCTCCTGTGCATCGCTCGGCACTGCGGGAGTTTGTTCCCTGGACCTCGAAACCCCCGCGCCCCGCGTTCCGGAATTCTACCTTCACACTTTTACCAACCGCGAAAGAGACTGGGTCGCGGCCTGCGCCGGCACTCACGGATTGCACCCCGAATGGCTCTACACGCTGCTGTGGAGCGCCCGGGAATGTCTTCTCAAAACGCCGCGCTTCACGGCGCTGAGCCTTTGGAACATGCCCACTCTGGAGATCGACATTCAAGACGGCGCCGAGCGCCTCGTCAGGGTTCACGAATCGAAAAACATTTCCGGCAATTTAGAATTTTTTGACGCCAGCACTTTTGGTGGTCGTTTCCAGCTCGCAGTCGCTGGTGCCCCTAACCTGATACTGACCGCCATTACAGGAGTTGACTGAGGCCCTAACTATGAGCAGAGCTATCCAAACCAAGATCGTAAATCTTACGGACGAGGTCCGCGACGTCTTCTGCGCCGTGACCCGCTATCCGGTCGATATACTCGAACCGCACGCCAGCCTCGAGGAAGACCTTGGTATCGACTCGGTCAAACTGGGCGAAGTGTTTGCGGTTCTTCGCGAGAAGTACGGCCTGCCAGCCGCCATGGATCTGCCTCGGGAGCAACTGAAAACGATCGCCGGGATTGCGGAAAGTCTGTCGCGCCATGTGGCCGATACCTCCGCCGTCTCCACTGCCGCGCCGCTGCCTGCCGCACACATGAACCTGAACGGGCATGTGAACGGGAACGGCCATGTGTCGCTTGGCGCTCCGGCTGTCTCACGCGAAGATTTCTACAACCAGGTTCGCGACGTCTTCTGCGCCGTGACCCGCTATCCGGTCGATATCCTCGAACCGCACGCCAGCCTCGAGGAAGACCTTGGTATCGATTCAGTCAAACTGGGCGAAGTATTCGCTGTGCTTCGCGAGCGCTACAACCTTCCTGACGTGCTCGACGTTCCGCGCGAAAGCATGAAAACCATCGGCACCATCGCGGATGCGCTGCGGAAACATGTTGAAGCTCCGAATGGGAATGGCGCACATCATGCGCCGGGCAGCTTGAACGGGCATTCCAACGGAGAGGGCCTCGGAAGCGTCGGCGTTGTCGAACAAGGGCCACCAGTGGTGCATGCCCGCGAGACCAGGCCCTTCGATGGGAAAATCGCCCTCGTCACCGGGTCAGGCCGCGCGCTCGGCAAAGACGTCGCGGTATACCTGGCGAGCCTCGGCGCAACCGTCATCGTCAACTCGTTCCATTCGCGCGAGCAGGGCGCCAGGACCGTCGAAGAGATCGTCGCGGCGGGCGGCAAGGCCATTCATGCCTGGGGCTCCGTCGCCAATCCCGAACACGTGGAATCGATATTCGAGCTGATCGAACAGACCTACGGCGGCCTTGATTTCTTTGTCAGCAACGCTTCCAACGGTATGCTGGGCCGGCTAGAGGATTTGACTCCGGAGCACTTCGAAAAGGCGTACCGCACCAATGTAATCGGCCTACACCAGTGCGCCCTCAGGGCGGTAAATCTCATGAAGCGCCGCGGCGGCGGCAAGATCATCACCCTTTCCTCTCCCGCTTGCCATGGCTACGTGGATTACTTCGGCTGCATGGCGACCGTTAAGGCCGCCGTGGAGTCCCTGACCAAGACCATGGCCATCGAGTTTGCGCGCTACAACATCCAGGTGAACTGCATCTCTCCCGGACCAATCTACGGCGATCTTCTGAACAAGTGGCCGGAGAGCAAACGGCTGATTGCAGAGTGGGAGCAGGCGACCGTCTCCGATCGCCTCTGCGTCGACCGCGACGTCTCTCACTTCATCGCCTACCTTCTCGGTGACGAGGTCAAACTGTTCACCGGCAGCGTTCTCGTGATGGATGGCGGCATCTCGGTTCGCTGGGGCGGGGTCAGCGGCGCGGCGGCGGAAAATGCCGGCGCGACAGCACATAGCGCTAACAGCCAACAACACGTTGGCATGGCTTTACCTGCGTACCGTTGAATAACACTGAAGAGTAATCGACTCGGAATAAGCCTATGCCACATATCGCAGAACGTTTGCTGAAAATCCGCCCGAAAGAAGCGAGCTTCAAAGCTCGAGGCTTCGATGCCTGCGATTCGACTGTCTCGCGAAAGCTTGAACACATGCTGGAGAGCTTTATCGGCGGCTACAATCTCGCCGTGGAGACGCAGGATAAGGTCGAGTTGTCGGGGCGATTGTACGCGGCTTATGACAGCCACCATGTCGGCTTTGCCTTCGAGGGCGTGGGCTTTTATCTCGCCATGCTGGACATGCTGATTCCAGGCAAGCCCTATCGTCTGGATAGTTATTTCAAAGGCGCCGGCGAGCACCATGACTACATCGTCGCCGTGGGCGCGGGGTTTGCGGTGGCCCGGATCCCGTGGGGACTGCGGGCCATGAATGGCTACCTGCGGACTCTCGATCCGCTGATCGCGTGGTGCATTCTCTGCGGCTACAGCTTTCACGAAGGCTTTTTTCACCATCGGCGGTTCATCGACGCGGCCGAAGCTCCTCCCGCATCTCTGTCGCCGTTGGGCAGGCAGCTATTCGATTCCGGGCTGGGCCGTGCGCTCTGGTGGGTGAAAGGCGCCGATCCTTTAAGGATCCATGCCGCCATTGACCGCTTCCCCGAGGATCGCCGCGCCGAACTTTGGGCGGGAATCGGCATCGCCGCCTGTTACGCGGGAGGCGTTGGCGCGACTGAGTTGCTGAGCATATATGAATTGTCCGGACCCTACCGCGCGGATTTGCTCTCAGGTTTGCCTTTCGCCGCGCGGCTGCGGCAAAAGGCGGGAAACTACTCGGATACCACCGAGTTGGCCTGCCGGGTCTTGCTGGATCGGAGCACGGATGAAGTGGCCGATATGGCGGAGGCGGCAGCGTACGCCGTTGGCGGTCAGGTGCGGGGATCGGGAATCACCGAAGCCTATGCCCTGCTGAGGCGGCATTTAGTAGCTAAGTGTCAAACAATCGCAAAGGTCGAATCGCATGTCTGAGATACCCCAATACGACGTAATGATCCTTGGAAGCGGCCTCGGCGGCGCCATGCTCGGCGCCATCCTGGCGAAGGCGGGACTTTCCGTCCTCCTTGTGGAAGGCGAAACGCATCCGCGCTTCGCCATCGGCGAGGCGACGACGCCGGACACGAACTTCCGTCTCAAATTGCTGGGACTGAAGTACGACATCCCGGAGATCACGAATCTCAGCACGTTCCACGACCTGAGGGACAAGGTGGGCCCTTCGAGCGGCGTGAAGCGGGCCTTCAGCTTCCTCTATCATCGCGAGGGGCAGGAACAGAACCCGCTCGAAAGCCATCAGTATCCGACGCTGGCGCCTCCCATGGGCCCGGATTGCCACTTCTTCCGTCAGGATACCGACGCCTATATGATGGCGGCTGCGGTGCGCTACGGCGCGATCATCCGGCAGCAGACGCGCATCGCCGACTTCGAGGTGAAGGACGACGTCGCGCGGCTGATCTCTATCAAAGGCGAAGTCTTCACCGGCTCTTATCTCGTCGATGCCACGGGCATGAAGTCGGTGCTGGCGCATAAATTCGAACTGCGCGACAACTCCGCCGAATATCTGACGAACTCGCGCGCCATTTACACCCACATGGTCAATGTCGAGCACTACGACAAAGTGGGTCATCCGCGCGAAGAATACAAGCTCAAATACCCGCTATCCCAGGGCACGCTCCACCATATATTCGAGGGCGGCTGGATGTGGGTAATCCCGTTCAACAATCATGCCGATGCGGTGAATCCGCTCTGCAGCGTCGGTTTGCTGCTTAATCGCGACATCCACCCGGAAACCGGCATGGACCCGGAAACGGAGTTCTTCAGCTTCGTGCGCCGCCATCCGGGGATGTATAAGCAGTTCGCCAAAGCGAAGGCGGTGCGCAACTGGTTGGCCACCGGCCGCCTTCAGTACGGCGCCACCCGCCTCAACGGGCATCGTTACAGCCTTCTTTCCCACGCCGCGTTCTTCATCGATCCGCTCTTCTCTTCGGGTCTGGTGCTGACCACGGCGGGCGTGGACATGCTGGCGCAGCAACTCCTTCACGCTTTCGAACACAACGATTTCGCGGTGGAGAACTTTCAGCACATCGACGATTTCTTCGTGAAGAACGTGCGGTTTTTCGACCGCGTGGTGGGCAACTCTTTCACATCTTTCCGCGATATCGATTTGTGGGACGCATGGTTCCGGGTGTGGGTGGTCGGTCTGCTGGTCGGCACTGAAGTCAACGCAAAGACCTATCTTCAATTCATGGAATCCGGCGACAAATCGGTTCTCGATGCGAAGAAGTCGGTGCGAGGCGTTCTGGGTTCGGATTTCAAGCCGTTTCGCGAACTGTTTGAGCGGGCTTCCAACCAAATGGACAACGTCCGGGCGGGCGGAGATCCGAAAGAAGCGGCGGACAACATCCGCGAACTGTTCCGCGGCCTGGATTATGTCCCCACCTACTTCAAATGGCACGACAAGACGGTTCGCACCACGCCTGCTTTCACCATCGGCGGCATGACCCGAATGTATTTCTGGTACCTGTTCAAATCGCCACGTGCGGTCTTCCATGAGCTCTACGGATGGAAGCCGTGGACGGCCTACAAATCCATTTTGATGTCCATCCTGCACAACATGGGCATTTCCAGGCGCCGCACGCGCGGTTATATCCGGGACGTTTTCAAGGCCTGGAACAAGGAATGGATGTCGCCACAAGAAGCGCAGCCCGCGATGGCACCGGCGAAAGCCCGCGTGTCCGTGCCCGCGGCGCACGCGACTGCTGCTGCGAATGGCCAGACGACAAATCCATAAGGCGATACGGCATGCCATCCATTGAAGTAACTCGCGCCCCTTATCGCCGCACCCCGGTGATTGTAGTCGTCCTCGCCGTGGTGGCCGCGCTCTCCGCGCTGGCGCGCATCCCCAATGCGCCCGCCGGTGAAGCGGCTCGCATGGCTTCGCGTTTCCGGTTCTCGATCCAGAAGCTTCCTCTTGTGCCGATCCCCCCGGACGTTGTCTATCCGGTCAACCCGATGGCGAAGCAAATGCAGTTTTACTATTACCAGGTCGGCGAATCGGCGGCGCTCGGCGACCTGGACGGCGACGGTCTGCCCAATGACCTTTGCCAGACCGACGTGCGTGCCAAGAGCGCCTGGGTCCGTCCCGTTCCGGGAACCGGTGCGCGCTACGCTCCCTTCAAATTGGAATTTGGCAAATACTTCGATCCCGTTACGGAATACCCCAGCGTTTGCCGCATCGCCGATATGAACGAGGATGGCCTTGAAGATATATTCATTGGATTCTATGGCCGGCCGCCTCTGCTCCTGCTGCGCAAAGCGCCCGCCGATCTGAAGCCGGGCGCGTCCCTTTCCATGGATTCCTATACCGTGCAGGAACTGGTTCCTGGTCTCAATCAACGCTGGTGGACGGCCACGGCTAACTTCTTCGATGTCGATGGCGACGGGCACATGGATCTTTTCGTCGGCAACTACTATGCGGATGGATCCGAACTCACGGACGCGAACTCGTCGAAGCCCTTTGAGATGAACGAGGATTTCTCTCGCGCGAAAAACGGCGGCACGAGCCGCATTTTCCTGCACGTCTCCAGCCTGAGCGGTCCCGCACCTTCCGTCGTTTATCGCGATGCAGGAAACGTCCTTCCGAACAACGGCGCCCACGCCTGGACTCTGGCCAGCGGTGCGGCCGATTTGGACCGCAGCGGGCTCTCCGACTTCTACATCGCCAACGATTTCGGACCTGACCAGTTGCTGTGGAATTATTCCACACCCGGCTCGGTCCGGTTCGAGGAACTGAAAGGCGAGGGCAGCTTCACGCGCCCCACCTCGATGTCCATTGGGAACGATACATTCAAGAGCATGAGCGTCGATTTCGCCGATGTGAATAACGACGGCATCTTCGACTGGTATGTCAGCAATATCGCCTCGCCGTTCGCCATGCAGGAAAACCACTTCCTCTGGGTCAGTACGGGGAAGATGGACAAGATTAAAAAAGGCATCGCTCCCTGGGTGGACAAAGCCGAAGATCTCGGCGTCGGCCACAGCGCGTGGGCCTGGGACGCAAGGTTCGAAGACTTCGATAACTGTGGAACCGTGGAACTGGTTCAGGCCACTGGTCTGGTAAGAGGAATGGAGAACCGCTGGCCGGATCTCGCTCAGGTGGGCGGAGCCAACGACCAACTCGTGCGCCATCCCGCCTCCTGGCCCAGGTTCCTGCCTGGATCCGATGTTGACGGCTCCGCCCAGAAGCCTTTCTGGGTTCGCGGTGATGACGGACACTATGTCAATCTCGCGAACGATCTGTGGCCAGATATGACCTCTCCGGCTCGCGGCATCGCCGTTGCCGACGTGTATGGCAATGGTTATCCCGATATGGTGTTTGCGAATTTCTGGGACAATTCGGTCTTCATCAAGAACAACGGCTCCGGCAATAGATTCATGGAGCTGTACCTGCTGCTGCCCGCGGCTGAAGCTACGGACCAGCCAGCAGCCATCCAGGTCCATGACGGACACCCGACATGGCGCGAAGGCACTCCGGCCGTCGGCGCCTTTGTTGAAATCGAGACTCCCGACGGACGCAAGCAGATCAGACAATCCGACGGCGGCAACGGCCACTCCGGTCAGCGCAGCCCCGAAGTAAGGTTCGGTCTCGGCCAGACTCAGGCGTCGGCCATCCCGGTGCGGATTACCTGGCGCGATTTTCACGGGACCCTGCACCACGATGCGCTGACGCTGGCGCCCGGATCTCACACAGTATTGCTCGCAACAAAGGGAAAGAACCAATGAGTGCTTCCGCCATGGTTTCGCCCGTTGCCAACGCACCGGCGTCAACGGTCGCGCCGAAGAAAAAGAGAGATCCTCGCATGGGTCTTAAGACCTCGGCTACGTTTGCGACGATCTTCACTATCCTCGGCCACACCGTTTTCGGCTTCGAGCAGTCGTGGGCGGACGTCTTCGTCGCCGTGCTCTCCGGATATTCCTGCGCCTTCCTGTTTGAGTGGGTGGACGCCCGATCGAATGGCCGCGTGCCGGAGTTTATGGGCGGCGGCAAGGCGAAAGTGGTCAACTTCCTGTTGGCGCCTCACATGACCGCCATCACGATTTCGTTTCTGATTTACGTGAATCAGCGCCTCTGGATCATGGCTCTGGCCGTCGCCGTCGCCATCGGCTCCAAGTATGTGCTGCGCGTGCGACAGAATGGCCGGCTGCGTCACTTCATGAACCCTTCCAACTTCGCCATCGCGGTGATCCTTTACGTCTTTCAGTGGACCGGCATGCTTCCCTGGGGTTACACCGTCAATCTGCACGGCGCGTGGGACTGGATCGTGCCCGCCATCATCGTGATGCTCGGCATCCGCCTCAACATTCTGTTCACCGGCCGAATTCCGACCATCGTTTCGTGGCTGACCTCGTTTGTGGTCTTTGCCGGGCTGCGATCCTGGTATCTGGGCTATCCGTTCCCGGGCCAGCTTGTGGTGCTCACAGGCATCCCAATGGTCCTGTTCACGATGTATATGATTACCGACCCGCAGACATCGCCCTCGAAGCTTCGCAGCCAAATCCTCTTCGGATCAGGCATCGCCCTCGCTTACTCCCTGCTGCTCATGGCGCACGTGCAGTACACCATGTTCTACAGCATCGCGGCCGTATGCATGATGCGCGGCATGTGGCTCTATTGGGTCGATCTGCGCGAAACCTCACTCGTGCGGGAAGGTTCTCCGTTTGCGCGGGAGCCAATCAAGCTCTAGCGACCAAAAAGTCAAAATTTGATATGACATCCGGAAGGAATTCGCTGTACTATCGGACTCACGAATGTCTCCTCAAAAAAGCAAGCTTGTGAAAAGAATCTCCGTAATCCTGATCGCCCTCGCGCTGGCGGTATTGATCCTCGGCGTAGAGGGGTATCGTTTTCTATTTCCTGTCCTGCCGAAGGTCGCCGCTCCAAAAGAAGTAGTCCGGCTGGACCAGGGCTGGACTGAGGATCAGCGCGAGAAATATTATCAGACCGCGCAGGGATCTCTGATCATTCCCTATAGCTGGTTTATGGCGCTTGAGCGACCGGAAGTGGGTAACCACGAGCCCTTCGCCAACGAAGAGAACCTCGTACGATACGATCTGGTCCCCGACGCTTCAAAATACAATCACGACCACCTTCCTGTCGGGGTCACTATACAAACGATCGATGACGATCACCTTCGAAATCTCGGATGCGGCGCGCCTCCCTGCGCACCCGGGTCATCCCGGCACAAGGAATGGGTGACCTACACATGCGCCGCATGCCACGTCGCTCAAATCAAGTACCAGGACAAGAGCTTCATCGTCGATGGCGGCAGAGGCCGCTGGAATTTCACGGTGTTCAATACAACACTTGCCAACCTGCTTCTGGTGACGCGCTATTCGCCCGGGATGTTTGACCGCTTCGCGAACAAGGTGATCGCCTTTGAGAAAAGACCGAGTACCCCGGACGAAAAGGAAAAGGTAAAGCACGAGCTCGATGAGTTCCTCCATGGGCCTTCGATTGTGGGGGGAATCATGGCGGGTATAAAAAACACCTACCCTACCGAAGAAGGCTACGGCCGGATGGATGCGCTGGGAAGAGGCGCCAACGGTCAGTTCGGCCCCCTGGACGATCGGAACATACTTGTAGCCAACGCACCTGTCCTGATTCCGCCGCTTTGGTATACACACGATTTCGACTGGGTGCAAAGCGTTGCGGCAATCGGCCAACCTCTCGGGCGCAATGTCACAGAATCGTGGGGCGTCAATTCGGCCGTGGACCTCGCCAATCCCGACCCCACTCAGCGCTTCCATTCTTCCATCCCGATCAGGAATATGTTCTGGATGGAGACCCTGATCTCGGTGATGAAAGCTCCCAAATGGCCCGAAGATATCCTGGGAAAGGTCGACCCGCAACTCGTCGATCTGGGCCGTTATCTTTATGAAGAAAAGGTCTTCGACAACGCTCGGACGCCAGCCGAGGAACAATGGTGTCCCGATGCTTCGCCGTCAGGCGATTATCAGCCCTGTCCGAATCCCCAAACGCAGGCCAAAGGACTCTGCGCCCGCTGCCATGCAGCGATTGGTCAGGTGAATGCCAACGAGAACGGAAAACGGTATTTCCAGCTGCCGATGTACAAGCTGAGTGTGATCGGCACCGATCCTATGGACGCGGTGAATTTCAATGGTCGCAAGGTCTACACAGGAGTTTTGAAGGACAAGTTTGGCGGAAGGGAAAAAGTCGGCGTCGGCGAAGCGCTGCTTGTTACTACAACTGAAATTATGGCGCGCGAGCTGGATCACCAGCATATTGCTCCCGAAGACCGGCTCAAGATTACCGGATTTCGGAAGAACGATTTCCGCGCCCCTCTGGCTTACCCGGCAAGGCCGTTGACCGGTTACTGGGCAACGCCTCCCTACATGCACAACGGCGCGATTCCGAACCTCTATGAGGTGATGAGCCCGGTAAACGAACGTTCCGCAAGCTTCTGGACCGGCAGCGAAGTGTTCGATCCCGTTAAGGTAGGTTACCGGACCGAAGAGTTCGAAGGCGGTTTCAGATTTGATACAAAGCGCAATCTCCTGGAGGCTGCCGCATTCAGCGTGCGCGAGCTATTCGCGGGCCATCTTCGATTCGACCGCGATATTGCCGGAAACTCGAATCTGGGTCACGAGTTCCGCAATGCCCCGAAGGGCACCCCCGGCGTGATCGGGCCCTATCTCAGTCCCAAAGAACGCATGGCGATCATTGAGTACATGAAGGTGATGTCGGAGGTCGGGCCTCTTGACGACGGGTCGGAATACCGCCGTCGAATTGCCTTGCTGAAGGACATGGAAGGGGAGTATAAGTGAGACGTTCATACGTCCCCGCAAAATAATGGAAAGCTTACCCAACAGCACAAAAACCGTTCTCGTCTGCGGAGCCTTGGGCAATCAGGGAGGGGCCGTCGTGGCCCGGTTGCTCGAAAAAGGATGGAAGGTGCGGGCATTGACGCGCAAGCCCGAGAATCGCGCGGCGCAGGCACTCGCCAAGAAAGGCGTCGAGATCGCAAAGGGCGATCTGGAAGAACCGGCATCGCTGGATGCCGCCGTGAAAGGCGCGTATGGGGTGTTCAGCGTTCAGGATGGATCGGTGGGCGCGGAACGCGAAATCATCCAAGGAAAGAACATGGCCGACGCTGCGAAGAAGGCCGGAGTGGAGCATTTTGTTTTCAATTCCGTCGCGGGAGCGGACCGGAACACGGGCATCAACATATGGGAGCGCAAGTGGGAGATTGAGAAGTATGTGCGCCAGCTTGGCCTACCCGCGACGATCTTCCGGCCTGTATCTTTCTTCGAGGATTATTACTTTGAAATTTTCCATCTTTATATTCTGATGGGCTGGCTCGTCTCGCCGGTAAAGAAGCACCGTCCTTATCAGATGATCGCGACCTGGGACATCGGCGGTTTTGTGCAGTTGGCCTTTGAACGCCCTCAGGAATTTATTGGAATGGAACTTGAGATTGCGGGAAGCGGCCTGACTAATCTCGAGAACGCCGCGACCTTCAGCCGCGTCACGAGAAGGAAAGTCAGGTTCTTTGAACTGCCGATGTGGATGACTTACCTGCGGCTGGGCAAGGATGTCTATAAGTTTTTCCACTGGCTCAACACGAGCGGCTACAAGGCCGATGTACCTGAGCTTCGCCGCGGTTATCCGGAACTCAAGCTGAAGACGCTGGAACAGTGGTTATACGAAGAGGGCTGGGACAAACATGCCCGGCGCATGCTGATACACAAGGGATCGTGGATTTACAAAGACTATAAAGGCTAAGCGCGCCAGTTAAGCGGGAATTGAGAACGGACTCCGGTAGGGCAGGTGGGCTGAATTGATAAGAGGTGCGTTTCTGGCTGGGGGAATTGTCGCCACGGGTGGTCTGGCTCTCCATTGCTACACAATGGAGCACTGGATCTATCCCAAACTGAAGGTGGAAGGTTTCCCTTCCACTCCATTCGGCGACAGCCTTCAGATGAAGAAGTCCTTTCGAATGCTATGGCACTTCTTCACGATCAATATTCTGGGAACCGCCATCATGGATTACATCTTCTACTTCACCGACTGGTATTCCGACCCGCAGCGGATTGTGCTTGCCAGGGCCATTGCACTGGAGTGGTTTGCACAGATTTTTGTATGTTTTTGTATCAGCCATTTCTCGCCGAAACAGCTGATCAAGGCGTTTCAGTGGCTGATTCTTCTCGCCATCGGAGGTTTGACATGGCTTGGTACCACCGGATCGTGAGGAGAGGACGATGAGCAGAGCGCGGGTGAGCATTATCGCTTATGGAGCTTATTTGGCTTCCGCAGGAGTGGTGCTGGCGCTGATACCCAACGTATTAATGGCGCTCGTCGGAATACCGGAAGATCACGGTTTCTGGGTCAGGATAGCCGGGGTGCTTGCATTCGTGCTGGGCGTCAAGGGGATTCACAACTCCACCGCGGAGAACGCTGCTTTCTTCAGGTTCGACAATTTCACGCGAATATTTGCCGGGACATTTATGGTAATCCTGGTTTTGTTAGGCATCGCGCCAAAGATTATTCTGCTGCTTGCGGCACTTGACTACGGTGGGTCTCTCTGGACAGAGCTCGCTCTCCGGGCGGATAAGCGCAGCGCCGTCCGCACCGTGGTAGCCTGATCCTGCGTGAACGGATTTTTCATACGAAAGGAGACATCAGATAGCCATGACAAAAACAACGACGACAGAAAAAACCCTGACAGAAACAGTTCCGGCGGTTCATGTTCCGGGGACCGAGCTTCCGCCCGTAGTGCTCGATCTGGGCAGAACGAGAAGGAAACAGATCCGCGCCCTGAAAAAGGGCGAGGGTGAACTCATGGCAGAGGTTGCCGCCGCTGTTGAGGCGGTTCGAAACAACCTGGGCGCTGAAGTGGAAGGCAAGGTTCTCACGCCTGTGGTGATCATTTACGAGCGCAGGGTCCGGCGCAGGACGGGGTTCTTTCCGTTCACAATGTGAGGTTTTATGACACAGATCAATACAGAGATTAAGCCCGCGGAACCCGTCGGAGCCCCGGTTCACGCCGCTCCGCCCCGGGTGATTTTGCACGAGAGTAGCCGGGGGAAAAACGTCAAGGTAAGAAAGAAGAAGAAGCGCCGCTACAGCGCCGGGCTGGGTACAATCCAGCATCTTGAGCGCGGTGTTACGCGGTCCCTCGAAACGGTTAGCAAAGGTGTCGCGCGCGCCTTCAAGGAATATAGTGAACGCAGCGACAAGTCCGCGCGCAAGAAGCACGACGGTGCGCTCCGGGATGGAATCGAAAATTGGACCAAAGCACTCAGCAAGGGAATGCGCGTAGCGGGCGACGCGCCCCACGACTTCGTAAGACAGATAAATCGCGGACCAGGCTCGAAGCAAGTCCGCGATACGGTAAGGTTATTGACGCCGCCTCCACTACGCTAGCTACACGCAGACTGGGAGCTCATTCGCCCGGAGGCCTGACATGACGTTCGACGGGTCCCCCGAGCACCTTGCGTGGGACGGCCTGATAAAAGACGAGTCCGAGGAGATCGAATCCGAGGCGGAGAATGCTCCGCCTCCACCCGACCCCGAGCTGAACGGTTTTGCTCCTCTCCCGCCGCGCCGGCCCGACCCATTCCGTGAAAGCAAGCTGGGCCCGCGCCGCCTTGAGCGCATCCGCGTGGCGGCTCTGCAGGCATTGGGACGCCGGAGAAGCGGATCGGCCCCGCCCAATGGCCAGACTCATTTCGAACCCGGAATCGATCCTTCCTCTCTGACATTCAAACAACCGCCGGGACTCCTTCCGCCCGAGGTTCGCAAGAATCTGCAAGACAACGTCATCCCGCAAGTCTCGCCGGCGATGATGCGCCAGGTCAACTGGACCGCGAATATCTTCCAGACGTTCTCCCGCTTGACGATTTACGGTTTCGCCGGGCTGCGTTGGGCTTTTGCTATCCTCTGGGACAAAATCCACAGCCGCGACACCCTTGAACGCAGGGCCGTGCGCCTGCGCGAAGCCATCGAGCGACTTGGCGGAAGCGCCGTAAAAGTGGGCCAGCAGATGGCGATGCGGATCGATCTGCTGCCCTACGAATACACGGTGGAATTGACCAAGATGCTCGACCGCATGCCCACTTTCCCCACCAGCTACGCAGTCGAGCGGATTGAAGCGGTCATGGGGAAGCCGCTGCTGGAAGTTTTCGCCGCCTTCGATCCCGTCCCCATTGGATCCGCTTCCGTGGCCTGCGTGTTTCAGGCGTTCCTTAAGAACGGCGACCGCGTTGCCGTCAAGGTTCGCAGGCCCGGCATCGGAGTGAAATTTGTCGCGGATTGCAATGCGCTCGCTGCCGTGCTTCAGTTCCTCGAATTCTTCACCATCATTCGCCCCGGATTGTCCCGGAATTTCGTATACGAATTCCGGAGCATGCTGATGGAAGAGTTGGATTTCAGGAAGGAAGCGCGCTACACCGAACTGTTCCGCAGCGGCGTGAAAGAGCACCTGAAGCATATCAATGCCCCACGCATCTACTTCGAGCTGTCGTCGGAGGACGTTATGGTGTCGGAGTTCGTCACCGGCATCTGGATGCGCGAGCTGATCGCGGCGGTCGAGAGGAATGACACGCAGGCGCTCGAACTGCTCAGGGCCGAAGGAATTTATCCCGAGGTGGTGGCCAAGCGGCTCCTGCGCTCCAATCAGTTCGGTGTTTTCGAGAACGTTCTTTTTCACGCGGACCCGCACCCCTCCAACGTGGTCATACAGCGCAATAGTGAGCTGGTCTTCATCGATTTCGGCTCATCGGGCGCCTACACAACCAAAGAGCGCAACAACTGGAAGCAGCTTTCGCATTACCACGACAAAGCGGACATTGGCCGCATGGTGCAGTCCGCGCTGGCCATCCTTGAGCCTCTTCCTCCGATCGATATCGACGAATTTTCCAAACGCGTCGAAAACATCTTCTGGCAGGATCTTTATGCCTTTAAGAGCAAGCACACGGAATGGTGGGAAAGGACATCGGCGAAGATCTGGATTCGGTTCCTGACTCTCGCGCGTGAATATAACATCCCCCTGAATCTCAACACCCTCAAGATGATTCGGTCGACGCTGATGTATGAAACCATCGCGGCGCGCCTTTATCCGGAGGTCGACGCTTATAAGGAACATCGGGTTTACAACAAAGCAGCGGGTAAGCGCGCTCGCAAACGCGTGCATAAGCAGGTGCTCAAATTCCTCTTCAAGGGGCCGAGCAGCGAAAGCTATCTCGCGATAGAACAAATCGCCGACATGGCCAACCGAACGGTTTATCTCGCGCAGCGCTGGCTGGATTCGCCGCCTTTTCAGTTCACCAATCTGGTGGATAAAGCATCAATGGCGATCTCGATATTTCTGCGCGGCGTTCTAACCTTCTCGGTGACCACCCTTAGCCTGGGGTTCTGCCTGGTGGCATATCATCTGGTCTGGAAAGGCTCTCGCGGCCTCGCTCCAATCGGTATCTGGCAAGCGGTCAACCAAGTCGTAAGGTGGACTCCTTACCAGTTCGTAGTGGGCGTCAACCTTTTCCTCGACATCCGCAAGGTTATGTTCCGCTTCTTCGATAAGGACATCAAGGAAAGGAACTCCTAATCGACGCTGCCGGCTCTTATTTGAGGAGCGCCGCGCGCGTAATCATCGTCTGGGCCAGGTCGCCAGACGCTCCGGCATGGAACGCCACCAGAAATCCTGTGCGGTCCGTGCTCAGCAGAACCGCGGGGCCTTCATCAGATATTCGGACCGTGGCATTGCGCGGCTGACCGGTAATCATACCCATCTCGCCAAAGTATTCTCCGGGTCCGAGACGCGCGAGTTCCTCGGAGCTGCCTGCGGCGCGCCGCGCAACGACGGCGCAGCCTTCCACAATTACATAGAAGCGATCCGCGGTGTCCCCTTCCCGGATAACGGTCGCGCCTGCCTCCATCCTCTCCGTCGAAAACTCCGGAAAGAGACGCGCAAGCGCGTCGGCAGAAATTCCCGGTAGAGCATCGCGCAAGATATTGTGAGCGGTTCGCTTGCGTGCGATCGCCGCCATCTCGCCGGAGATCAGATCGGAATTCTCCACAAGGTCGAGAAACCGCTCTCGCGTCAATTCCAGCACCTGAACCGTCGAGCTCTGAGCCGTGACCGTAGCCGTTCTTGGCACGCCGTGCAGTAATCCGACCTCGCCGAAATACTGACCGGGCGCAAGCCGCGCCACAACCTTGCCGTCCTTGCTCACAGACACGATGCCACGCTCAACGATATAGAATGCCGTGGCCGTATCACCCTGCTGGATAATGATCTCGCCCTGCCGAAAAGTCCGGCTCGGCGCGGTTTCCAGGAGCTCGGCGACGGACGGGTCGTCATACCCCGGAAAGGCAGCGGTAATATTCTCCTCGGAGGGAGCAGCCTCGCGAACCATGCCTTCGCGAGGCTTGGCCTTGATGCGGAATCCATCGTCCGGCGCGGGCAACGGGCGAACTTTCAGCTTTAGTCGATAGCTGGCCGGCGCCATCTCCAGGTCGCACTCGTGGAGAATTGTCGCGACCATGGTCACCGCCATCAACTCTGTCAGACCCATTGCCGTGCACGTCCGATCACCGATGCCGAAAGGATGAAAGCCGCCTCCTTTGCGATGTTCGTTGCGCGGACTCATCATGCGCGTGTGATCGAAACGCATGGGATCTGTGAAGTGCCGCTCTGAAAAACTCATCGGAACCTGCGAGAGAACCGTAATGTCCCCGGCATCCACTTTCTTCCCCTGGAACACGAAGGCGCGATCGGTGTAATAAGGCATGCCCTGCGAAACCGGGCGGAAGCGCAAGGTTTCGTGGTAGACCGCGCACATCAGTTCCATCCGGCGCACGTCCGACGCATCGCGGATTCCCTCCGAGAACGCACGGTCCGCTTCCTCCGTGAGAATGCGCTTCAACTCGCGCTCGATCAGAATCTGGTACAGCATGAAACCGACCAGCCGCGCCATGTACGCCACGCTGCCCGCGCACCCATACATCGCATAGCACACAACCTGGTCATGCCGCAGCGGCACGCCTTCTTTGTCGCGCAGGCTGAGCAGTGTGTGGATGATTGTCTTTCTCGAACCCGGATCCGCCGTCTCGCCCCGGACCTCATGCACCATATCCGAGATCAGGCCGATGACCTTATTTCGGGCTTTGCAATACCACGGGGTTTTGAGCGCCAGGAACGGCCAGACGCGGCCGCCGACGTTCATGTTGGTTTCGATCGTGGTCATCGCTTCGGCAAAGTGCTGACCCAGCGAGCGCCCGCACATGACCCGGCAATACTGCTCGAAGGCGATGCGGTTGATCGCGGCCATCGCCCCACGAACCTTCCCGGGCCGCCACATACGCACCTCTTCCCTGACTACCTCGATAAAATCCGGTACGAAAGCGGATGCCACCTCGCGCGAGTAGCCGAGCCCCAACAGCCGCCGCAACCGGAGATGCGTTGGGCCTGACTGGCTCATCATGAAATCGTCCGTGCCCAGTTCCATGCCGATGGCGTGAAATATCTTCTCCCGCGACAGATACCGGTTCGGAAGCCCCTGCTCCATGAAGAGCTTTGCTTCCTCCCCGCCGATGATGGTGTATCTGATCCAGAGCGCGCGGAGTCTAAAAACGGGCCCATACTTCTGGTACGCGCGATTCAAAACTCCCGGCGCGTCGCTCAGGAACTGAAACGTGCTTCCCAGCAGAGGCCAGCCTTTGACCAAAGGTGGGCCCGGCGCGTCCGCCAAAGGCGGCTCCGCCGATTCCGGATTAAAAGGGCACTTCGCTTTATGCGGATTCATCGGGCTCGCCAGTCGGCGATCATCGGGCAAGGCGGTAAGAAATCGAGAAACGTCGTGGTTTTGCTCCCCCGGTGTCGCTACTATTTTATTCTTTCAATCTGGACAATGACGGTCAATAGAGTCTTTGTACCATCGCGGCTTAAACCTCACTGCGCGCTCACTCGTGGTCTTAGCCTCAGTAGCTATGGGTAAAACCCTCAAGCCGGCTGGGACAACAACCACCAAATGAAATTACTGGCCATTTAAGACTTTCGGCCTGCTCTGTTGTTTTTTCGTCATTGCGCACGACCGGCGGCGCATTCTTCACTGCAATGTCACCCGGAATCCGACGAGTGCATGGGTTATTCAGCAACTGCGCGAAGCATTTCCCTACGATTCCGCGCCCAAATATCTGATCTTTGATCGCGGGTCCAACTTCAATGAGGGAGTGATCGACACAGTGAAAAGCTTCGGCATCCAGCCAAAGCGAACGAGCTTTCGGAGCCCGCGGCAGAACGGAGTCGCCGAGCGCTGGGTCGGCAACTGTCGCCGGGATTTGCTCGACCATGTAATTGTTCTCAATGAGCGGCATCTGAAGCGCATTGTTAATGAGTACATTCGCTACTACCACGAGGACCGGACAGATCTTGGCCTGGACAAACAAACTCCGGCTGGCTGCGGGATGACGAAGGAAACAGGCGCGAGCGGCAAGGTCGTCTCTTTATCTCGGCTCGGCGGTCTCCACCATCGTTACGACCGCGCAGCCTGAGCCGCATCTACGATCAACTTCCGGAAAACTTGGAGCGGAAGTGTGTCCGCTGACACCAGGTACTGAGTTTTGCGGTTCTCGGATCTCAGCAAACCACGCCCGTCCTGCAGATAACTGCTCCAAGGCATCTGAGCATTGCGCTCAAAACTGTTACGATCAGGCGCAATTTGCACCCGGATGGCAATTTGGCGAGACACAGGTACACAGTGTTAAGACGAAGCGAAAAGGCGCGGGGAGGCGCGAAATGGGGGAGCGGGCCGGTGGGTTTTGGCGGCTGGCACGTGTCCCTGATGCGGGACCGGTTCCAACTCACCTCACCCGCTGGCGCCGGAAACTCCGATCACCGGCACGGGATATTTGTCAGCAGGTTTCGGAGATTCGCGTACGTGGCCGCCCAGACGTGGGCAGGAAACTCGTATCCCTTGAGCTGAACCGTCTTCTCTTCAAAGAACCGCTCCGGGTGGTCGCCGCATTGCCGCAGGTACTCCATCGTCTCCCGGCCGATCACCACGTCAAACCCAATGTCCCTCGTAGCCGACTCGAATCGGAACGCCGCATTGACCGTATTGCCCAAGGCGGTGTAGTCGGCGCTGTGTTCGCTGCCCGCGTTTCCAATGGCGGCCGGCCCGGTGTTGATTCCGGCTCCCACCCCAATAGGAAAAGGCAGTTGAAATTGCTCCTGCAGCGTGTCGGTCACTTGGAGCAACTCCCCAAGGGCATGGAAGATCGACAGAACCTGGGGTCCTTCGCCGTTACTGGTGTGAACCCAGACCGACATCAGCGCGTCGCCAATGTACTTCTGCCCCCAGCTGCCACGCCTGCGCATAATTTCGCCGCCACTGCGAAAGAGCGTTCCGATCACCTGGCTCAGCAGTTGGGGATCGATGGCCTGTGCGATTTTCGTGAAGCCTCGGACATCCACCACCAGAACGCTCGTCATTTTCTGCGCGAAAATAACGGTCGTAGCATTGGTGACCAAATTCGGCGCGGAGTTCGCCGGCCCACCGACCCTTGTCGGGCAGTGAAAGCTGGCGTGAAAGTCCCCAAGCGATATCCGGTCGCCGTCGTTTAACGGCACTGGAATTGTGACGCGGATTCCGTTCAGAAATGTGCCGTTGCGGGAGCCCAGGTCGAACAGGTAATACTCCCCATTCTCCATGCGCTGCACCAGCGCGTGCTGGCGCGATACCGATTCGCTGGGCAGTCTAATTTGGCTGTCGATGGAGCGGCCGAGTCTCCACGCGTTGCCGTTTTCGAGGAGGACATCCTGCTCGCCGTCCTTCTGCGGAATGGTCAGGTATCCGACGTGTGCGGTCATCTTCCCCCCGGCTCATGCTACTTGTGGTTTCCCATTCATCATACGAGTGGAGCGAGCGCCGCGGCAATCGCAATTCAAAATAGCTCCATGAGCCGACAGCATAAGGCGATCAGCGGCAGCTAGGGCCCGTTAACACTATCTCAGGCGGTGGCGACGGCGGCCAATTTTTCTCAGTTCGAGGCGCGAGGAGCGCACCGTAATCGGTTACTTAAGCGACGAGCAACGACGAAATGAGGAAAATTGGCCCCGTCCCTTCGGGTTGCGGCGAAAATCTGCCCATACTTCGTTGTCATCCTTGTGCCTGGAATGACCAAATCCTGCGGGCTCCGCCTCGCCTGGACCGATTTCTGTTCGCAACGCCATCCGTCTGAGATAGTGTTAACAGGCCCTAGAACAACTTCTTAGCTGCGGCTGGGACTTCGGCTGCGAGATCTTGAACGATAAGGGGCACTGTCGCCAACCTCGGACTTCGAGATTAAAGCCGAACGGACCGGGCCCTGCACTTTGACGAGTAGTCGCCATCTCGGACTTGTGGGACCGAATTGCTACCGCCAAGGTCGATTTGTGACAAGGTTTCCGCGAAGGTTGGCATCGTTCCAGCCTGTGTCACCTAGACTCAGAACTCTTGTTGTCACTTGGCGAAAACGCCGCTTTGCATGAACTGAACAGCGCCACTGCTCCGCTTACTGCTTCCGACCTCCTGGGACCAGTGACGCTGCTTCAAGAGGCGGCGAAGTGAAAAGAGTGACTGCCTCTTATCAGCCTCCTCCCAAGTATGCCGAGAGTGCGGCGAGCGCCAAATTGAGGCCGAAGAAAGTTCAAAACCAAGTCGGATTGTTACGGAAAGAGTGCAACTCGCACGATTCATTGCCTACTTGGCAATCATGTATTTGTAAGTGCTTTATTGTAAATACTTTAACTTGGCGGAGAGAGTGTCCTTCTCCGCTGATAATGCATCCTGTCACACCCCTTGGCCAGGCTGCTCGCCGATCTCTCGTGCGGTGCAACCCAGCAGATGCCCTTACGGTGCGGATAAGCCCTAAAAAGGCGGCATCGCGACTGAAATCTCGTGCCCTGTCTCTGGCTGGGGTCCGAGGAGGCTTCCGAAGCCTGCGGCTTTTCTGAGGATCTACCAGCCGATCAGGTCAGCCTGCGGATACGCCACTTTGGCGCCTTCGGTCGAGCTTGCTGGCACGAACGTAGCAGACGACACTACATAACTAACCGTTCGGGTCGAGCACGCATCTCGCACGCGAAACGCAGTCCAAAGGCGAATCTGCGCAGGGTTCTGAAAGAACTGTCGTTGATCGAGCAAATCAGAGACACATACTCCGGCCGAAAGGCATATCCAATTCGCGTGAATTCCGGGTTTGGCGAAAGCTTGAAAAGGGACTGCCATATTGCCTGGTGGAGAATCTCTTGAGTTTTTCCTTGATTTCGAATGACGGAGAATGCTCTCCGGTCCCTTTCGGCGCTGAATACTTGTAAATTCGCCCGAGAAAGTGCCAGCGGCCCTTCTTTTCTCTCTAAGCTATTGATTATATGGACTCTATGGCGCCTCCGACACCTAGCAGGTTGAGGATCGGTGTCGTCATCATGGTTGTGACCAATGCCATCACCACGAACATCGTGAACAGGGTCGCCGAAAAGACATGAGCTTTGTAGGCAATATTCAACACGACGAGTTCCACCAGACCGCGAGTGTTGAGCAGCGCTCCCAAGGCCATGGCGTTCTGCCACGACTGTCCGGTGCAACGTGCGGCGATCACCGTTCCTCCCATCTTCGCAGCAATGGCGACAACCAATACGACGGCAGTCCAAAGCCAAATGCTGGCGTTGTTCAGCAGGTCCAACCGCGTGCGCATGCCGGTCAAAGCATAGAACAGCGGCAGAAACAGTACGGAGACAATCATATAGATGCGCGTTCGAATAGCGCCTTGCAGACGCTCGACACGCGGGAAGCAAACGCCGGCCATGAAAGCACCGAACAGGGGATGCACACCTATGGCCTCTGTCGCAGCAGCGGAGACCAGGACGAATGCGACGATGATGCCTAAACGTTCGTAAGAGAGCCCAATCACGGTCCGGCGCCTCGCAAGCCATTTGCCAAATGGGCGAACGATACTCAGCATGACGACAAGATAGACATTGGGGAACTCTGTGGCACGAGGGCACGGGGGTTACCGCCGCAGGTGCCGTCTTTCCGCAGGTCTATGGCTGGTTGAGCGATGCAACGGCGGTCAGACCTTGCCGGCCCCTGGCATCATCGACATTGTGGATATGCGACCTGCAGAAAGGAGCGGAGCTGTATCGAGCTGTATGGAGCACATCGGGCAATGCGCTTTTCCGCGATATGGATCGGGTGAAATCCTACGCCGAGCTAGGCGGCACGGTGCTCCGAACGGCCGTCCGGTGATGGTCGGTTCCCGGCCTGTTCTTTTTCAAATGAAATAACCAGATCATGCGCGGAAGCGGATCGCCGATTCGCCACCGCGCGGTTCGCCCGGCTTACTGCACATCGCTCACCTTGCCGTCCTTGAACGTGACTTTCATGCCGTTGTAGTAATAGATAACCTTGGGCCCCAGGTTCGCAATCCTCGTGGGCGCGCCAAGAGACGCCTGCACCTGGTCTGTGGTCTGGCCCAATGCGACGGATTCGGGTGCGGCCGGTGCAGTATTGGGCGCAGCAGCAGCGGCCCCTGCCGGCGCACCGCCATCCTGCGCCGCTTCGGCTTGAACTTCCTTCTCAGACTGGTCGCTTTGCTGGTCCGTCTGCTGGATATCAGCTGCCAGGTTCGCCTCCGGCGGAGGCGCAACGGCGGCATATTGCGCTGTCGCCGGCGGAGCTTTCGCCGAGGGCGGAGCCGCCGGCAAGCCGCCTGTGCCCTGCTTGTCCTGCAGGTCCTTGAGGCCCTGGTCGATGGTCTCCCGCATGTGATTCTGCATCTCCTGCAGGTCGGTCAACTGGACCTGAACCGTGAGGGAGATCTGGCACTCCGGGGTGCCCTTGCTGGACAGAACCACCAGATTCGCCGAGGTTGCGTCCGAGGGAGGCGCAGTCTGCATCTGCAGCGTGTCGCCGTCGCTCACCACGCACTCCTGCCCCGACGCATCCGTCACGTCCAGGTTGCCGCCGGCCACGAACACATGCGGACGGCCGTCGCTCAACAGCCGCGCAACGCCGCTCGAACCGGGATCGACATCCTGGTTCGCCGCGTTCTGCGTAGCCTCCTGGTTTTCAAGCGCCAACTGGTTCTTCACCTCGTCGGAGATCATCTGCTTCACTTCCGGAGTCAGCACCGGCTGGCCGCCCGCCGGCGGAGGCACGCCGGCCTCCTCGCCGGCCTCCTGGTGCGCCGCGTAGGCGGCCTGCAAATCCTGCGAGATGATATAGTCCGTCAGCCAGAACGCAGCCGAGGGGTACACCGGATACGGCTGGAAATAGCCGCCGTAGAAGCCGTACCAGGGATTGCCTCCCCATCCCCACCCGAAGGCAATTGGCGCCGCCCACGGGTTGTATGCCCATCCGTAAAAGCCCGGGCCATAGTAGAAACCTGGAGCATAGACGTTCAGCATCAACCCGCGGAAGCCATAGCCGCGATAGAAGCGGTTGTATTCGTGGCCATGGTCGAAGTAAGACCGCCGGCCAAAATCGTGGCCGTGGTAACTATAGCCACGCTCCACGTATCCCCGGCGGCCCCGCTCGGAAACAACACGGCTGCCGTCATGGCGCTCGACCGAGACTCTGCGGCCGCCGCCCAGATTGTGATGGGTGTCCATGCCGCGCTTGGAGTCATGCACGTCGCTCACCTTGCCGCCGGGGCGGGTGCGAACCGCGCTGCCGCTCTTGGTGGCGTGCTCATTGCTGCCCTTGGGCCCGGCGCTCTTGAACGCCGTGGGTTTGGTGTTGCCGCCGTGCGAACCTGCCCCTGCGCCGCCGGCGCGCGCGCCACCAGTGGTCGTGGTGCGCGAACCGGTTGTGGTGGTATGCGCGCCCGTAGCGGGGGTCCCGTGCGCGCCGGCGGCTCCGGCGGGCTTCGCGGGCGCTTTGGCGGCTGGCGCCTTGGCGGCCGGCTTGGCCGGAGCCGCGGGCTTCTTATTATCGTAGGCTGCGTGTGCCAGACCGGCCGCGCCCAGCAGCGCGGCAACAATCAGCGCGGCGGAGCGATTTCTCAGGGCTTTGTGAAGAAAATGCATCGTCATCGAGTCCTCATTCCACTTCGCAGTTCGCGCTTCATTCCCGTCTTTCATCCAGGCCGCGCGAACCCGCTATTCAACGTTGCTCACTTTACCGTTGGTGAAGGTCACTTTCATGTCCTTGTAATAGAAAATTTCCTTGGCTCCCAACTTGGCAATCCGCACCGGCTGTCCGAACCCGGCCGTCACCTGATCTTTGGTCTGGCCCATGGCGATGGTCGGCGGCGGAGCATCGGCCGGTGGCGGTGGAGGCGCAATGGCCGCCATCGGCGCCGGTGCCGGAGCGGGCGCAGACGCGGGCGCCTGGGCCTGCTGACCGCCGCCTTGATCCCCTTGTCCGCCCTTGTCGGCCTTGTCGCTATCGTCCGCGGGCTGAACCGTGATCACCTCCGAAACCGTCTTCACAAAATCGTCCACCGGCGGCACCGGACCCTTGGCGAAGGAAAACTTGATCTCTCCGTAGAAGCGGGCGTCGTTGTAGGGATCGCTGAACGTGCTGACCAGAATGCCGTCCGGCTGCAGCGCGATCCCAGTAACCCAGAACTTCTCCCCGGCCACAAACTTGCGCGATGTACAGCCGTTGTTGGCCGCGTCCGTCACGCTTCCCCCGCCCCCAAAAGGAAGCCGCCCCTTAAGAAAAGATTTCGCCGCATCCTTGGCGCGGTTTTTATAATTCGCAGTCAAAACACCGCCGCTGTAGGTGTTTGAAAATGCGTACGGGGAGTCCGAACTGCACATCATCAGCCCGTCCTTATGCAACACCACAACGTCCCCCGCCGTCACAATATCCGTGTGGTCGGCCGCAGCTTTCGTCAGCTTGATCTCAGATACAAGCTTCTCCTGAATCTTCGTCCCCGGATCGCCCGCCTGCGCGCCAACGCCAATACTGAATAGCGCCACCGCCGAAGCCAATCCAATCACGCCAAATCTCTGCACTGGAGACATATGACTCTTACCTTTCATGGGTTACGGGGAGCTATCCTCGGATGCCATGAAACGTACATCAAGGTCCAGGGGATGTCAAGAATTTCACGTGATGGATGCGGTTGCGCGAGGTATAAACAAGAAAACACGGGGTTTAAGTTAGGAGTTCTACCCTACCCCGGGGATCTTTCAAGGAGCGGTTTATAGGGAATAGAGTTGGGCAAAATCATGCGGACAGTGCGACGAGAAGGAGGCAAGTGACGTTGTCCTGGCCGCCGCGCTGCTTGGCCACCTCGATCAGGTTGGCGCAGACAGACTCGAAGGGCGATGCGCTGAAAACGGCGGCGATTTCGTCTGGAAGAAGGTAACGGGTGAGGCCGTCTGTGGCCAATAGAACAGCAGTGCCGGGTTTGAGGTCGACGGAAAAGAAGTCGGGCTGAACTTCCGCCGAAACGCCGACCGCGCGGGTAATCACGGACTCCATGCCCCCGAGGTCCGCGCTGCGCGCGTTCTCAATGGTCAGTGTCCCGTTGCGAATGAGTTCGTTGAGATAGGAATGATCGACGGTGAGTTGCACACATTGGCGGTCCTGGAGGATATAGGCGCGGCTGTCGCCGACGTTGCCGAGGATGAGCTTGTCCCCATCGAGGGCGGCAACAACTGCAGTGGTTCCCATTCCTCTATTTGCTGGGAGTTGTCCGTTTTCCCAAACATCCGAATTCGCGGCGGTGATGGCAAGCAGAAGCCTGGTGCTGACGGGGACATCAAGGATGGCAGTGCCGGCAAAACTATTCACGATGGCTGCCACTGCGCGGGAGCTTGCGATTTCGCCACTGGCCATTCCCCCCATGCCGTCACAGATGACAAAGATGCCGAGCGATTCGTCGTAACCGAAGGCGTCTTCGTTGTTGGTTCGGACACAGCCGATATCGCTGAGGGCCGAGACGGCGATGCGAAGCGGCGCGGTTTCACGGCCGGCCGTCGCAGGTGGAGTGGCGGCGTTCATCCCAGGTAGTTCCAAGAAGGATGGATTGGGGAATGACGGTTCGGAGGATTGCGGATCGGGGAATGCTGAAGCGAGGGACCAAGGCGCACGCACCGGTTCCGGCTCGGCTCCGAGCGTGGTTTCGGCCGCAGCACTGGCCGGAGGCGCCGATTCGGAAGAAAGTCCAGAAGGCATGCCGGGGTGCGACAGCTCGTTTGTGAATTCTTCAGTCATGCTCTCGGCTCGAATCGGGCAGCGGTTAGCGAGCTACGTTTGAAACAAAGCGGAATCCTTTCATGAATTCCGGGTTCAGCAAGGGCGCAGCGAATCTCCAGTAACTGTGGCTTGCGCTTCATCGAAGGACGATGCCGCTTGTCCGGACGATACGCTAAAAATTCTTCGGGAGTCTATTCGTCCGGTATGGTAGGGTGCAAGCGCATTATACGCAAAATCATTTTTAAGTGGACAGGTAAATCGGGAGCAAGCAATGATCTATGCTACCCGCATCGCACGAGAGGTCGGATTGTATGGACAAATCGACACCTGATGGACCAAACGCTTCTAATTCCCCGTGGCCGAAGGATTCGGGTTCTGCAGAGGGCTTCGGGGCAACGCGCATTTTTGGAACGGTGAAGGCGCCCGAACCGATGAAAGTACCGGCAGGGGACTCAGGAGCCGAGACCGAGGTTCAGAATTACCGTACGCCGGAAGCAGCCAAACCGCAGTCAGCGCCGATTGCGAAACCTTTCGCGGAGCCGGTTGTCCATAAGGTGGTCTTGGGTGGGGGCGCGGCGACAGATACCTCGCCGGAGCTGCTCGATAGGATGCGGAAGGCAACGGCGGAACGAGCGCCGATTGCGGAGAACGCACCTGCGACGGAGCCGGGCGGGAAGGGCAGTGGAGGATTCACTGAGCTGCTGCGCACGCTCGGGAGCGATTCGCCCGCATCGGCCACCGGGGCAACCGGGCCCCCTGCGCCCGAGACGCCAAGTCCCGCACAGAATTCGGGGTTCACATCCTTGCTGCGCACGTTGAGTACGCCGCAGGTGGAAGCAACTCCAGCCGAAGCTCCCATGAAGACGGCGCACCCTTCCGTCCAATCCATTCCAGCTGAGCCCGCGAAAGCCCCTCCGGCTTCCGGCGTAGGCGGATTTGCAGTATTGTTGCGAGCTACGTCCATGGAAGGCGAAGAACCTGGCGGTCAGGCGATGTCGCGTCCGGCGCTGAGTGAATCGCATGTTGCCGGCGGAGCGGCCGGGGCGACTCCAACGCCCGGCGAGAACCAGCCTGGAACTTTTACTCAGTTGTTCGGCACGTTTGGTGGCGCAGGGTCGAGCCCGCCAGCGCCGATCGACCAGGGACAACCGGTTTCCCCTCCTGCGAGCGCTGGTTCCTTCACGAAGATGCTTTCGCTTGAAAAGCAATCTGCACCCGCTGTTCCGCCCTTTCGCGAGGAGCTCAAACCTTCAGCCAGAAGTATGGACTTTGGTCTTACCCCTGAGCCCGAGAAGACGGCTGTGGCGAGTGCAGATCCATTTTCTTCCGCACCGATGGCGGAGGCGCAGCCAATCAAGAGTGCGCCGGCAGGGAGCAGATCTGGGATTACGCGCCTAATTCAAATGCTGGATGAGCCCTCCAGCGCGCCAGCACCGCGCATGGACGTTGCGCCCGTGAGCTCTCCACCGGGGACAGAGCCGGGCGTGTGGACGCAGACGTTTGCTTCGCTGGCCACGCCTGGTCAACCTGCTGCGCCGGCGGCAAAAGCGCCGGATTGGAGCCCTGCCCAGGTGCCCCCGGGTAGGTTCGAATCTCCGGTCTCGCGCGATGCTGGTCTCCCAGCCGGCATGAATCAGCCGGCAGCGAGCGCTCCGGCGGCAGCTCCGGGGAGGTCTGGACCGAGTGAGTTTACGCGGATTCTCGATGCATCGCGAATCCGCGAGCCCGCCATGAGGGGCGGACAGGCTGTGGTTGGGGGAAGCGCCAGCGCGACTCCGACTCCGCAGAGTTTTGCTCCGCCGCCAATTCCCCCGCCGGTCCCGATGCCGAGTTATCACCCCCCTGCCGCGCCGCGAATGGGAGGGATGCATGGGATGGGGGTAATGCCTCAGCCGGGTGGATATGCGCCGCCGCAACCGCCCCAGCCGCCTGGTTATCCAGTGAGTTATGGGCCACCGGCCGGAGGGATGCCGGCACCGGGTGCAAACATGCCCCTTGGGCTGGGAATGTATGCTCCAGCTCCGCCCCCGATGCCTTCCGCTCTAACCCTCTCTCCGGTCAAGCCGGCTGAACCGGGCATGGGGAAACTGCAGCAGTACGTGCCACTCTTGCTGGTCCTGGTGATCGTTTTGCTGGTCGTGCTGCTGGTGACGGCGGTCTTCCTGCTGAAGCATTAGCAGGTTGCAGAAAACCTCAGAATCCGGTTGAAATTGGACAAGTGTGTTCGTTTGGGGCCAAAGCCCGTGTTGCTTCTGCTGACTTTATGCGGGGGTTGAAACCCCCGCCTCCCTCCGGCGCGGCGCCGGTTCCGCGCTTCTGCGGCAACCGCTCACGCAGGTTGCGCGAGCAGGATGATGAGCGCCATTTGCGGGTTGAGCAGTTCAGACGGCGCGTAGACAGCGAAGTTCCGTGCACGCTGGACCGATTCATATATAGGACGGCCTGAATTCGATGCGTTGAAGTCCAATCAGGCTGCCTTCGATTATTCCAACTAGCGACGAACCAGTTTATGGCGTTGTCGAGTCCCAGATCTTCAGCAAGGCAGGCGAAACGTAGGTTCGCACCGGATTGTAATTAGCCTTTCGGGCCGCTTGGAATGCCGACAAGGCATCCTGAGAAGGTCCGTGCCACTTTGCTCGCGGATTTTGAAGCATCGAACGGTCAATCAAGGTCGCTCCGAGGTAAAAGTCTGCCACGCCTGGATTCTGGGCGGTCTGAGGGGACTCAAGATAACTCATGAGCGTTCTGCGCGCATCGTCGAATTGCGAACTGTAAAAATACCGGATTGCCGAAACTAGTTCCTTCTTTGCGGCAACCGGATCATTCTGGATCGCCTGCTGAATTCTCTCAGTGCTGCTCTGCGCATCCTGGTTCCCCGGCTGAAGTTTCAGGACCATTGCGTAGTCGCTGAGCGCATCCTGCTGATTTCCCAATTTTTCCGCATTCTTTGCATCGCTCAGTAGCTTGCTTACTTTCCTGGCGAGATCCGCGCTGGAATTGACGGCCGGTTTGAGAACTGGAGTAGACGGGGGTGGGGTATTTTTGGCCTGTGACGCCCTCTGCAAATCGGCAATCATTCCTGCTGGATTGCCGGGCCCATTCGCGTTCAGTTCTTTGGCCAATGTCAATTGCCGGATTGCTTCCTGAGGATTGCTCTGCGCGAGTTTCTGGGCTTGTTCCATGTACCCTCTGTAAAGGCCGACGTTATTGACGTATGCATTGGCGGCCGCTTTGACGTCCGAGTTGGTAATGCTCTCCGCGAGGGTGATGACAGTTTGAAAGTCCCCTTTTGTCCACGCAGCCTGCACCTGGTTGCCGAGTCTCTCATTCCTGATTCTGTCCAGCAGGAACCTGGCTTGTCCGGATAACTTCTCGTCGTAGCTGGAAACGAGTTTTGCCTGGGATTCCGCCTTGTCCAGATCATGACTTTTGTAGAAAGCGATTGCACTTACCATAAAGGCTGTGTCGTCCTGGATAAGGCCTGTGCGATAGCTGGTGCAAGTGTCAGCGTATTTCTTTTCTTTAGGATCCAGTTGTGCCGCCGCGCAATAATCCTGAACCTGTTTGACGCGGTCGTTGTTTTCCCCTTTGGCCTTTTCAGCCAGGTCCTTTGCCTGTTGCTTTGCCTTTTCCTCAGCATGCATTGCGGGCATCGGAACGAAGATCAGCAAGAGGCTGGAAATGCGGATAGCTCGCCGCAGGTTCATTTTGTCCCTCCGACGATCTCTTCAATCGCGTTGTCGTCGATTGCTTTCAATTCAATGGTGCACAACTGCGCGGTTTGGGCCACATCGCATTGTTGGTTTAGTGTGCTTCCGTCCGTTCCCCTGAAGCTTACAGCATATCTACCGATTGGAATCTCGTCGAGGCGAAGCGGAGTCCAATGATCCCCGACAGGAAGGGGCATGGCCTGGCCTTTCTCCGAGGTTACACTCATCACTTCGGCAAAGGGCGAGGCGTTGAGTTCGAGAGCGCCCAATGAGATGGCAGGTGCAGGGCGCAGCAGCCAGTATGCGGCTCCGGCTGCCCCGAGCAAAACCACAGCAATGCCACCAAACAAGAGCGCACGCGGAAAACCGGATTTAGCCCGCGCCGGCTCGGCGGCGGCGTGCACCTGCTGCTGTGAAGGGGCCGTTGCAGCCTCGTTGGCCAAACGGTTCAGGCTTGCTTGCAATCTGGACTCCGCGAACTCAGCGGCATAGGCTACCCGTGCTAACTCCTCCGCGGCCCGGCGCCGGTCATCCTTTTGAATAGCATGCGTGGCCGACGCGATTGCCGAAGTAAGCATCTCATTGGCAATCTGCGCGCGCTTGTTCTTGTAATCGGCGATCGCGGAGTTGAGCCTTTCTGAGTCTCCATATGCACGCCGCAAAGCCTCGAGCCCGTTGAGACCATTGCGCAAGTCGCGTTTCTGGAGGGCGTCGTTCGCATTTCGAATGGCCTCCACGGTCAGAGCCTCTTGCTCTATCTTCAAGCGTTTTTGCTCTTTGCTGGAATCCAACCTGGAGCGCAATTCACGAACGCGCGGATGCTGCTGAATATCCTGAGGCTGGCTCGAAAGGAGCTGTAATGCCTGTTCGATGTTGCTTTCACTCAAGGACTGCGCGCGACTCAGCGCCGCATCAATGCGCCGGCCCAACTCAGCGAGGCTATCGGTTGCCTGGCGCAGCAATTGCTCGACAGATGCATCCCCGGTTTCCAGCGCTACCGGTTGCAGAATGGCAACGGCAGCTTCAAATTGTCCGGCCGCAATGAGAGGTTGCGCTTCGCGTTTGGCATTCGCTGCCTTCTGGCTCAGTTCAATTTTGTTTCTTTGGTCTCGCGCGTAATTGAGCAAGGATAAGATGTCCGGGGTTTCCCCACACTCGATGGCCGCATTCTCCAAAAGCTGAATGGCCTGATCAAACTGCCTGGCATCGATGGCCGCTTGCGCGCGCTTCAGACATTGAGTTCTGCTTTCTTCGGTGCTGGCCTTCTTGATCTGCTGGACAGCTTTTTCCTGCAGGGAAATCAACCCAGGCTCGCCCGGCATCTGTTCGAGCGATTGCTGAACGACGGCCAGCGCCTCCTGAGGGTTGGTGAGAAGAAGATTGTAAACATGCAGCGAAGTCTTCTCCACCAGCTTTTTTGCAGCCTGTCCACGCTGCCGCGCCTCAGCATCCGATTTCAACTGCAGCAGCACCGTCTCGCCGGGGAGACGTTCCTGTGCGCGCTGAATCAGTGCAAGTGCGCGGTCGTAGTCCTCAGACGAAATAGATTCCGAAATCTCGGCAACGATCTGGTCGATAATCTTGCGCCGCCGCTGTTCCTCCTGGCGCTCAACCGCGTCCTGGTACAACTGCTGAGTTTCGGTATCCGTGGGGTCTATCTCCAGTGCCGCGCGCAAACTCTTGATGGCTTCCGTGTACTGCCGGGCAGCTAGTTGACCGCGTGCGGCTTCGCTGAACTCCCGGCGTGCGCGTTCCCTGGTTGTCCGCTCGGACTCTTGAACGATTCTTGCCCGTTCGTTGCGGAGATCCGTATTGCGCTCGTCGAGTTGAAGCGCCTTATCAATCAATTGACCGGCAGCTCCAAAGTCGCTGCGTCTCCGAGCTTCCCGAGCTTGCTCAAGCAGGGTGGCAACTTGATCGGCCTTCTCCTTCAGTGCGCGAACATGCTCGATTTTTTGAGAAAGTTCAGGACTCGCCCGCTCCAGTCCGGCAGCCTGATTGTAGAGCTCAAGAGCCTCGGCATAGCGCTGGGTGAGCACCGCCTCCTCAGCATCGCCCAACAGTTGCTGGAACTGCACTGACTTCTGTTGCCTTGAAACCTTCTCCTGTACTTCGCGAAGCAGCTTCTTGACTTCGGTGTTCTGTGGATTGAGACGCTGCAGGTCGAGCAAAACCGGTCTGAGGCTGGTCCACTGCTCTTGTTCGATCATAGGTTTCACGCTGCCCAAAACCTCAGCAACGTGCTCGCGCTTGAGTCCATCGTTCACTACCTCGATATCCGCCGCCATTTCTTCGGCGGTCTCGTATCGATCGAGGGGATCTTTTGCAAGCGCACGATCGAGCAAATTTTCAAGGGCCGGCGGATAACCGGTCAACATGCTCGACAACGGCTCATGCGGCTCGCGAATGACCCTGTGCAGGGTCGCGGGATCGTCGCCCGGAAACGGCAACCGACCAGTGAGCAAAAGATAGAGGATGATACCCGTGGACCAAACATCCGCCCTGCCATCGGCGGTCTTGCCCAGGAGTCTCTCGGGAGAAATGAAATGGAAAGTGCCAATCACCATGCCGGCTTGAGTGTGACCAGAGTGACTTTCCAGCCTGGCGACGCCAAAGTCGACTATCTTGATGTTTCCATCCGGCAGCACCATGATATTCGCCGGCTTGATGTCCCGATGGATAACTCCCTTTTGATGCGCATAACCCAAGCCAAGGCAGACCTGGCGAATAATTTCGAGCTTCTCGATCAGCGAAAACTGTCGTCCGGCGCGCATCAGATTCTCGAGCGAATCTCCGGGCAAATACTCCATTACGATGTATGGGTTGCCATCCTGTTCACCGAAGTCGTAGACGGTGACAATGTTGGGGTGGTTCAGGACGCCCGAACGAGCCTCAAGCAGAAACCGCTGGCGCAGTTCTTCAGTTGCCTCGGTGAGCGTCTTGATGGCCACTTCGCGCCCGACGGACTTGTCCATTCCCCGGTAAACGACGCCCATACCGCCAACGCCCAGGATTCCCAGGATCGGGTACTTGCCGATTTGAGTGACTGTTGCGCCGGTATCCATGCTACCCACGGTTCCAGTTCAATCGTCCTGAATTAGTTGTAAGCCTATGATAGAACGAAATTTGCCAGCATAGTGAAACTTTCCCAAATGCGATCGTTCCTCATCGGCGACCCGGCAAGGCGAGGACCGCCGTCTTCTCATTCAATGCACGAAATCCACTCGACAGTTGAAATAGCTTCAGTCCGAACGGCGCGATGAGAGCACGACCGGCATCGCCAGCAATTTGGGGGTTGCCCTTCCATCGTACTATTAGCGCGCTGCGGTTGAACTGTCAAGGCCGAATCTACCCCATCTGCCTTGAGAAATTGCAAGGAATCCGAGGGCCAAATGCCACCTGGGGGGATGGAGACATCAACAGGCAAAAGACTGGATGCTGAGCTATGGGGGCGATGGATTTGCTTAGAACCAAACGGACTGCCACAGACCGCGTTCGAAGCATAGCGGGGGGTCGACGTTTATTGGGTCTTCATCCGCCGCGGGCGCCGGGAAAACATTCCAGAAGCCTGCAAAACCTCGTGAACGCAAGCCACCTAGGAAGGACCGCTGCTCGTCGCATGCATGATCGTGATCTGCGTCTTGCCGCCATACTGCGACGCATTGGGGGTAACCGTCACCATGACGGATTCCTGCTTGCCCTTCTGGACGGTGATCATAGCGCTGTTGCTACTGTCGAATACGGAGGCTTCGCTGCCAAATTTATCCTTGTAAAAGCTGACCACCTGATCCTTCGAATCGGGCGTGACAAATGTGGCAGTCACCGACGACCCGGAGGGTAAAGTTATTCTCATGCCGCCTTTACCGGACGTGGCGCCGGGATAGATATCCGTGCCCAGATCGGTGGAGCTGAATTTCTGAGTGGAGTTTGCGGTGATTGAGCCGCCGCCGGGGGTACCAATCGTCACTTGGCCGCCTTGGTTTGAGACATGGAGCGACCGCGCAACACGCCAAACCGTGAACCCGAAGATTCCCGCTCCGATAATGCCCAGACCTACGAACACGGCGACAACAATCAAGACGATCTTGACCGCGCTGGCGCCGGAGCCAGCTGGCGCGGCGGCTGGCTGGGCAGGCATTACCACAGCAGGAGCTGCGGCCACAGGTGCGCCGCACGCGGTGCAGAATTGTTTGCCGGGGGATACTTCAGCCCCACATTTCGCACAAAAGTTTGCCACGACGATCTCCTTGCCGTTGAATTTTCATCCGCGAATACCATGATGCTTTGCGGGATAGGAGCCAATATACCTCAAGATGCGCCGACTAAGTCCATCTTTTCTTTGGATTTTGCCGTCAAGATCCATCGCGAAGGCAAGCGGCCATCCTTCGTACCTAAACGCCGTATGTTGCTTTGCTTTCAAAGGAGTATTCGAAATCCCGGGCAGCCTCCCTGGCGTCGATCCGATTGATCTTGTTCCGTAAGAAATCAGAGTATGTGTGTCCGCGAGGAGGGCGAGGACCGATTTACCGCCACTGCGATCGTGGCCGCCGGCCATACCAACCTGACCCAAATCCTGCCCGTTCTGCAGTCGCTTGACAGCTCGTTCATCAATGGAGTGACGACACAACTGGCCGAGTCTGGCCTTCGAGTCTCCTGCAAGGCTGGATGTGGAGCGTGCTGCCGCCAGATGGTGCCCCTCACCATCTTTGAGGCCGAGGCCCTCAGTGACTGGTCTTGCGCCACGCCAACCCGACGACCACGCTTCAGCTTTACGTCCACGGGCGCAGCCAGGACCGTTCGGACGCTCAAGGGGACATGTTGGCGGCGTTTTTCGCGCCGGCTGCAAAGCCGTCTACGGATGTGGTGCAGTAGTAATCACGGGTGGATCACGGGTGAGCATTTTTCAGGCGCTTCACAGCCAAATAGATAAACCATTGATTTAATTGGGAAACATTGGTGGCGGAGGGCAGGATCGAACTGCCGACCTACGGGTTATGAATCCGTCGCTCTAACCATCTGAGCTACTCCGCCGGGAGGGCGCAACTGGTGAGGCAGCACCCGCTTAGATGATACGGGCGGCTGGATTAGAGGTCAAACCCTGCCGCTCTCGGTCAGGGTGAGTTGTGGGCGCGATGGGCCATTCTTCTTCGGCTGCTGTAAACTCGCCTGCATGAGTACGTTGCGCATTGCCGGCGTGATTCCGGCGCGGTTTGGTTCGACACGGCTGAGCCGCAAGGTGCTGCGCGTGATTGCCGGGCGGCCGATGGTGGAGTGGGTATGGCGCGCGGCGGTCGGGAGTGGGCTTATGGACCCCTTGGTGGTGGCCACGGACTCAGAGGAGGTGGCCTCGGTTTGCCGAGAGCGCGGGATTCCGGTGGCGATGACTTCGGCGGAGTGCGCGAGCGGGTCGGACCGCGTGAGGGAAGTGGCGCGGGCGATCGACGCGGATATTTACGTCAATATCCAAGGGGACGAGCCGACGCTGACGCCGGAGTTTTTTCCGCCGCTGCTGGCGCTGTTTGACCGGCCTGAGGTCGAGGTGGCGACGCTGGCGGTGCGCTGCCCGGTGGCGGAAATCGCCAATCCCAATGCGGTGAAAGTGGTGACGACTCTGGACGGGCGGGCGCTTTACTTTTCGCGGGCCACGATTCCGTTCGATCGGGATGGCGCGGTCGACGGCGGGACAGGCTTTGCGGGGTACCGCAAGCATCTGGGGATTTACGCGTACAGGAAGGCGGCGCTGGAGCGGTTTGCGGCGCTGGAGCCCTCATGGATGGAGCGGGTGGAGCGGCTTGAGCAGTTGCGGCTGCTCGACAACGGCATTGATATTTATGTGGCGGCTGCGCCCCGGGACACGATTGGTGTGGATACGGAGGAGGATCTGGCGAGGGCGGAGGCGACGCTGCGAGAGGTTGCGGGTCAGTAGGTGAGGACCGGCGGAGTTCGATTAAAAATCGGAATTGCGGGCAAGAAGCGGATAGCGGGCTAGGTCTCCCATGAGCGACGATGGTTTCTATGAACAGTTCGACTCAATTCGCAAGTACTAAAGGGACTGGATGGACGCCGGGACATGGTTCCGAGTCAGCATGGCGGCAGGTTCTGAGCCGGGACGCGTCGTCGTCGTTTTTTTATGCGGTGACGACGACGGGGGTTTTCTGCCGGCCGAGCTGCACGAGCCGGCGGCCACTGAGAGACAATGTGCGGTTTTTCGACTCTGCGAAGGCAGCGCAGGCGGCGGGGTTTCGCGCCTGCAAACGGTGCAACCCGACTGCTGCGCAGAGCAGCCCGTTGGAGAAAGTTCGCGCTCATTTAGAGGCGCATCTGGATCGCGCGGTGCCGCTTGCGGAGTTGGGGCGCGTGGCTGGGTTGAGCCCGTTTTCGGTGCAGCGGCTATTCAAACAGGGACTCGGAGTGAGCCCGCTGCAATATCAGCGGGCGCTGCGGGCGGGATCGCTGCGCAATGCTTTGAAGCAGGGAGCCAATGTGACAGAGGCAATCTACGAAGCCGGATTCGGGTCGTCGAGCCGGGCTTATGAGGGCGCGCAACTGGGCATGACGCCGGCCAGGTTTGCGCAAGGCGGGCGGGGTGAGCAGATTTCTTTTACGACGGCGCAGACAGCGTTTGGGTGGCTGGTGGTGGGAGCCACAGGGCGCGGGCTTTGCTGGCTGGCTTTGGGTGCAAGCGCGGCGGAGGCAGAAGCCAGTTTGCGCGCAGAGTTTCCTTTGGCGGAGTTACGGCGCGATGCGGAGCTGTTGCGGCTGGTGGATGCGGCGGTGGAGATGGTAGCAGGCTTCGGAAAGACGGCAACGACGGAGTTGGCGCTGGACTTGCGCGGAACGGCGTTTCAGTTACGGGTGTGGCAGGCTCTGCGTGCGATTCCGCGCGGAGAGACGCGGAGCTATAGCGAGTTGGCGCGGGAGTTAGGCGCGCCGAAAGCTACGCGCGCCGTGGCTCGGGCTTGCGCCGCCAATCGGGTGGCGCTGGTGGTGCCGTGCCATCGAGTGGTGGGCGCGAGCGGAGCACTGACCGGTTATCGCTGGGGCGTGGAACGGAAAAAGCAATTGCTGGCGGCGGAAGGGCGTAAACGGACCGGTGCGCCTGGGTCGGCGGTCCAGTCCGGAACGCGCTAAAAGAGCGGTCTGGCTGGCTGTTTTGGGGCCGAAAGATGCAAAAAAGCCGCGTTTTTTTACCTGTCGAGGACAAGCTGTTAAATTGTTAAGTTGTTTATTTAATTCGGCTTACTCCGAAAACTGCTCCCAAAAACGGCGCTTTTGAGGGGGGAGGGGGTGGGTCATGCAGCGGATTTGGATGGTTTGCGCTCACGGGGGAGGGCGGCAAGGGCGACCTGGGCGGCGTAGAGGAGCTGAGCGCTCTTATCCCGTGTGATGGCGCCGATGAGGATGCCGTGGGCGGCGCATGCGATGAAGTCGCGGATGCCTTCAATGCCGGTGAGCATGGGCATGGCTTTGCAGTAGGCGTCGCCCGCCTCCCTGGCCGCAAAAATCTCGTCGAAGCTGCCCCCTTTGCTCCGGTCCATGTAGGCCTTGAAGGCGCGCTGCCAGGCGATGCGACAGCGGCGCAGGGCGGCATTGGGGCTGGAGGGGGTGGGGCTCGGTGCGCATGTGGGCGCGAGGATGGCGGCGGGCGCGACATAGGCGAGGGCATGCGCCAGGGCCAGTTCGACGGTGGATTCTTGGGGCATTTCAGGATTCTCCCTATGGATAGTGTGCGCCGGGAGAGTCTTATTTTCGGCAACCACCTGCGGTGGGGCAGACGGCGCTTGCGCGCCGCGGGGTTCGTGGCTTTCCGCCCTTGGCGGGCAAGATGGCGAAGCGGTCAAGCGGGTTGTCATAAGAATGGATCGGGGCGTTGTGCCGGGTGAGAATCGTGTGCGGGGCAATTGAGGAATGCTGGTCGACTTAACGGTACGGACCTACGTCACGCGCATCAGCGAACAAATGCAATTGGCGTAATCTACGAAGCTAGCCAGGCCCCGCCGCCTCATCCTGAATGTTGTTACCCGACCCGAAGCGCCTCTCAATCTCGGCACTGACCCAGTCCTGGATTTCAGAGCACTGCGGGCGCGCTAACGCTCTTTCATCGAAGAGGTTGAACGACTTGTCCAGGTACTTTGCAGCAAGGCTCAAGTTCCACGGATCGGCCGGAGACTCGCGAATTCCCGGCACCCAAAGTTGTCTGCTGAGCGGGCTATCCGATGGTCCCGAGTTATAGCGGCCGACGTGATACCAGGTGCTATGCGCACATTGGCTGAACGGCGTGTAGACGTAGTTGTAAAAATCGATGATTCCGGCTTCTTCCGCCATTTCCCGAGTAGTTTTGCCTGACCACGCGCCCACGTTTACTTCGACGAGAAGGTGCCACCTCTGCACGTTGATCCACGCCTCACCAGCCTGAATGATTTGCTTGAGTCCCTCCTTGGAGTCTTCGTCGGCTGACTCCATTCGGCTCTTCCGATGTTCCAATTCAAGCTTCGCTTGTCCCAAGCCATGGTCGATGTACTTTCGCGCTCGTGTATTCGGATCAAGAAGAATCCAGGACAGCGTGATGTGGACGTCCGCCATCGCGCGCAGGAACAACGGTGCAGAATGCGAGTTCCATAACTGCGGGGCAGAGACGAATTCGATTGCCAGCGCCGCTTGCCTGGCCAACAGAGCGGTAAGTGCGCTGAATACTTCAGGCATTCGAAAATCTGGCGCGTACGCCTCGCATCGGCCCCGAAGCTCTCGCCGAATCCGGTCTTCGATCGCTTGGAGAAGATCTTCGAAATTACGTTGATTGATCATTGTTTTCCCAGCGGGTTGAAATCTAATGGGCGCAGCTCAAGACTGCGCTTCCAAAAATATTGCACCCAAGCGTCGTCCGGGTATTTGGGGAGCGTAGCACCCGCCAACATGTTTACGGCGGCGCAGACTGACGCTCCGACTTCTATCGATTTTTCTGTGTTTGGATAATTCTCTATCTCGGGGAAGTCTGCTAAAGCTAAATCCGATTTAACACGTAGCCTGCCCGAGATGAAAGCCATATAGATGGCCTGCGCCTGGGCGAGTACCCCATTTCTCGACCTTTTATCTTCGAGTTCACTCAGACGATTCTCAAATCGCAGAAGATAGCCAACATCGACTAGGCCCGTCGGCCGCAGGTCCAGCAGGTTAACAAGAGGACAGTCGGGATACAGATTCAGGAAGTCACTCAAGCCTGCTGCCAACTGGGGTAAAACACCGGCCTCGGACAGATGCACCCTCAGTTCATGCATGTTCCCGTCGGTTAAGTGACTGTAATCTGAAACGAACGCCCACCAACGATCATGGTTGCCCTGCTCTTTAAAGTATTTCGCAATTTCCTCAGCAACCTTTGCGGCGAACCGGTGCGAGACACTGTCGATCAAAACGTCCCACCAAACCAACTCCGGCATGGTTTGGCTGGACCAGCTCGTAAATTCCCATCTGGGAGAGAGTTTGAGCACGGGCGGAACAAACTTCGTTCCAACCTTCTGGTAGGAGCCCAGAACTTTGCCGCTCTTCTTCTCACGGTCCTTCTTCATCGATTTCGTCTTGGGTTGCCGAAGATTCTCTCGATTCTACACCCCATCGTGCTTCGAAATAATAACGCTGGCAGGTCCCTTGTCTGCGATGATTGTAAGCCGCCCCTTCACAAGATCCGATGAGCAATGGTGCTCGCTAAGCTAACATTCGACAACATCGAGCGGCTAGACACCGCAGCTGGTCATAGAACAGACTCCACTGCGTTAGTACTCGAAAACGCGCATGTAGCAGGGAATCCTCGGTTGAAATTGGCGGGAAGCGTCTGCGTCGGCGGTTCCGCATTTCTAAATCGGAGTGGGTCAGTCGGCTGCGGGGCCGGCGAAGAGGATTAGATTCTCGTCTGGATCCGAGACGATAAAGGTGGTGGCGCCCCATGGCTCCTTCTTAAGTGGCTGTTGAAAGGAGACGCCTGCGGCTTGATAACTCAGAAACAGTTGTTTGATTTCGGCGGCGGTGGCAACGGTGATTGAAGCGGAGAGCAGTTGTTCGCGCTTGCGCACATCGCCGGCGAACACAGGCTCAGAGACCAGCCTGAGGTTGAGTCGCGCCTGGTCGCGGAAGACCTGCGCGTAGAAGGGCGGATCGCCATGGAGGAATGCTATCGCGAAGCCGAGCTTGTTGGTATAGAAATCGCAGGAAGCTTTAACGTTCGCAACGAAGAGCTGCGGCTCAATGGAATTGAGGATGGGGCGGAGCGGCGTTTGGTTAGTCATGGTGGAAATAGAAGAGGTTGCCGTCGAGATCCTGAATGGTGAATTGGCGTAATCCCCACGGCTTGGTTTGCAGAGGATCGACGATGTTGGCGCCTGAGGACTGGAATTCCCGGTAGGACGCGTCGATGTCTTCGGCGAACACCCAGTGGACGGCCGGTTCGAAGGGTGGGGTCCTCTTGCGAAAAAAGATGGGCCCAGCCCCATCGCGGGACACGGCGCCAATTTCGTTGCCTGGGTAGAGCCAGCCGATCTCAAAGCCGAGGGCATCCCGGTAATGCTGTTGCGCGCGTTCGACGTCGGCGACGGGGAGTTCCGGGACCGGCTTGCCGATTGAGGTGATTTTTTTGATTGGGCTCATTGAGATCTTTTATGCAATAAAACGGGACAGGCGTCAAATTGGGGGCTGTGGGGGTGGTGCGGCGAAAGCATCCCTCAGGGCTGAAGCCTACGTTAATTTTGGGCTGTTTGCGGCACCCTTCGACTGACGCTCAGGGCAGTCTTGAAGTCGTGCCCTTTCAAGGAATCACGCCCTGATATCATGTAGGAACGATCTTAGGAGGATTTGAATGGCGAGTTCGACGCTGGAAGTGACGGAACTGGGGTACAAGGTAGCGGACCTAGGTTTGGCGGACTGGGGGCGGAAGGAAATCACGATTGCCGAGCACGAGATGCCGGGATTGGTGTCGATCCGGAACAAGTATGCGGCGGGGAAGCCGCTGGCCGGTGTGCGGATCACGGGCTCGCTGCACATGACGATCCAAACGGCGGTGTTGATTGAGACGCTGGTGAGCCTGGGGGCGGAGGTTCGGTGGGCGAGTTGCAACATTTTCTCGACGCAGGATCATGCGGCGGCGGCCATTGCGGCGACGGGAGTTCCGGTGTTTGCGTGGAAGGGCGAGTCGCTCGAGGAGTATTGGTGGTGCACGTACCAGGCGCTGGCCCATAAAGATAAAGACGGGAAGGGCGGCAAAGGGCCGGAATTAGTGGTGGACGACGGCGGCGATGTAACTCTGCTGATTCACAAAGGGTATGAGTTAGAGAACGGGGATAAGTGGGTGGATTCGCCTTCGGGGAGCCACGAAGAGAAGGTGATCAAGGATCTGCTGAAGAAAGTTTATGCGGAAGACCCGCAGCACTGGCACAAGGTTGCGAAAGAGTGGCGGGGGGTTTCCGAAGAGACAACGACGGGCGTGCACCGGCTTTACAAGATGATGGAGCAGGGCAAGCTGCTGGTGCCGGCCATCAATGTGAATGACTCGGTGACTAAGTCGAAGTTCGACAACTTATATGGTTGCCGGGAGTCGCTGGCGGACGGGATCAAGCGGGCGACCGATGTGATGGTTGCGGGCAAGATCGCGGTGATTTGCGGTTATGGCGATGTGGGCAAGGGATCGTCGCATTCGCTGCGTGGCATGGGCGCGCGGGTGATTGTGACCGAGGTGGACCCGATCAATGCGCTGCAGGCAGCGATGGAAGGATTCGAAGTGACGACCATCGAAGACACGCTGGGGCGCGGAGATATCTATGTGACGTGCACTGGGAACGTGGACATTATCACGCTCGATCACATGAAGAAGATGAAGGACCAGGCGATCGTGTGCAACATTGGGCACTTTGACAACGAGATTCAAATGGACCCGCTTAACGCTGAGAAGGGCGTGAAGAAGCTGAATATCAAGCCGCAGGTGGACCAGTACACGTTTCCCGACGGGCATAGCATCTTTGTGTTGGCCGAGGGGCGGCTGGTGAATCTGGGTTGCGCGACGGGGCATCCGAGCTTTGTGATGAGCAACAGCTTTGCTAATCAGACGCTGGCACAACTGGACCTTTGGGAGAAGAAGGACAGTTACAAAGTGGGCGTGTATGTGCTGCCGAAGAGGCTGGACGAAGAAGTGGCGCGGCTGCATCTCGAGAAGATTGGTGTGAAGCTGACGACGCTTACGCCGAAACAGGCGGATTATCTGGGCGTGCCGGTGGAAGGGCCTTACAAGGCGGAGAGTTACCGGTACTGAGGTCTGTGGTATTCCAGGTCTCAAGATCGAGACCTGGGGTACCCGGCTATTTCCGAGATTGAGTCTTAGCCTTTTCGGGAATTACTTTAATCTCATAAAGTTTGGGCCATAGTTTGCCGGTGACGAAGAGGCGGTCGTGCTCAGGGTCATAGGCTATGCCGTTAAGAACGGCTTCGGGGTTGGTGCGTTCGCTTGCCGGGAGCAGTCCGGTTAGATCGATGAAGCCGAGGACTTTACCGGTTGATGGGGCGATGCGGGCGATGCGATCGGAATGCCAGATGTTGGCGTAAACCTGGCCGTGAATGTACTCGAACTCATTGAGCTGGTCGACGGGCTTGCCGTGGTCTTTGACGACGACGCGGCGCAACTCATGGAAGGTTGCCGGATCGAGAAAGCGGAGGGTCGCGGTGCCGTCGGAGAGGACGAGGCTTTTGCCGTCCTGGGTGAGGCCCCAGCCTTCACCGCTGTAGGGTAAAGTGCGCAGGAAGCGGAAAGTGGCGCGGTCGTAGACCAGAGCGATGTGGTTTTGCCAGGTGAGCTGGATCAGCGTGCTGGTGGCGCCCGAAGTCCAGGCGGCGAGGCCTTCCGCAAAGTACTCACTTGGGACTTCTTGAAATTGCAGAATACGGCCGGTTTCGAGGTCTTCCTTGCGCAGTGAAGAATGACCCTTGAGGCCAGTGCTTTCGTAGAGATATCCATCAAGATAGATAAGTCCTTGCGTGTAGGCCTGCTGGTCGTGGGGATAGGTGTGAACGACCTGGTAAGTGTCTGCTGCGTGAGTCGGCGCGGCGAGGACCAGGAGGAAGAGGAGGATGGGAGCGCAGGGGAGTATTGGGCGGTGCATGCTGGGTATTTTAGGGGGTCGGGGTGGAGGGGTCCGGAAAAATAACTGCAGGGCTTCGGTCGCTAGGGAGGACAGTGGTTGGGGTTGGGAGGGAAGAGCAACCGCAGGTCCTTCGACTCCCTTCGGTCGCTCAGGATGACAGGGGTTAGGGACGGCATTGACGGTGGGGATTGTCAGGAATATATACGATCGGTTGCCCGTTTCAGGTCGGCGGGCTCAACGTCGTACCAATCTCTGCTCAGGTCAATCCAGACGGGATTTGCCTTTTCGATTAAAGCAATCTTCTTGTCCCGTCTCCATCCTTTCAACTGCTTCTCGCGGGCAATGGCGTTTGCAATCTCCTGATAGCTTTCGAACCACACGAGGCGATCACAGTTATATCTTTCCGTAAAACCAGGGTGCTCCCTCCATTTGTGCTCAAAGATTCGCTTGCGCAGGTTTCCTGTAACGCCGATATAGAGCGTGTGGCTGCGGCTTGCCACGATGTAGGTGAAGTAGGCGAGCTCCTGCATTTGGGAATGGTAGTGCATATAGGGATTGTGTGGGTATGGAGAAGCAACCGCAGGTCCTTCGACTGCGTTTGCCGCGAAAAGCGCGTCAAACTCCGCTCAGGATGACAGTTGTTTTTTCGAAGGGAATTTACTCCCCACCCTAGCGACAAAAACAAGAACGTCGCGAGGGTGGGGCACCCGGCCTCAGAGGCCTCCGTGGAAGGGGGCGAAGCTGCGGGCGAGCATGACGGACATGATGAGAAAACCTGCGGCAACGACAAGGACCTGGCAGGTGTTATGCAGGCTGAAGACGCCGACGTAGAAGATGAGAACCCAGGCGACGGCGAGGTTCAAAAAGCCCCAAAGAACATTGACGATGGCGGAGGATAAGCCTTCGCCCGGGGGCTTGGCGAAGGGAGACTGGAAAGGGCGGCCGGAAATTCCGTTGCCGAGATGGGGGAGGCAGTTGGCCAGGAAAGCGCCGCCGAAAAAATACGAAACATAGTGATACCAATGCATGATGGGTCCCTTCCGGATGCCGATGCGATCGTCAAAGCTATTTTAGCTTGCGCCGAGGTAGACGAAGCGGGCGAGAAAGAGGGCGGCGAGGAGGTAGAGGAGCCAGTCCTGGCGACGGAATTTGCCCGCGGCGAGGTGGAGCAGGGCCCAGGAGATGATGCCGAAGCCGAGGCCGTTGGCGATGGAATAGGTAAGCGGAATGAGGATGAGGGTGAGGAACGAAGGGACGGCGACGAGCGGGTCGGTCCAGCGAATTTCAGTGATGGTGGCGAGCATGAGGGAGCCGACGAGGATGAGCGCGGGCGCTGTGGCGGCGGGCGGGACGATGCCGACAAAGGGAGCCGCCCCGATGGCTCCGAGGAAGAGCAGCCCGGTAACGATGGCGGTGACGCCGCTGCGGCCGCCGGCAGCGACGCCGGCAGTTGACTCAACGTAGCTGGTGACGGTGGAGGTTCCGACCATGGAACCGAAGACGGTGGCGGTGGCGTCGGCGAAGAGAATGCGGTTGAGGCGGGGAATGGAATGGTCGGCGGCGATGAGGCCTGCGCGCTTGGTGACGGCGACCAGGGTGCCGAGGTTGTCAAAGAGGTCGACGAAGAAGAAGACGAAGACGATTTCAAGGAGTCCCTTGTTGATGGCGCCGAGGATATCGAGTTTGAAAGCGGTGGCGGCCAGGGCATGAAAGCCGCCGGGCGCCGGAGTCCAGTGGACGAGCCCAAAGGCCCAGGCGATGGCGGTGATGGAGAGCACGCCGATGAGAATGGAGCCGCGGACTTTTTTGACTTCGAGAGCGACCATAAGGATGAGGCCGAGGAGCGCCAGGGCGGTGGTGGGACTGCGCATGTTGCCGAGGGTGACGAGAGTTTCAGGGTCGGCGACCACCAGGCCTGCATTGCGGAAGCCGATGAAGGCGATGAAGAGGCCGATACCGCTGGCTACGGCGGCATAGAGCTCATGGGGAATGGAACGCAGAATCATCTGGCGAATGCCGGAGGCGGTGAGCGCGAGAAAGATGATGCCGGAAAGAAAAACCGCGCCCAGGGCAGTTTGCCATGGAATATGCATCTTGAGGCAGACGACGTAAGTGAAATAGGCGTTGAGGCCCATGCCGGGCGCGAGAGCGATGGGATAGCGGGCGACCACGCCCATGAGGATGGAGCCGAAGGCCGCGGAAAGGCAGGTGGCGGCGGTGACGGCGGCGAGGGGCATGCCGGATGCGGAGAGAATGGCCGGATTGACCAGGACGATATAGGCCATGGTCAGGAAAGTGGTGACGCCGGCGAGAATCTCGGTGCGCCAGTTGGTTCCCAGGCGGGTGAATTCAAAATAGGATTCGATTCGCTTGCGCATAGGCGGGTGCCTTTAGAAGAGCACATGGGCGCTGGAACGCAAAGGGATTTCCGCCACCACCTGCGCCACCTGCGGTGGGGCGGAGGCCGCTGCGCGGCCAAATGCGGGGTTGTCGCGATCCCACCCTTCGCAAAGGACGCGAAGGATGGGGCCCCCGGCCAAAGGACGGGATTTGTGGGATCGCAGGCATGAGAAGAAAACTCTTCGACAAGAGTTCGGCAATCGGTCTATTGGCATTGCAATGCCTTGAACTTCGAGGTACTATGGTTTGCGATGGCAGGGCGCGAAACCAATCCGAATTTTATGAACGGCGTTCCGGAGCTCCTGATCCTGGGGCTGCTGCGGCAGGAGGAGATGTACGGCTATGAGATTGTTCATGCGATCCGCAGCCGCACCGACGAAGTGATCGCAGTCGGCGAAGGGGTGGTCTACCCGGTGCTGCACGGGTTGGAGCGCGAAGGGGCGCTGAGGGCTCGGCGCAGAACGGTCAACGGCCGCAGCCGCATTTATTACTCCGTAACGGCGGCCGGATCGCGGCGATTGGCCGACCTGTCGGCGACCTGGACCGATCTGACATCCGCAATCCAAAAGATGCTTACGGGAGGGCATCATGCCAAAATTCTTTAAAGAGCTTCGCGAGCGCCTGCTGAAAGCCGGCGTTGCGCCACGGCATGTGCGGCGCTATTTGAACGAACTGCGCGATCATTTCGCCGACCTGAAGGCCGAGGAGCAACGCGCGGGGCGCGGGGCGGCGGATGCCGAATCCGCGGCGCTGGGGCGGCTAGGCGGGATGGACGACCTTTTCAAGGCGATGGTCGAGCAGCGACAGCTCCAGTCGTGGTGCGTGCGCGCGCCGTGGGTCCTGTTTGGGGTGACCCCGCTCGCCCTGCTGGCGGCGGCGTGGTTCGTCGCTCTGTTTATTTTGTGGTCGGGCTGGCAGATGTTTTTGCCGGGCGCGGATACGCCGTTCGGCGTCCGCCCGGGGCCACACCGGCTGTTCGAACTCGCGAATATCTATTTTCAAGTGGGCCGGATGATCTATTTCTTCGCGCCGATTGTGATCGGCTGGGGAGTTGCCATCCTGGCCGCCCGGCAAAGGTTGCGGGCGGTTTGGCCTGGGGTTGGTTTTGTGCTGATTGCACTGGCCGGGGCTACGCTCCAGGTTCATGTTCGTCGCCCGGACGTCCCTGGCGGCGCCGGACATGTGAGCATGGGCTTTGCGAGCGGGCCTGCAGTTCAGGTGGTTTCAGCAGACCTGGTTCATGCGCTGGTGTTTATCTCGATTATGGTGACGCCATATTTGATTTGGCGCGTGCAGCGCGTTTCAAGAATCGATTAGCCAAGGAGCGGGGAAGTTTTTGGGGCGAGCGCTTATCCTTATCCTGAGTTCCGCCGAAGGATCGTGAGTTCCGCCGAAGGGTGCCGTAAAGGCCGCCAAACCAAGGTGCATCGCCCTTAAAGGGTTCGTCCACAATGCCTGCGGAGCCATTGATGAGATAAGCATTAGAAAGAGATCATCATTTCGGACGTGCTGGAAAGGGGAATGCTGCCCGACGTCCAAAATGGAATATGAAGCGGAAAGGCATAGGAAACCGTCACCTGCACCTGATTTCCCGGTGCGTTGCAGTAGAGTGTAGCGCCGCTTGCATCCGTGTACGATGCTGTCGTGCATTGCGTTGGCCAGCTTGCGGAAGGGGGAGCGGAGCCGCTGCCAGCCGTGTACGTGGGAGGTCCCCACCAAGTTGCGCTCGCGGTCATTGACTTAGCAAAGGGATATCCTAGACCCTGCACATAGGTTTGCAGCGGGTTATTTGCGGATGACGGATTCAAATTACAGTTTGGAAAAGTCGGAGCAGGATTGCAGGAGTCCGAGCCGCGGATAACCGCATAACGGGTCGCTTCTCGCGAGGCTTCTGCCACGAAGTTATAGCAATTGAACACAAGGCAAAACTCGATGATGCCAAACAGCATGGCAAACAAGACGATGCTGGCAAGCGCCATCTCGACGAGGTTTGCGCCCTCCTCGCGAAAGATTCCTCGCCATCCTTTTCGGGTTCCCTCTCCAGGGGGGATTCCCTTCAAATAGCCTGGAAGGCTCCTGAAGGAGCCCCACGTCCGGAGAGTTCGGCCACCCTCAGTCCGTTTTGTGTCCTTCACGTTCATCACTGTAAGACCATCTGCTGGGCGTACCCATACAGCGTGAAGCTGTTCCCCCAACTCGGCAAGTGCATCCCCGTTTTGTAGATCACTTGCGTCTTGACAGTGATCGTCTCCTCACTCAAAACTCCGGTGCCGCAGTCCCCTGGGTTGCAATACGAAATGCCCGTTCCGTTTGAGCAAGCGCAGCTAACCGTCGGATAGCCGCTGCTGAAGCAGACGGGTTGGCCACATGTCCCGTTGGCAACATTGACGAAATTGGCTGCGTCGTTGTTCGCCGCGGTTTGCATCCCCGTGACGTCGAGCACAGGCACGACACCGGCCGCATACGTGGCGCTTCCCCCGCCATTCATTGTTGCGTATTGGACTGCGGCCCTGGCTGCGTTTGACACCTCGATGGCCGCATAGATCGTCAATGTAAGCTGGGCTGCGCCGAGAAAGAGCAGAACCAAAATGGGCATGGTAAGAGCAAGTTCCACGAGGGCCTGCCCAGTCTCGCGGCGCCTCAACGCCCTGATCAATCTGCAAAATTCGAGCTTGTTGCCGTTCATCCCCGCCTCCCGCTACTCAACCATCGCAATCGACTTAAGCGGCGTTGTGCTTGGGTTCGCATCGTTATAGCTGTTGGTAATCGTCAAAGAGCTGTTGGATCTCAAATCGTACGCGATCACTCCCGCCGCTTGCACGCCTCCGCCTTGGTCTTGCAGGAACACGGTTGCCCACGGCGCGTAGATGATTCCGTTCAGGTTTTGGTTGCCACTGCCAAACTGAATCTGCAGGCAGGTAGCTGTTGTGGGTTTCATGCTATTAACGGCCCCCCCACAGGACACCTGAGTGTTCGTCTCGGGTATCATCACGGCAATTGAGTTGTAGGTGCCCGACGTAGGCGCCGTAATACTCAAATTCGCGTTGCCTTGGCTAAACGCGCCCTGCTCGATGTCCAAAGTTGCGCCGGCTGTCGAGCCAGAACCTCCCACGACCACGTTACCGCTGAGGGTTAAACCGGCCTCGAAGACATAGGTCCCCGCCCCCAAGGTCGCGCTGGTAATCGTGACGGCGTTGGAATAGCAAATGGAGTTGCCGTAGCCGGGTGCCGTTGGGGTTCCGGTGATCGATGTAGCGGTAGAGGTGGAACCGCATGCCGATGTGAACCCCGACCCCGTCCCCCCGGGTCCCGGCCCCATGAGATTGTCAAAAGGATCACTTACTGATCCGGAACCGCTCATGATATTGGTCCCTGCGTTCTTGCCGCATTTTCCCCCGCTGCTTTGTTTGCCATGGATCTTAAGGTAAGGGCCATCGATTTTTGCAGCCCCCTGGATGCAAACCGCATTCGCGCTGTTTGAGTCGACCTGGATGCCGCAATTGGGAGTAACGATAGACGCAGATCCCTTAATCCAGAGCGCATCGTCTCCGGTCGGATCCAAAACATAGATGCAGGAAGGACCGGGAACCGTGCCGGCCACCGCCCTGGCGCCCACATTCATGGTATGACCCCCCGTAATCATACCCGAGAAGAACGTCGGATTCGGCTGGCTGATATCGACCTCGACATAACCTAAGCCGGTGTGGTATCCGTCCGTGGGGTCTGTATTCACCGTAACGTCGCTGGCCACAACCCCATTGGCCGCGGCGGCATTTTTGGCCGCTTGCGTGGCGCTCACCTTGCCGGGATATGCGTAGGTCAGCGCGCCGGCAACGGCGGCCGCATCAGCGGCAATCTGCACATTGCGCTTGGCGCGGAAGAGCATGCCGACATCGATTGCCAGCGCCATGAACCCGCAAAGCATCGTCATAGCAAGCAGGGTGAACACCATCACCTGCCCGCTTTCGTCGTTTTTAAACTTCATCGTAACCTCCAATGGTTCGCTCGGGGCCAAAGGTCGCCTGCTTGGCTTGACTCGACGCTCCCCTTGTAAGGTCCCTTGATGCTTGACAGCGGGAAAGACTCCTTACCCGGAGTCTCCTTTTTCGACCCGGAATCCCTGCAATTGTACCGCTCACGAAGCAGATTGTAAGGCCAAAAAAACTTTGGTACCCAAAAGCCAGCGTTTTGTGGCAGAAAAGCAGGGCAACTCGACGCCGACCTCGTCTTTCGCGCTTCGTCGAGAGCCCCCAAGCCATTTTCTCCGATACTTATCCCTCCTCTCTCTTCCTGTCGTTGAGATTCTGCTCGGCGCGTCAGCCGATCAGTTTGCGGGAAACGGCAACAACGCCCGCAATGATCTTGTTGACCTTATGCGGGAGTTGAACATACTGCGGAAAAAGGGTAGTTTCCAAGCGAAATGCCCTGAAATCAACCCTCAGGGCTGAAGCCCACGATGATTTCGCGGCGTTTGTGGCACCCTTCGGCTGCGCTCAGGGCAGGCTTTGAAGCCGTGCCCTTTCAAAGCAAAAGCTCCCACGGCGAAAAGCAACAGCTTCCGCGCCGATTTGACGAGAGGGGAACGTGTAGGCTTGACTGGCAGGGATGGTTTCGCCGCGCATCGAGGGCGAATTCCTGAGGCATTGTCCTGGTCTTTTGCTGACCGGCGACGTTCCCCCACCTTACCACAGAGGAGATTTTGTTATGCCCATGATGACCACCAAGGATGGAACTGAAATTTATTACAAGGACTGGGGGACGGGGCAACCCGTGGTTTTCAGTCATGGCTGGCCGTTGAATGCGGACGCATTCGAAGACCAGATGCTGTTTCTCGGCTCGCATGGCTACCGTGCGATCGCTCATGACCGGCGCGGACACGGGCGATCGGGCCAGCCATGGAACGGAAACGATATGGATACCTACGCCGATGACCTTGCGGCGCTAACCGAAAAACTCGACCTGAAAGAAGCGGTCCATGTGGGGCACTCGACTGGCGGCGGCGAGGTGGCGCGGTACATTGCGCGGCACGGGTCCGTTCGCGACGGCAAGAGGCGCGTGGCCAAGGCGGTGCTGATTGGAGCGGTGCCGCCGTTGATGCTGAAAACTGAGGCCAACCCGGGCGGATTGCCGATGAGCGTGTTCGATGGAATCCGGGCGGGGGTACTGGCGGACCGGTCGCAGTTTTTCAAGGACCTGAGCGAAGCGTTCTATGGGGCGAACAAGTCGGGCGCCAAGGTTTCGCAGGGGTTACGGGATTCATTCTGGCGGCAAGGGATGCAGGCTGGATTGAAAGCCGTGTTCGACTGCATCAAGGCCTTCTCAGAGACTGACTTTACCGAGGATCTGAAGAAGATCGACGTGCCGACGCTGATCATGCATGGGGATGCCGACCAGATTGTGCCCATCAACGACTCGGCTTTGCTGTCGGTGGCGCTGGTGAAGGGGGCGACGCTTAAGGTCTATCCGGGTGCGCCGCACGGGATGTGTTCGACGCTCAAGAATGAGATCAGTGCGGATCTGCTGGCGTTTATCAAGAAGTAGAGAGTCGATGTCTTGCTTTCCTGGAAGGTGGTCTCCCAGGTCTCAAAGGCGAGACCCTTCGACTTCGCTCAGGGCAGGCTCTGGGGCACCCTCAGAGAAGTTTATTTGCTGCGGAGGGGCGCTCAGGCCAGCATTTTGGCGGCGTGTTTGGCGAAGTAGGTGACGATGAAGTCTGCGCCGGCGCGACGGATGCCGATGAGGGATTCGAGGATGGCGCGATCACGCTCGAGCCAGCCTTTGTCAAAGGCGGCCTGGAGCATGGCGTATTCGCCGGAGACCTGATAGGCGCCGATGGGGACGCCGGCGCGCTCGCGGGCGGCGCGGATCACGTCGAGATAGGGCATGGCGGGCTTCATGAGAATCATGTCGGCGCCTTCGGCGAGGTCGAGGTCGATCTCGCGGAGGGCTTCGCGGAGATTTGCGCCGTCCATCTGATAGGAGCGGCGGTCGCCGAATTGCGGGGCGGATCCGGCGGCTTCGCGGAAGGGTCCGTAGAAGGCGGAGGCGAACTTGGAGGCGTAGCTGAGGATGGGGGTGTCGTTCAAGCCTTCGATGTCGAGGGTGCGGCGGATGGCGGCGACGCGGCCGTCCATCATGTCGCTGGGGGCGACGACATCGGCTCCGGCTTTAGCCAGGCTGACGGCGGTTTTGACGAGCAGATCGACGGACGAATCGTTTTCGACTTCGAAGCCGTCTTTGGTTTCAACGACTATGCCGCAGTGGCCGTGGCTGGTGTATTCGCAAAGGCAGACGTCGGCGATAAGCACGAGCTTTTGGGCGGCTTCAGTTTGCCTGAGGGCGCGGAGGCCCTGCTGGACGATGCCGTTCGGGTCCCATGCGCCGGAGGCTTGCTCGTCCTTGGATTCAGGAAGACCAAAGAGCAAAAGACCGCCGAGACCGAGGCTGGCGGCTTCTTCGGCTTCGCGAAGAGCTTCGTCGATGGAGACGTTGAAGACGCCGGGCATGGAGGCGACCGGGCGTCGGACGCCCTGGCCTGGACACAGAAACAGCGGATAGATCAGGTCGCCAGGTTCGAGGGCGGTTTCGCGAACGAGGGAGCGGAGCGGCTCGGTGCGCCGGAGGCGGCGCATTCGCGTTTCGGGAAAACTCATGGAAACGATTGTAGAGGAAGGAAAGCTTTTAGCTGCTAGCTTTCCCAGGTCTCAGATGCGAGACCCTTCGACTTCGCTCAGGGCAGGCTCTGGGGCCCCCGGCTAGTAGCTAGAAGCTAGAGGCTGCTTTCAGGGCAACTGTTCGTAGAGGACGGTGTTGCGGTAGCCGAGCAGCAGGACGAGGGTCCAGATGCCGATGGCGGTTCCGAAGGGGAACTTGAGGATATTGAAGATGGCGGCAACGATGGCCAGGACGCGGCCGGAGCGGGAGCGCGTCATCAGGGCCCATCCTGCGGCGACGGCGAGTCCGGTGCGAACCACGAGATACATCCAGGCCAGATGAATCATGGCGGGTATGAACACTTCGGGGTTGGGGCCGTGAGGCCACATGCTATGGCCGCCCCAGTTATTGAAGTGGCCGGCCATGAAGGCGCGGGCAAAGGCCAGTCCCGCGATTCCGAAGGCCATGGAGACGGCCGCATAGACAAACCAGAAGATGCTGAGGGTTTTTACCTTGGCGGCGTAGCTTTCAAGCTGGAACTGGAGGCCGGGCACGGGGGGCACGGGGGCGACGGCCGGGCGACCGCACTGGGGGCAGACTGGCTGCCCTAGAGCTAATGCTTGACCACATCCGCTGCAAAACATTGGCGCCTCCTCAAGAAACACACTGAGATTACTACGCAGATGGGGTGGACGAGGTTCCTTAAGAACAGGGAATAGGGAATAGGGACTAGTGTAGTGAGTCTGAAGTTCATCGAAGAACAACCGCAGATTCTTCGACTCACCACCCCCGAACTGAAAGACGTTCGGGGCCCCGTTCGCTCAGAATGACAGCCAGTTTTGTGTTGCGTATTTCAGACTCAGGACACTAGGGACTGGGGAACGAGATTAGTGGGCGGGAGGCGGCGGGGTGTGCTTTTCCCAGCGCTCTTCGTGGCGGTCGTCGTGGAGTATCAGGGCGATGACGCGGCCCTGGGGATCGCGCAGGAAGATGAAGCGCGGAATGCTGGAGCCGTTGGGATAAAAGAAGGTGGAGGGCGACTCGGCGGCCAACTCATCGATCTCGCCGAGGCGGTTCTTCAAATAGAGCTGATCGCCCTGGCGAAAGACGGTAATGTCGGGGTGGTCGTTTTTGTCGCGGTAGTCGCCAGCCAGGGTGTCGAGGATTGCCGGGGCGAGCTTGATGGCGGGCGGGTGGAGAGGAATGAACAGGCGCTCGGCCAGGGGGGGCAATTCCTGGGGCGGAGTTCCGGGCCTGGATGAAGTACGGTGGGCGAGCAGCCAGCGGGGCAGTTCAGGCTCGTTGAAGGCACGGGTCCAACAGTCGTGTGTGACGCCCTGGTAGAGCCACAAACGGATGTGTCCGCCGGATGCCTTGAACGCCTCAAACATCAGCTCGCTCTCGCGCGGCTTGACCACGTTGTCCTCGGTTCCGTGGAAGAGCCAGATCGGCGTGCGGCCGAGAGCTTGCGCGTACTGTTCGGGGAGCGTGGCAGCCTGTTGCCAGCGTTCGGGCTCGTAACTCCAGAAGACGCCACTGGAGGCGATGGCGATGGCTGCCCAGCGATGGGGATAGAGGCGGGCCAGCTCCCATGCGCCATATCCGCCGAGCGAGAGCGCCATGAGATAAGTGCGGTCGGGGTCGCCGTGGAACTCGGCGCTTTCCTGGTCGAGCGCGGCCATGGCCATGGTGAGCATATCGGGGTCGGTCCAGTAGCCGGGGAGTGGGCACTGCGGCATGACAATGACAAAGGGCCAGCGCTCGGGGTGGTCTCGGATCTCCGCAGGGAGGCCGATCTGGGTCTGCCACATGCCTTCAGAGCCGCGCTCGCCGCGGCCATGCAGAAACAGGATGACGGGCCATTCCTTGTGATCGTCGCGACGCCATTCCTCGGGCAGGTAAACCTGAAAGCGGTAGGTGATTCCGCGCAGTTCCAGCTTGCGGTTCAGGAAGCCGGTTTCCTGCGGCGGCTCGGCGTGAGGGAGACTGGGACGCGGAGAATCGGCGCTGGCTGCCAAGGCGTGTGCCGGACCGGGCGCGATGATCCAGGCGATGGAGAAGCTGACCGCCAGGATTCCGGGAAAACGGAACATACATGAATCCAAACACAAAATGCCCGGCCAGAGGGAGCGAATCTGGGTTTCCGGGACCTACAGTGTGCCGGATTGCCGCCCGCCTCCGCAACTGTTGACGGTATCCTTCGAGATTCCTGACGATTTTCTTACGATTCGCGTGAAAGAATCGAACTCGTTGTGCAGCACGCGCTCATGAAGACACTGGATACCGGAGACACGCTGGACCACTACCGCCTGGATGCGACTGTTGCCCGCGGCGGGATGTCGACGCTGTTTCGGGCTACCGATCTGCGCGATGGCAGGCAGGTGGCCATCAAGGTGCCCCACAGGGAGATGGAGGCCGACCCGGTGCTGGTGGAGCGGTTCAAGCGGGAACGGGAGATTGGGCTGGAGCTGGACCATCCGGGGATTGTGAAGACCTACGACGGAGAAGTGCGCAGCCGGGACTACATGGTGATCGAGTGGGTGGACGGACGGCTGCTGCGGGAGATTCTGAACGAGCAGGAACAGAACGGGCAGGGTTTGGATGAGGAAGGCAAGCTGCCGATCGAGCGGGCCGAGAAGATCGCGCTGGGGATCTGCGAGGCGCTCGACTACATGCACAAGCATGGGGTGGTGCATCGCGACCTGAAGCCCGAGAACATCATGGTGGACGCGGAAGACCGGATCAAGCTGATCGATTTCGGGATTGCGATGAAGGAGGACGCGCGGCGGCTGACGTTTGTGAATGTGACGCCGATTTTGGGCACGCCGGATTATATTTCGCCGGAGCAGGTGAAGGGCCAGCGCGGCGACCAGCGCAGCGACATATATGCGCTGGGGGTGATGCTGTATGAAATGCTGACCGGCCAGGTTCCGTTCAAAGGGCCGAATCCGCTGGCGGTGATGAACGAGCGGGTGCTGCACGACCCCAAGCCGGCGCGGAAGCTGCGGGCGGAGATTCCGGCGGAGTTGGAGGAGATTCTGAACCGCGCGATGGAGCGCGATCCGCGACGCCGGTATGCGACGGCCAACGATATGGCGTGGGAGCTGGAGCACCAGGAGCAGGTGGGCGTGGAGGATGGGGTGCGGCGGCCGGTGGTGCGCGGAGTGCGGATGCGGAGCGGGCGGAAGTTGCTGCTGTATGCGGGGCTGGTGCTGGCGCCGATTTTGATTTTTGGGTTGATGGTGTGGATGGCGAAGACAGCTTCTAGCCATTAGCTTCTAGCTGTTAGCTTTCCCAGGTCTCAAAGGCGAGACCTGGGGCACCCGGCACCCAAAGCTTTTTCGGACGGTTTGAGGATGGGCCAGGCGCTGTTCTATCCGGAGGAGGGCCGGAGAGGTTCGTGGTCTCCCACCCTTCGCTCAGCCACCCCACGGACGAAGACCTGTCCGTGGGGACCCCGGATTGTGCGAAGGATGGGGCACCCATTGTTCGCTTACCGGTAGGATTCGTCGCGGTGGATTACGAATTCGGGGTAGGCGCCGCCGCCTAGTTCGTGGAGGTCCATGCCGATGCGTTCGCCGTCGGGGTCGACGCGGAAGGGAATGACTCGGTTGAGGAGCCAGAAGAGGAGATAGACGAGAGGCAACATGAGCCCGAGCAAGGTGGCGATGCCGACCAGTTGGGCGACGAGCTGGCCGGGGCGGTGGGCAAAGAGGCCGACGGCGAAGAGTCCCCAGAGGCCGCTGACGGCGTGGACGGAGATAGCGCCGGAGGGATCGTCGATGGAGACGGCGAGCTCGAGCAGTTCGACGAGGAGCGGGGTGGCGATGCCGGCGACGATGCCGATGAACAGGGACTCCCAGGGCGAGACGAGGGCGGCGGCGGCGCTGGAAGCGACCAGGCCGGCGAGCCAGCCGTTGGCGCAGAGGCTGGCGTCCGGTTTGCCGAAGCGGATGCGGGTGACGATGAAAGTGGCAAGGATGGCGCCCGATGCGGAGAGCAGGGTGTTGACGGCGGTGAGGGGAAGAGCGGCGAGGGGCGCATGGAGCCAGAGAATTGCGCCGGCGAGGTTCCAGGCCAGCCAGCCGACCAAAGCGACAAAGCATCCGAAGAGCGCGTAGATGGCATTGTGGCCGGGCATCGCGGTCGAAAAGCCGCCCTTGGGGAACTTGCCTTTGCGGGAGCCAGTGATCCAGACGAGGGCGACGGCGCTGAGTCCGCCGAGGGCGTGAACCGTGGCCGCGCCGCCGGGGTCGAGAAAGCCTGCGCCGAGCGAAAAGTTAATGCCCAACTGCGAGAGCCATCCGCCCACCCAGACCCAATGCGCAAAGAGGGGAAAGACAAGGGCGGCGAGAACAGCGGAGATTGCGCAGCCGGCGGCGAGGCGGAGGCGGTCGGCCCCGGAGCCCCAGGGGATGAGGGCGACGAAAGCGACGGCGAGAAATTCAAAGAGCAGGGCGAGTTGCGACGGGAGTGGGGCCGAGGCGAGGCCAGTAAGAAAATGCGGACTTGCGCCGAGCCAGTTCCAGGGTTTGCCGGCGACGTGAAAAATGTGGCCTGCGCTGCCGGGAAAGGCGGCGAGGACGCCGGGGAGACTGCCGGTGAGGGCCGCGCCGACCAGGGCGAAGACGATGGCGGTGACGGCGACGATGGCCAGGTTTCCGAGCAGCGCCTGGGCGGCGGAGCGAGAACGCCCCAAGCCGGTATTGATGAGGGCCACGCCGGCGATGGCCAAGGGGGCAAGGAGCAGCAGAACCAGACAGAAGACAAATGTGGCTTCAGACAGGGCCGGAGGCGCGGGCGTGATGGGAATCATGGGAGGGGCTCTTGGCGGCTTTCCATGTGGCCGCGGACTGCGACTGCCAGGCCGAGAACTTCAACGGCCAGGCCGCAGAGGACGAAAGCTGCCCGCGGGGCTGGGGCGGGAAAGAGCACCAGCGCGGCAAGGGACAGAAAAAATCCGGCTGGCATGACCAGCAAGCCCGCGTATTTCATGGCCCTCTTCTTTCAGGCATTCGGCTTCTTTCAGACATTCGACCCGGGGGACGCCCGCCCTCCGGACCCCGGGTCGGTCAGGATTCCGCAATGCGTTTGAATGATGACTGAAGTCAACCGGCAGCTACGTCTTAACGAATTCTAAAGCATCTGGTCGTTGGGATTAGCCCAGCGGGCGTGAAAGCGGTCGGTTTGCGAATCGCTCCATAAGCCCTTATGGTTTCTTTTCGAAACGCAATCAATAATGGTTTATGTACATTCGTCTTGACCGGACCCATCGGGTCCTCCCGGTGATTCTTGGTGTCGTTTCACTAGCTGGCGTCGGAGCGCTGTTGGTATGGGAGTTCTTTCCGCGGTTGTTTCCCGCGAGGGGTCATGATTTTCTCGCGGCATTTTCACTCGCTGTGATCGCTTTCGCCTACCTCGTCTACCAGATTGCGCATCGGCCGACGCGCATGGAGTTCACCAAGGCGATCCTGTTGGCGGCTGCCTTTCTGTTTTGGGCTGCCAATCAACTTTGGCCGAATGCGCGGCAGGCGACACTCTTCAACGACGTTGCCATCGCGCTTTTCGTCCTCGACGTTTTTCTGGTTATGGCAGGCTGGCCAACGACATCGCCAGACGAGTCATTCGCTGAAGCCTTTCCGGAGTCATGCCCCTGTTACGATTCGGGCGTTTGCCCACGCTGCCGATCTATGCGAGGGCGGAGCGATTGAGGCGGGACGGCTGGTGGATGCGTTTGGGAACGGAACGCAGGAGAGTGTCGGAAAGGGTATTCGGCCGAATCATTCGCAGCCCACATCTCATTCTCTGATACGCGAAGAGCAACCAGTGCGGCAATGTTTTTGACTGACTTTTGCTTTATTCCAAGCGGTTTTCTTTTCAGTACAATACAAAACTGATCAAAGTGAACTTTTTTTAGAATTTTGCAGACTAACCCAGCCGTGCGTCGGGTTGCTGCTGGTATATTGATTTTTCGGGGTTCTCCGCCTCTCGGGTGCTGTTTGCCCAAGAATGTTTTTTGTACATAACCTGTGTGACCGTAGGCACAGCGTGCATCTTTAAACGAAAATCAGCAGGGAAAGCATTCATGGCGCAGATATTCGATCGCAGCTCCAACGCACTGGCTCGCGCGAGCCTGGTGTTGACGGGGCTGATCGTGATCGCCCTGGGGGTTACGCTGGACCAGCTGCAGCGCTCACCCTGGGTGACGCGGCAGGGCCAGCGCCCGGACCAGCCAGTGCCCTTCAGCCACAAGCATCACGTGCAGGGACTTGGGCTGCAGTGCCAGTACTGCCATGTGACGGTGGAGAAATCGAGCTACGCGGGCATTCCGCCGACCAAGACCTGCATCAACTGCCACGCGCAAATCTGGACCAACGCGCAACTGCTGGAGCCGGTGCGCGCGAGCTGGGCGACGGGCCAAAGCGTGGTCTGGACGAAGGTTCACGACCTGCCGGACTTTGTTTATTTCAGCCATGAGATTCACGTGAACAAAGGGCTGGGCTGCGCCACCTGCCACGGTCGCGTGGACCAGATGCCGCTGATGTACATGCAGAACTCGTTGCAGATGGAGTGGTGCCTGGACTGCCACCGGAATCCGGCCAAGAATCTGCGACCGACGAGTGAGACCTACAACATGGCATGGGAAAAGCCGGCGGAGGACAGGCCGGTGTGGTGCGCAGTTGGCGATGAGAAAACGGGCCTGCCGACAGCGCAGAGCGTGAGCTGCGTGACCAAGGACCCGGCGGCCGAGAATCCGCAGGAGCTGGGTTCTTTGACGCCGCCAGCTCTGCTCAAGACGGCCGCATTGGTCAGCGACGGCAATCCGGGAATGCCGGCGGCCCACTCCGAAAGCATGGTTGTGGAATACAAGAAGTTCACCGATCAGGATGATTTGGGGCATTTCCTGCTGAGTCACTATAAGATTCGTACTCCGAGAGAACTGACAAGCTGCGAGGTCTGCCACCGATGAGCGGACAGCGAATGGATGAAATGATGAACTCGAACGGCGAAAAGGCTTCCGCGATGACGCTTGCCGAGGTGCGCGAGGAATTGAAGGGCGTGAAGGGCAAGAGATATTGGCGGTCGGTTGATGAGCTGGCGGATACGGCCGAGTTTCAGGCGGCGGTGGAGAAGGAGTTCCCCTCGGCTGCGCAGGAATGGGTCGATCCGGTTTCGCGGCGTGGGTTCATGAAGCTGATGGGCGCTTCGCTGGCGCTGGCTGGACTGGCGGGATGCACCAAGCAGCCCGATGAGCCGATCTATCCCTACGTCAAAGCGCCGGAAGATCTGATTCTGGGCAAGCCCATGTATTTTGCGACGGCGCATCCGTTTGTGACTGGGGCGGTGCCGCTGCTGGTGAAGAGCGATGAGTTCCGGCCGATCAAGGTGGACGGCAACCCGGAGCATGCCTACAACCTGGGATCGTCGGACCCGTTTACGCAGGGAACGCTGCTGGACCTGTACGATCCGGACCGCTCTCAACACAGCTTGTATCGCGGCGAACAACGGGAGTGGGCGGAGTTTGCGCAAGAGCTGCGGGAGAAGCTGGTCGAGAGCAAGGATGGGACGGGAGTTTATTTTCTGAGCGCGACGATTACCTCGCCCACGCTGGCGCGGCAGTGGAAGGCGGTGCAGGCGGCTTACCCCAAGGCCAAGCTGGTGCAGTATGACCCGGCGATCGCGGGGACGGCTTTTGCCGATGGCGTATCGGCGCAGTACGCCCTGGGCGATGCGGATGTGATTGTTTCGCTGGATGCGGATTTTCTTTCGGGCGCGGCGTTTCCAGGTTTTCACAAGCTGGTGCGCGAGTACGCGCAGCGGCGCAAGGCCCCGGAGAAGCTGAACAGGCTTTACGCGGTGGAGTCGACGCCGACCACGACGGGGCTGAAGGCGGAGCACCGGCTGGGCCTGAGGGCGAGCGAGATTCCGGCGTTTGCGGCGGAGCTGGCCAATGCTGTCGGGGTTGGCGGGGTTGCGGCTTCGGGGTATGCGTGGACGGATGAGCAGAAGAAATTTCTGGCTGCGCTGGCGAAGGATCTGAAGGCGCACTCTGGAAAGAGCGCGGTGATTCCGGGGCTGTATCAGGATTCGTCGGTTGCCGCGCTGGCGCTGGCGATCAACCAAGCGCTGGGCAATGTGGGCAAGACGGTTCTGGTGTCGACCGAGCCGGCGGTCCCGCTGCCGAGCGATCAGGTTGGTGATTTCAAGGCGCTGGTGACGGATTTGAACGCGGGCAAGGTGGATTGGCTGGTGATTCTGAATGCCAATCCGATTTACACCGCACCTGCCGATCTTGATTTTGCGACGGCCTTCGACAAGGCAAAGATCGTTGCGCACTTGGGCTCGCATTTGGACGAGACGGGACAAATTGCGCACTGGCACATTCCGGCGGCGCATTATCTGGAGTCGTGGTCGGATGGGCGGGCGTACGACGGAACAGTTTCGATTGTGCAGCCGCTGGTCGATCCTCTCTATGGCGGCAAGACGGCGCACGATGTGTTTCAAACGCTTCTTGATGAGCCGCAGCTGAGCGCCTATGAAGCGGTGCGCGTGACGTGGCGGCCCGTGATTAAAGGCGATTTTGAAATCGGCTGGCGCAAGGCGCTGCACCAGGGATGGATTGACGATACGGCTTTCGATAGCAAGGGCAATGTAAGTGTGGGTCTTATGGCGCTGAAGAGCCAGGCGCCGTCGCCGTCGTCGAAGGATTCGCTGGAAATTATTTTCCGGCCGGACCCGAATGTATATGACGGCAGGTGGTCGAACGTGGGCTGGCTGCAGGAGCTGCCCAAGCCGGTGACCAACCTGAGCTGGGACAATGCGGCCATTGTTTCAGGCGCGACGCTGACCAGGCTGGGCCTGGACGAAGACGACATTGTCGAGCTGACGGTGGGCAACGGCTCGCCGCGGCGAGTGAAGGCGCCGGTAATTGTTGCGCCGGGGCATCCGGACAATTCTGTGACTGTGCATCTGGGTTATGGGCGCGAATTTGCGGGCCGCGTAGGCTCGGGCGCGGGGTTCAACGCGTATTTGATTCGTACCTCGGACGCGCCGTTCTACACAACGGGCACGCTCAAAAAGGTCGACGGCAGGTGGGGCCTGGCGATTACCAAGAGCCACTTCCAGGATCATCGCTCGAAGATGTTCGGGGGCCAGGGCAGCGGCAACAACTCGCTCGAGGCCGATGAGGCGCTGGGCGAGCGCGGGATCATTCGCTACGCCACGCTGGAGGAGTACAAGGCCAATCCGGGATTTGCGAACGAGGGCGAGACTCACACCACGACCGACATGGGAACTTCGTTGTTTCCCAATTGGACCTACAAGGACAATGCGTGGGGCATGTCGATCGACATGAACAGCTGCACGGGATGCAACGCATGCATTGTGAGCTGCTATGCGGAGAACAATATCGCGGTGGTGGGCAAGCAGCAGGTGCGCATCGGGCGCAACATGCAGTGGCTGCGCATCGATACGTATTTCGAGGGCGATCTGTCTGCGCCGCGCGCGCACTTTCAGCCCATGGCCTGCCAGCACTGCGAGAACGCGCCCTGCGAGCAGGTTTGCCCGGTGGGGGCGACCGTGCACACACCGGAGGGCCTGAATACGATGGTCTATAACCGCTGCGTGGGCACCCGCTACTGCTCGAACAACTGTCCGTATAAAGTGCGCCGCTTCAACTTCCTGCTTTTTTCCGATTACGAGACCGAGAGCCTGAAGCTGTCGCGGAATCCGGATGTGTCCGTGCGCTCGCGCGGGGTGATGGAGAAGTGCAGCTACTGCGTGCAGCGCATCACGGCGGCAAGGATTGAGGCCGACAAGGAGAATCGCCCGATTCACGATGGGGAGATTGTGACCGCGTGCCAGCAGGCGTGCCCGGCCACGGCCATCACGTTTGGCAATCTGAACGAACAAGGCAGCCGGGTGGCGAAACTGCGCGCCGACCAGCGCAGCTACCAGGTGCTGGCCGATCAGAATACCCGTCCGCGGACGACCTATGTGGCCGCGGTATTGAATCCGAATCAGGAACTCGAAGAAGCGCCGGTGGAACATGCGCCGGTGAAGGGCTAAGGCGACGATGGCAACCAGCGACCTGAAACCGAAGGATCCGAATCGCAGCGCGGGAACCGACCCCGCGACCGGAGAATACCGGCTGCTTGGGCAGGGGCAGACCTTCAGGTCTGTCACCGAGAAGATCTCGCGCATTGTGCTGACTGCGAACACGCCGCTGGGCTGGTTTGCCATTTTCAGCATGGGTGGCGCTTTGGTGACCATGCTGCTGGTGGCCCTGGCCTGGCTCTTCCTCAAGGGCGTGGGCATCTGGGCGATCACGCAGCCGGTGGCCTGGGGCTTTGCCATCATCAACTTTGTGTGGTGGATCGGCATTGGACACGCAGGAACGCTGATCTCGGCGATTTTGCTGCTGTTCAAGCAGGGATGGCGCAACTCGATCAGCCGTTTTGCCGAGGCCATGACCATCTTTGCCGTGATCTGCGCGGGGCTGTTCCCGCTGATTCACATTGGACGCCCGTGGCTCGGTTACTGGCTCTTCCCGCTTCCGTTCACCATGACCGTCTGGCCGCAGTTTCGGTCGCCATTGTTATGGGACGTGTTCGCGGTGTCAACCTATGCCACCATCTCGGTGGTGTTCTGGTACATCGGCATGATTCCGGATTTCGGAACGTTCCGGGATCGTTCGAAATCCAAGGTCGGCCAGTATTTCTATGGCATGATGTCGCTGGGGTGGCGCGGTTCGACGCGGCACTGGATGCGCTATGAGACGGCTGCCCTGCTGTTGTCGGGTTTGGCCACGCCGCTGGTGCTCTCCGTTCACACCGTCATCAGCTTCGACTTCGCCGTGGCCATCCTGCCTGGCTGGCACACAACGATCTTCCCGCCTTACTTTGTGGCCGGCGCCATCTACTCCGGCTTTGCCATGGTGCTGACACTGGCCATTCCGCTGCGCAAGTTCTATCACCTGGAGCACCTGGTGACCGAACGCCATATCGACAACATGGGCAAACTCATGCTGACGACCGGCTTCATTGTGGCCTACGGGTACAGCATGGAAGCCTTCATGGCCTGGTACTCGGCATCGCACTGGGAAGCTTTCACGTTCTGGAACCGCGCCTTCGGGCCGATGGGCTGGGCGTATTGGTGCCTCATCACCTGCAACCTGGCGATTCCGCTCACGACGTTGTGGTCGCGTCGGCTGCGCACCAATATTGCCTTCATGTTTTGTCTCTCCATCGTGGTGAACACGGGCATGTGGCTTGAGCGCTTCGTCATTATCGTGACCAGTCTCTACCGCGACTTTCTGCCCTCGTCATGGGGCACGTACCGCGGAACCAAGTGGGACTACATGACCTTCGTGGGCACGCTGGGCCTGTTCACGTTCCTGTTCTTGCTGTTCGTTCGTGTGCTGCCCATGATTCCAATGAACGAAATCCGCATGATGCTGCCGGAGGCCAAGATCAGGCCCAAGGCGACAGCGAAGGCTGGTGACTGATGCCCGCACGCGAAGGAACCTACGGCCTGCTGGCCGAATTCGATACGCCGGGCGACCTGGTGAGGGCCGCGCGGCAGGCGCGCCAGGATGGCTGGCGGCGGCTGGACTGCTACACGCCCTATCCGGTGGAAGAAGCTGCCGAGGCGATCGGCTTCCACCGCAACAAGGTGCCGCTGGTGACTCTGATTGGTGGCCTGATGGGCGGAGCGGCGATGTTCGCAATGGAGACATGGATCTCGGTGCTGGCGTATCCGCTGGATATAGGGGGCCGTCCCACCTATTCATGGCCGGCGTTTCTGATTCCGGCCTATGAGTGGACGATTTTGTTTGCGGGGCTTTCGGCGGGCTTCGGCATGCTGGCGCTGAATGGACTGCCGGCCCTCTATCATCCGCTGTTCAACGCGCCGAACTTCCGCAATGGAGCGACGACGGACAAGTTTTTCCTGTGCCTTGAGGCGCTGGACCCGAAGTTCGACCTGGTGGAGACAAGAGCCTATCTGACGACCTTCGCGCCGGCTTCAGTGGCGGAGGTGGAATACTGATGAACGTTGGCCTCAATGCCAGAGATCAGAGATCAGGGGTCAGTGATCAGGCCTCACAGCGGCGCGCACGCCGTCTTTCCGCAGCTATTGGGTTGGGTGCGTTGCTGATGCTGATAGCGGGGTGCAGGCAGGATATGCAGAACCAGCCGAAGCTGATTCCGCAGCGGGGATCGGAGATGTTTGCCGACCACCGCGGGGCGCGGCCGCAGGTGTTGAATACCATCGCGCGCGGGCAGTTGCATGAGGACAGCTACTTCTATACCGGGGTGATCCAGGGGGCGAACGGATACCGCGAAGAGCAGAACCTGATGCCGTTTCCGGTGACGATGGACGTGCTGAAGCGGGGCCAGGAGCGGTTCAACATTTATTGCACGCCTTGCCACTCGCGGGTGGGCAACGGACTGGGCGCGATTGTGGAGCGCGGTTACAAACCGGCCGCCAACCTGCACGACCAGGTGCGCAGGGCCCAGCCGGTCTCGCACTACTTCTACGTGATGACGCATGGGTACGGGGCGATGCCGGACTACTCGGCGCAACTGACGCCGGTGGACCGGTGGGCGGTGGCGGCTTACATACGGGCACTGCAGTTGAGCCAGGCGGCCTCGACCAAGGATGTGCCGGCGGGCGTTACGGTGAGAAGCCTGAAGGACCTGGCATCCGAAAGCGGTCATCCCGAGTATGCAGCGCCCTGGACGCTGCCATCGACAGCGATTCAGGCGTATCCGCCGGTGGCCAAAGAAGGAACACCGGCGCTGGCTCCGGCCAATCCGGCGGACCCGACCATCAAGATTCCCGCAAGCAAACCGGCCCCAGGGGCCGCGCAGTAAGGACACAGGACGAACGGAATGGCTCACGAGACTCACGCCAAAACGCTACCGGCCGATTTGAGCGCACCGGCCTTTGTGGATGCGTGGCAGGCACGCGCGCTTATGGTTGGGGTGACATTCTCGGTGATCGCCGTGATTCTGGCGCTCCTGGGTCAGGCGCAGGACCACCTGGGTTGGGATCACCTGCTGCGCGCCTGGCTGCTGGGCCTTATGGTGACCTTCGGGTTTTCCGTGGGCGGACTGGCCCTGCTGATGGTGCAGTATTGTTCGGGCGGCAAGTGGGGCCTGCTGCTTAGGCGACCTCTGGAGGCTATGAGCCGCACGCTTCCGCTGGTGTTCGTCTACTGGGTGGTGGTTGCGATCTTCATGAAGAAGCTCTATCTGTGGGCCGCGGTTACCGATGTGAACGCGGCGCTGAAATCGGGATGGATCAACGAATTTCAGGCCCATTGCATTGAGTTCAAGCGTCCCATGCTGAATCCTTTCGCGTTCATCTGGGTGAGCGTGCTGTGCTTCGCCATCTGGGGGTTTTACACCTGGCGGCTAAACTCCTTGAGCCTCAAGCGCGACACCGAATCGCCCGCAACCACGCCCTACTGGATCAAGAAATTTGAAAATATCAGCGGCCCCGGCATCGTGGTTTACTCCGTCACCATGACGGCGGCGGCCATCTACTGGGTCATGTCGCTCGATCCCACCTGGTACTCGTCGGTCTACGGGTTGCTGTTCCTGGTCGGGCAGGGATACGCTGTGCTGGCGCTTTCAATCATTATTGCGCTCTCGCTTTCCAAGGCGGAACCCTTCCACACGATTCTGCGCCAGACCGAACAGCACGACATGGGCAAGCTCACTTTCGCGTTTGTGATGCTCAACATCTACCTGGCGTTCGGACAATTCCTGATAATCTGGTCGGGGAATCTGCCCGATGAGATCAATTGGTACCTTGACCGGATTCGCGGGAACTGGGGCATCATCATCACGCTGGATTTCATCTTCCACTGGTTGATTCCGTTTACGCTGCTGCTGTCGCGGGATTTGAAGCGGAACAAGAAGCGGCTGATCCGGGTGTGCCAATGGATGGTTTTTGCCCGAGCCTTCGACATGTTCTGGCTGATTGAGCCGAACTTCAAAGATGCGGCGCGCAACCTCCATTTCAGTTGGGGGATTTTCGAATACGCGGCGGTGCCGGTAGCGATGGTGGCTTTCTGGGTTGCCTACTTCTGCACGCGGTTGAAGACGCGCCCGCTGGTGCAGACCAACGATCCGCATGTGGCGGAGATTCTGGAGCCTGAACATGTCCACGCATAACCAGGACGAGAACTTTCTGAGCTCTCACGGGCCGAAGGACGTGGATGCCTCACAGGGGTACGAGCAATCCGACGTGCGGGTGACGGGCATCGTGGTGTTTCTGGCCGCGCTGGGCATTTTTGTGGTGGTGACGGCGATGCTGTGCTATGGGATCGGGAAGGTCTTCAACGCCGAGTTGAACAAGGAAGACGGGCCCAACAACAAGTGGACGCAAACGGTAAATATTCGGCAGCTCGGCGATATGCCTTCCAGTCCGGAGATGCAGCGGAAAGTGGCCGAGCTGGCGCAGCAGTTTCCGACGCCGCGGCTGCAACTGGACGATGGCAACCAGGACATCACCGATCTGCATGCGCGGGAAGATCTGCTCCTTGACAACTACAGCTGGGCTGACCAATCGCAGGGCTCGCCGCGGCGAGTGAGAATCCCAATCGAGCGGGCGATGGAGTTGATTGCGCAGAGCGGGTTGCCGGTGGCGCCCGAGGTGAAGCAAGCGCCGCTGTTGGCCGGGGACAGCAAACCGGTGGTCACGGCGCCCTTGACCAATGGATTTGCGCGGACCGGATATGAGCAGGACGCGGCCACCGCGGAGACGTTGGCGGGCAAACGCGGAGAACAGAAGTAGAGGGCGTAGACAGCGCGGCGGATTGAGATTTGTGGTTTCCCACCCTTGCGACCGAAATGAATCGCAAGGATGGGGCACCCAGGATTTGTGGGAAGCGAACGGCGACGGATTGAGGTTTGTGGTTTCCCAGGTCTCAAAATCGAGACCTGGGAAACCCAGAGTGTGTGGGAAGCGGAAGGCGGGAATCATGCAGAGGACAGGCACAATGCGGACGGGTTGGCGCATGACGGCGATGGGCGCAATGGTCGCGGCGGTGTTTTGTCCGGCTGCGTTCACACCAGCTCTGCGGGCGCAGGTTTCGAGCTACGGCGACAAGGCGATGGGCGCGCCGAACGACAAGCCGCCTTCAGTTCTGAACGGGGTGAGCATTGCGCAACGGCTGAACGGGCAACTGCCGCTGGCTGCCGAATTTACCGACGACCAGGGCAAACAGGTGCAACTGTCGAGCTACTTTGGCAAGCAGCCGGCGATTCTTGCGCTGGTTTACTACCAGTGCCCCATGCTTTGCTCAGAGGAGCTGAACGGGCTGACCAGCGCCCTACAGATGGTGGACGAAGTGCCGGGCAAGGACTTCAACATCATTGTGGTGAGTATCGATCCCAGCGAGGGAACAGATCTGGCGGCGGCCAAGAAGCGCAGCTACCTGAAGCGGTATGGGCATCCGGAGACGGCGGCCGGCTGGCACTTCATGACCGGGACCCAGGCCAACATCGATGCGCTGACCAAGGCGGTGGGATTCGGCTACGTGAAGATACCGGGACCGGACGGCAGGCTGACGCAGTTTGCGCATGCCAGCGCCATCCAGGTGGTTACGCCGGAAGGGAAGCTGGCGCAGTATTACATGGGCGTGGAGTATTCGCCGAAGGATTTGCGGCTGGGGCTGGCGGAGGCGTCGGCTCATCGCATCGGTTCGCCGGTCGACAATATTCTGACCTACTGCTACCACTACGATCCGCAAACCAACAGGCACTCGCTGATTGTTGCGCGCGTGGTGCAATTGGGCGGGCTGGTGACGGTATTTTCACTTGGTGGATTCATGTTTGCAATGTTCCGCAAGGATGCCCGGCAGGACGACCATGGAACCGGAACAGGAACGGGAACAAAGGTGAACGGATAACGGAATGAGCCACATCAGTCCAATAATCTGGCAATTTCTCGTCAAGTGGTTGACGAACTTCGCGCTGTTTCCGCCGGAGGCGTCGAAGATTGCGCCGCAGATGGACGCGCTCCTCTTCTTCGAAATCTTGGTGAGCCTGGTCGGGCTCACGATCGTGTTCTTGCTGGTGATGACTTTCTCGATTCTCTACAGCAAGGAGCGGCACCCGGCGGCGGTGCAGATCGAGGGATCGACGCTGCTGGAGGCTACTTGGACCATCATTCCGCTGGGGCTGTTCCTGATCATGTTCGTGTGGGGATCGCTGATTTATTTCCGGGTGTACACGCCGCCGGCCAACGCGATGAATATTTACGTTGTGGGCAAGCAGTGGATGTGGAAGGCGGAGCATCCGGGCGGGCAGCATGAAATCAATGCGCTGCATGTCCCCACCGGCCGCGCGGTGCAGTTGACGCTGATTTCGCAGGATGTGTTTCACAGCTTTTCAATTCCGGCTTTCCGGGTGAAGCGCGAGGCGATTCCGGGGCGCTATTCGACGGTGTGGTTTGAGCCCACGGTGCCGGGAACGTATCACCTTTTTTGCACACAGTATTGCGGGACGAATCACTCGGCGATGATCGGAGACATTGTGGTGATGACGCCCGACGACTTCAAGAAGTGGCTGGACAGTTCAACCAGCGGCGACTCGCTGGCGCAAAACGGAGAGCGGCTGTTCGCCAGCCTGAGCTGCAATGCCTGCCACAACAGCCGCCCGGATGCGCGCGGCCCGAGCCTGGCCAACGTATACGGCTCCAAGCTGAACCTTACCAGCGGACAAACGATCGTTGCCGACGACGCTTACATCCGTGAGTCGATCCTGAACCCGTCGCAGCACATCACCCAGGGCTATGCGCCGATCATGCCGACGTATCAGGGGCAGATCAGCGAAGAAGGGGTGATTGCGCTGGTTGAGTTCATCAAGAATCTCGACTCCAACTACAGAATCCAGCAGACGCTGAACACCACCGATCTGCTGCCAGAGAGTGAAGGGTCGTCGCGGCGACCGGCGCCCGCGGGACAAAAATCCGCGACGCCAGGGAAGGTGAAACCATGAGCTCAACAATCGTCAGTCTTCCCGATCAATCCACGGCCAGAATTCCGAAGGTCAACTTCATCACCAAGGAAAACGGCCTTTTGAGCTGGCTGCTGACCAGCGACCATAAGCGAATTGCCATTCTTTATCTGATTTCGATCACGTTCTTTTTCTTTATCGGGGGCGCGCTGGCGGGGCTGATCCGGCTGGAACTGCTGACGCCGCAAAGCGATCTGATGGCCACCGACACCTATAACAAGGTGTTCACCATGCACGGCGTGATCATGATCTTCCTGTTTCTGGTGCCGTCGGTGCCGGCCACGCTGGGCAATTTTCTGATCCCGATCATGCTCGGGGCCAAGGACCTGGCGCTGCCTAAGATCAACTTGCTGAGCTGGTATCTCTACGTGGTGGGCGGCATCCTGGTGATCTACACCATGGCCAGTGGCGGCGTAGACACGGGCTGGACGTTTACCACGCCCCTCTCCACGCATTATCTGAATACCAACGTGCTGAGTACCGGGGTCGCTGTGTTTATCGCCGGGTTCAGTTCCATCTTTACCGGCTTGAATTTCATTGTGACCATCCACAAGATGCGCGCGCCAGGCATGACCTGGTTCCGGATGCCGCTGTTTGTGTGGTCGCATTACGCGGCCAGCATCCTGATGGTGCTGGGCACGCCGGTGCTGGCCATCTCCCTGGTGCTTGTCATTCTGGAGCGAACAATGGGCATCGGCGTTTTCGATCCGACCAAGGGCGGCGATCCGCTGCTGTTCCAGCACCTGTTCTGGTTCTACTCGCATCCGGCGGTGTACATCATGATTTTGCCCGGCATGGGCGTGGTCTCCGAGACTATCTCGACGTTCAGCCGAAAGCGAGTTTTCGGCTATACGGCGGTGGCTTTTTCTTCGGTGGCGATTGCGGTGTTCGGGTTCTTTGTGTGGGCCCATCACATGTTCATCATGGGCATCTCGAACTATGCCATGCTGGTGTTCTCGCTGCTGACGATGCTGGTTGCGGTGCCGTCGGCCATCAAGATTTTCAACTGGACGTTCACGCTCTACAAGGGGTCCATCACCTTCGAGACGCCGATGCTGTACAGCTTTGGATTCATGGGGCTATTCACCATCGGCGGCATGACCGGAGTCTTCCTGGGCGCTTCGGGCACAGACATTCATCTGACGGAAACCTACTTCATCGTGGCGCACTTTCACTTTGTGATGGTGGGCGGCATGTTAATGGCTTTCCTAGCGGGCATCCATTTCTGGTGGCCGAAGATGACGGGGCGCATGTATCCGGAGAAGATTTCGCAACTGGCGGCGGTGGTGACCTTCATCGGGTTCAACCTTACGTTTTTCCCGCAGTTCATTCTGGGCACGCTGGGCATGCCACGGCGTTACGCGGCTTACCCGCCGGAGTTCCAGGTACTGAATGTGTTTTCGACCGCGGGGGCGACGGTGCTTGGGGTGGGCTACCTGTTGCCGGTTCTTTACCTGACGTGGTCGCTGAAGTACGGCAAAATCGCGGGCAACAACCCGTGGCAGGCGACGGGCCTCGAGTGGCAGATACAGTCTCCGCCGCTGACGGAGAACTTTACGACGATACCGATCATGGACCACGAAGCCTACGACTACGAGTGGCTGGAGCGGCAGAAAGAAAAAGAGGTGACCCATGTCGGATAGCCCCGCGATTGCCCATAGCGCGCCGGTGGAGGGCCATCACGAGCACCCTTCCTATCAGCGCCATCATTTTGAAACTTACGAGCAGCAGGCGGACACCACCAACTTTGCGATGTGGCTATTCCTGCTGACTGAGATCATGTTTTTCGGCGGGCTGTTTATGGCCTACCTGATTTACCGCAACTGGTATTATCCGGCGTTTGTGGCGGCATCGCACCAGTTGAGCATCGTGTGGGGCACGTGCAATACGGCAGTTCTGATCAGCTCCAGCTTTACCATGGCCATGGGCGTGTGGTGCGCGGAGACGCGGCGCCGGGGCGGGCTGGTGCTGTGCCTGGTGCTGACGTTCCTGCTGGGCCTGGTGTTTCTGGGCATCAAGACCATTGAATATACGGAGAAGATCGAGAAGCATCACGTGCCGGGCTTCCACTACAGTGTGCAGGCGTTTACCAACCCCGCCTCCGATCCGGATACCTACAAGGAATACAAAGACAAGCCGATGCCGCTAGATATGGCGCGGCACACCGAGATTTATTTCTTTCTCTACTTTGCCATGACCGGCATGCACGCGCTGCACATGATCATCGGCATCGCGATCCTGGGCTTCATGATCTTCAGGGCGCGAGCCGGGGCTTACACCACCGGGCACGTGACCTTCGTCGAAAATTTCGGACTGTACTGGCACTTTGTCGACATTATCTGGATATTCCTGTTTCCGCTGCTTTACCTGATCAGCCGACACCAATAGAGGAGGCCCTGGCATGACCGATCATCACGAAACAGAAGAGACGCAACATCACGTGACGCCGCCGATCGTCTATATGGTGATCTTCGGGTGCCTGCTGGTGTTTACGGCGTTGACGGTGGCGGCGTCGTACATTGAGATGGGATTGTGGAACCCGGTTGTCGCGCTGGCGATCGGCGTGGTGAAGGCCACGCTGGTGGTGCTGTTTTTCATGGGCGTAAAGTACAGCACCAAGCTGACCAAGCTGACGGTGGCGGCGGGGCTGTTTACGTTCCTGGCGCTGGTGACCATGACGTTGTCGGATTACATCAGCCGGGCGTGGGGTCGGTGGTAGGGAAAATGGACGTGGTTTTGCTTGAGCGTCGGCGGCGCAAACGTTCGACGCGGGGGGTATATTCGCCAGCATGGCAGACGGGGTGGTGAGTTGACGTTCTAACCGCGGAGAAGGGGTTGGATCGGCGGCACCTTTCCGGCTGATTTCTGAGTGTCCTATAATGGGACCCGTATCCTTTCCCGGAAATTGCTTGTTTCGCACAGAGTAATCCATTGGATTTCGCTTAAACCCCCTTGGAGGATGAGAGAGGGGAGGCCGGAATCGGATTCCGGACGCGTGCGGCGATGCAAGCTTCTCAACATTTACCCAGCGATCTCGGCTTGTGGGGCCGGGTTGGTCTGTGCGCAGGTGCGGCCTGGAAGGGCGCGCGGCGCAGCGGGCGGGCGCGTGCGGCGCTGGTGAATCTCGCACTGTACTCGCTGACAGCGGTGGGATCGGCGCAAGGGGAGAATCGGCCTGGACGGACAGTGCCTCCCCTGGTGAAGCAGGCGCAGAGATTTCTTGCCCAGCGGGGATGGACGCCGGGCCTGGGGCGCGCATGGTCCGGCAGCGGTGGGCGGCGACGGCATACGGCTGGGACCCAGGCGACGGCAGCGGCGACCTCGACTGCGACCTGGCAAGCGCTGGGGCCGATCGCCGTATCGACACCTAATTATGGGCTTGTGTCGGGCCGGGTTTCGGCAGTGGCGCTGGACCCCTCGGACCCCACCGGCAATCGTCTCTACCTGGGAACCACCGGTGGAGGCGTGTGGGTAGCGCAGAATGCCGACGTGTCGAATCCGTCGTACGTGGTCTTCACTCCGCTGACGGACACGGTGGCAGCCCTGAGCGGCGCGCAGGATGCATCGATCAGCATTGGGGCATTGACGGTGCAGCCGGGCGGGACGGGAGTCATTCTGGCCGGGACCGGGGACCCGAACGATGCGCTCGACTCTTATTACGGGGTGGGCATTCTGCGTTCGACCGACGGCGGAAACACCTGGAGCCTGACGCAGACCACGTCGGATTTCAAATGGGCGTTTGCCGGGGAAGGGTTTGCGGGATTTGCCTGGAGCACGTCGAACCAGCAACTGGTGGTGGCGGCGGTTTCGCAGGCTTATGAAGGGACGCTGGTGAATGCGGCGCGGCCTGGCCTGAGCTACGAAGGTCTGTACTTCTCGATGGACAGCGGCGCGACATGGAGCCTGGCGACCATTACGGACGGCGCGAGCGGAGATGTGCAGGGGCCGAACGACGCGTTTGCGGGGCCGGATGGCAATGCGGCGACATCGGTGGTGTGGAATCCGGTGCGGAAGGTGTTTGTGGCGGCGGTGCGCTACCACGGCTATTACCAGTCTACGGACGGCGCAACGTGGACGCGGATGTCGGCGCAACCGGGCGCCGGGCTGACGTCGTTGCTGTGTCCTACCAATGCCACCACCACCGGCTCCATCGATTGCCCGATTTTTCGCGGCACGCTGGCGGTGAATCCGCAGACCGGGGATACGTTCGCCTGGACGGTGGACATCAACAACCAGGATCAGGGACTGTGGCAGGACGCGTGCGCGCTGAGCGGGGGCGCGTGCACGAACGCAACGATTACGTTTGCGCAGCAATGGAACACGGCGGCGCTGGAGACGAATACGCAGGAAGGCGCAGCGACGATTGCGAACGGGGACTACAACCTGGCGCTGGCAGCGGTTCCGGCAGCGCCGGGAGTGGGCGAGGACACGCTGCTGCTGGCCGGGGCCAATGATCTTTGGAAGTGCAGCCTTGCGATGGGGTGCGTGTGGCGCAATACAACGAATGCGGACACGTGCATGAGCGCGCAGGTGGCCGGCTACCAGCACGCACTGGGCTGGAACACGGCGAACCCGTTGGAAATCTTTGTGGGCAACGACAGCGGGTTGTGGCGGTCAACCGACGCGATCGGAGAGACGGGGGCGGTGTGCGCGGCGACCGATTCCAGCCACTTCCAGAATCTGAATGGAAGCATGGGGTCGCTGGCCGAGGTAGTGAGTATGTCGCCGGTGGGCGCGACGCCCTACACCATGATGGCGGGGCTGGGCGTGAACGGGACCGCGGGCGTGAAGAGCGGAACCGGGCCGACAGCGGACTGGCCGCAAATCCTGGGAGGTGACGGCGGCCCGGTGGCCATCGATCCGAACAACAGTTCGAATTGGTACGTGAACAATGAGTGGGGAGTTTCCATCTACCTGTGCGCGCAGGCGGCTGGATGCACGGCGGCGGCGTTTGGCACCAGCCCGGTGGTGAACGATGCGGATGTGGGCGGCGACGGATACACCATGACCACGCCGGCGCCGTTTCTGGTGGACTCGCTGGACACCACGCAATTGCTGATCGGGACCTGCCGGGTTTGGCGCGGGCCGGCGGATGGTGTCGGCTGGAGCGGGGCAAATGCAATCAGCCCGATTCTTGACAGCGGCGCAGCTAACGTCTCGTGCAATGGAGATGCGCTGATTCGCTCGATGGCCGCGCAGGTCCTGGCAGGCGGCAGCGAGGTGGTGTACGTGGGTATGTTCGGGTCGGTCAACGGGGGAGCGAATCTGCCGGGCCATGTGTTGAGCGCGACCATCAACGCCGCCGGCAGCACCCCGGTGTGGAAAGACTTGACGCTGAATCCGGTGAGCAACGACACCAACACGTTGAATTTTTATGGTCTAGACATTTCCAGCATCTTCATCGACCCGCACGATGCGACCGGGAACACGGTCTATGTGACCGTGGAAGGCATTCCGAGTCTGCTGGAGGAGGTGCAGGTGGTGTATCGCTCAACCGACGGGGGCGCGCACTGGGCGGCTCTTGCCTCCAACCTTCCCTTTGGACCGGCCAACAGCGTAGTGGTGGACCCGCAGAACGCCAACACGGTCTACCTGGCCACGGACGTGGGGGTGTATTTCACGACGCAAGTGGGGAACTGCGCGAATGCTGGTTCCAATTGCTGGTCTGCCTTTGGAAATGGACTGCCGGAGGCTCCGGTAGTGGGACTGAGCGCGGCCTCGGCCATCGCATCGGCGCAGGTGCTGGTGGCGGCTACCTACGGCAGAGGGATTTGGCAGACGGGTTTGTGGACGGCCGGCGCCGGCGTGACGACTGCGACGGCGAACCCGACGTCGCTGACCTTTGCGAGCCAGACGGTGGGCACCGCGAGCAGCGGTCAGGCCGTGACTCTGCAGAATACGGGCAGTGTGGCGCTGACGCCGACCGCGATCGCGATGAGCGGGGACTTCAGCGAGACCGACAACTGCCAGAATGCGACCGTGGCGCCGGGGACGAGTTGCAATATCCAGGTGACGTTTGCGCCCACTGCGGCTGGCAGCCGGACGGGGCAGATGACGATCAGCGCCAACATCAGCGGCGGCCAGTTGACTGTGGCTCTGAGTGGCACAGGCACGGCCGCGGGCGTGGTAACCCTGACGCCCACTGCTGTGGATTTTGGCCAGGTGGAGGTAGGAACGACTTCGCCCCCGCTGCAGGTGGCGGTGGGTAACAGCGGCGCCACAGCGATTCCCATCACCAGCCTCAGCATTACGCCGCCTTTCACGATTGCGAGCAACGCCTGCGGCACAAGCTCGCTGGCGGCCGATACGGATTGCCAACTGACGGTGGAGTTTGCGCCCACGCAGGCGGGCGCGGCCACGGGAACGCTGACGATAGTGGACGGGGCCGGGACGCAGACTGTGGCGTTGACCGGGACCGGCGAAGCACCGCCTACGGATGCGTTGGGGAGCACGTCGCTGACATTCCCTGGAACCATTGAGGGGCAGCTTTCGACGGCGCAGACGGTGAGCCTGACCAACAGCGGAGGTGTACCGCTGACGTCGATCGCGGTTTCAGTGAGCGGTCCTTTTCAGGTGTCGAGCAACTGCGGCACTCAACTTGTGGCGAGTTCGAGCTGTTCAATCGGCGTCGTGTTCGCTCCGGCCTCGGTAGGAATCCTGACGGGGACGCTGACAGTGTCCGATATTTTGCGCACGCAGACTGTGTCCCTCTCGGGAACGGGCGTGCAGGCGCCTCTGTTGAGCGTGAGCCCCGCGAACCTGACCTTTGCCGTGCAGCAGGTGGGGATCGCGAGCGCGCCGTCGACGTTGACGGTGAGCAACACCGGCGGAGCGGCGATGGCCAATGTGGGCTTCCAGATCTCTGGGGTGGGCGCGAACAGCTTTGCCACTGGAGCCACCACCTGCGGGGCGACGCTGAGCAACGGGAGCAGTTGCACGGTGCAGGTGATCTACACCCCGGCCACGGCGGGCGGCAGCGCGGCGGCGCTGGTCGTTTCCTCTTCGACTCTGGGCGTGAAGGCGGTCACCGTGGCGTTGAACGGAACCGGGCAGGGGCTGGCCGGACTGGACGTCAGTCCGTCGCAGCTGATCTTTCCGACGATCAGCCCTGGGCAGTCCAGCGCGGCGCAAACAGTGAGCATCACCAACACGGCCAGCTTGGCGGCCAGTTCCCTGACGCTGACGGCGAGCTCCCAATTCAGCTTGGCACAAAACACCTGCTCCGGCAGCCTGGCGGCGGGGGCTAGTTGCGCGGTCGGGGTGATCTTTCAACCCATTGCGAGCGGAGCGGTGACGGGAGTGTTGACCGTCAGCTCGGCCGCGGTGGCGAATTCGGCGACGGTGGCGCTGAGCGGAACCGGCGGAGGGCTAGGAGCCATCCAGGCGATTCCGGCGGCGATCGGCTTCGGGTCCGTTGGCGTGGGCATCGTCAGCAACCCCATCACGGTGACGTTGACCAACCCCGGAACCTCTGGCCTGGACAACCTGACGCTGGCGGTTCCGGCCGGCTTCCAACTGGTGAACAATACCTGCGCTACGACACTGGGGCCGGGTGCGAGCTGCACGGCGGGCGTGGTGTTTGCTCCAACCAGCGCCGGGGCACAGAGCGGGAATCTTACCGTGACCAGCAGCACCGCATCGGCGGCGGCAGCGGTATCGCTGGTGGGAATAGGATTCGATTTCACCGTGGCCGCCATCGGTCCCACGTCGCAAAGCGTCGCCAGCGGCTTGACGGGCAGTTATACCTTGTTGATCACGCCGCTTAACGGGTCCCAAGGGATGTTCACGTTTCAATGCGGTTCACTTCCGGCGAACGTGGCGTGCCTTTTCAATCCCGGCAACGAAACGGTGAGCTCCGGGGCCCAGGGAAACGTGGATGTGGAGATCGCGACCGGGCAAACCGGTTCGGCCTCGGGCTCGATGGCTCCGCTAGGGTGGGGACTGGTGCCGCTTGTTTGCGGGCTGGCGGCGCTTCCGCTGGGGTGGAGACGACGCCGGAACGCTCTGCTGTTGGCAGCATTGCTGGCGATTCTGGCGGGCGGCGTGTCCAGTTGCACCAGTTCGGGCGGAGGGACGGGAGGGCTGGGTGGACTAACCAAGCCGGGCGCGACGCCGGCAGGTACCTATACGATTCCGGTGACCGTGACCTCGACGGGGGTGCAGCACGGATTAACGGTGACTTTAACCGTGGACTGAGGGGGACCGTGGGCTGAGGGGTTGGCGGCCATGGGGACGGAAATCGGGAGCGGCTATACTCTATTTTCGGGGACTGGAATTCCGGAAACGGGGATGAGCCGGGAATGACCGCAAGAGTGTCGGTGAAGGACCTGGAACGCGTGGCCGAGCTGGCGAATCTGGAGTTGACGCCGGAAGAGACCGAGCCGATGCTGCGCGATCTGAACGCGATTCTGGACTACGTGGCCGAGCTGAACGAGCTGGATACGACTGGGGTGATGCCGCTGGCCCAGGTGAGCGAGTTGCTAAGCGAGCAGGACGAGGCGGCGGGCGCGGACGGGCTGCGCGCCGATGTGGTGGTGGCGTCACTCGAACGAGGCGTTGTGATGGCGCAGGCGCCGGAGACGGACGGGGTTTTCTTCAAGGTGCCGAAGGTGATTGAGCGCTGACCACCTGCGGTGGGGCAGACACCGCTGCGCGGCCACCTGCGGTGGGGCAGACACCGCTGCGCGGCCACCTGCGGTGGGGCAGATGCCGCTGTGCGGCTTGGGCATCGTGGATTAAGGAGAATTCGATTTGTTGAGTGAAGCCAAGGCAGCGGAAAGCTATGTAGAAAAGCCGAGAACCCTGGCGGAGCTCGGCGCGGAGATTGCGGCGGGCACGACCAGGGCGGCGGATCTGGCGGCCGGGTATTATGACCGGATTGCGCAAGTGAACCCGCGGCTGAATGTTTACCTGAGCCTGACCAAAGAGCGGGCGATGGCGCAGGCCGAGCGGGTGGACCGGCTGGCGGCGAAGGGAGATCCGTTGCCGGCGCTGGCGGGGATTCCGGTGGGCATCAAGGACGTGCTGGTGATGGAGGGCGCTCCGGCCACGGCGGGGTCGAAGATTTTGAAGGGGTACAGGCCGCCTTACGACGCGACCGCGGTGGAGAAGCTGGAGGCGGCGGGCGCCGTACTGCTGGGCAAGCTGAATTGCGACGAGTTTGCGATGGGCTCGTCGAACGAGAACTCGGCGTATGGACCGGTGCGCAACCCGGTGGACACGGAGCTGGTGCCGGGTGGCTCGAGCGGCGGTTCGGCGGCGGCTGTGGCGGCCAACCTGGCGGTGGCCACGCTGGGGTCGGACACGGGCGGATCGATTCGCCAGCCCGCGAGTTTTTGCGGGGTGGTGGGCGTGTTGCCGACTTACGGGCGCGTTTCGCGCTACGGGCTGGTCGCGTTTGCTTCGTCGCTGGACCGGGTGGGGCCCTTTGCCGGCAATGTGCGAGATGCGGCCACGCTGCTGGGGGTGATTGCGGGGCACGATCCCAGGGACGCGACCAGTTCGGCCAGGCCGGTACCGGATTATGCGGCGGAGAGCGACAAGCCGGTTGAGGGTTTGCGCATCGGGGTGCCTGCGGAATACTTTGGCGAGGGGCTCGATGCCGAGGTTCGAGCGGCGGTCGAGAGTGGCATTGCCGCGCTAAAGGCCGCGGAGTGCGCGGTGAAGGCGATCAGCCTGCCGCATACGCGCTATGCGATTCCGACTTACTACCTGGTGGCTACGGCGGAGGCCAGCGCCAACCTGGCGCGGTTTGATGGCGTGCGCTACGGTTACCGCTCGCCGGCGTCGGAGAACCTGGCGGCGATGTACCGGCACGCGCGCGAGAAGGGGTTTGGCGCCGAGGTGAAGCGGCGGATTCTGCTGGGGACGTATGCGCTGAGCGCAGGCTACTACGATGCCTACTATTTGAAGGCGCAGCAGGTACGACGGCTGCTGGCCGAGGAGTTTCTGCGCGCCTTTGCCGAGGTGGACGCGATTGTGACGCCCACCGCACCTACGGCGGCATTCAGGCTGGGCGAAAAGACGGGCGATCCGCTGGCCATGTATCTGGCGGACATTTATACGGTCACGGCCAACCTGGCGGGGATTTGCGGGGTGACGGTTCCCTGCGGAAAGACGCACGCCGGACTACCGGTGGGGATGCAGGTGCTGGCGACGCATTTCAATGAAGGAATGGCCTTTCGCGTGGCGCGGACGGTGGAAGCGGCGCAGAGCCAGGCGCACTGAGAACAGGCGTATAGTCATAATCTGCCCGCTGCGAAGCATTGCGGCAGAGCGTAGTGAACTGAAGCACTTTTGCGCGGGGCTGGGCTCGCGCATTGCGATTTTCCGAAAAGATCTGCGCCGACTCTTGAGGAGCTGGCGATATGAAAATGTCTGGATGGATTGCGGTTGCCGTCGTGGTGGCCTCGTTGGCCGCTGCGGCGGCTGCCCCGCGCAAGGCGCATACGGTGGTTCTGGGGTCGGCGAAGCGCGTGCCCTACTCGAAGGCAGGCGACCCGGCCGGTTTTGGTTCGGGCGAGGATGGGCTGAAGATTCGCGCGCTGCTGGTGGACGGGGTGGTGAAGGAGTGGACCACCGGCGACGCGCACGATGTGACCGACCGAAGCTTTGTGGTCAGGCGGGTGATGCGGCTGAACGATGCGTTGCCCAGTGACAATGCAGGGCCTGGCAATTCAGGGCCCGGCAACGCGCCGGGCAGCGCGCCGGAAGCCGGCGACAAGCCCAGCGGTGGCGACAAGCCGGGCGCCAGACAAGCACACTGGGTTTGGCAGCGGGGTCCGTGGCTGCTGGTGGACCGTGCGACGGGCCATATTGTGGCGCTGAAGCTGCCGGACTACGATCCTGGGGTGAGCCAGGTGAGCTGGTTCCGCGACTATGGAGCGTATTGCGGGGTGACGTCGAGCGGCAAGAGCTTGTATGCCGTGGTGGCGCAGGTTTCGGCGCGTAAGCCGGTGCTTGCCAAAAGGCTGGATGGGTTCGATGCGGAGAACCACCCGGACCCGGTCTGCGGGATGGCGGAGTGGCAGCGCGAGCCGCTCAAGATTACGTTTCACCCGGCGGGCAAAGACGGTGTGAGCTTCGATGTGGTTGCAGGTTCGGCGGTGCTGGTGGAAGATTCGGGGGATGAGCCGGGGATGGAAGCGCCGACGGCGAAGTCGAACTAGAGATTGAGCGGGTCATAGGAAATACGCCCAGTTGAAATTTGTGGTTTCCCAACCTAGCCGCAAAAGCAAGAACGCGGCGAGGATGGGGCCCCCGGCTTCGGAACACCCCGGTAGCCTATTGCGCTCTGCATGGAAGCCTTGCGATCATGGCGAAATGACAATACAGTACCCTCCGGTGGTCTCTCTCTTCGGTGGTCTGTACTCTCTTTACATTGCATGGAAGCTTCGCAACTTCAAGGTGTCTGCTGCCCCGCCCAAGTCTCGCGCTCACCTTTCCATTTCAGAGCGGCAGAGGAAAATTCAGATCGCAGTCTGGCTCTGTATTGCCGGTGGGCTTGGCTTGATAGCGGGAGCGGGGCTTCTTCTTTGGCTTGAGAATTCAAACTGAGACACTACCGGCAGCAGCTGCGCCTTGACACGCAAGCGGGCGCGCGTATCTTATCTCTCTAGGCATTCTTTTGGAATCCGGCCGGGATGAGCGCCGAAGGAACGGTGCAACGCCTGGAGCGGGAGTTGCGGATTCGGTGATCTGAATCGGAATTCAGAGGAAGGCTGTGTCGAACAGGAAGCAAACGGCGGTTGGGTGAAGGTGTGGATTCGGGCGCGGGGTGGGAAGACGATCCTCGGCGCGCGGCAATCGCGCCGCACATCTTAATCAGTCCGAATCTGGCCGGAAGCTGAGCCGGATTCGATCAGCGGCCAGGACCATTCCCGGAGACAAATGTTTTTCAGGCGACCGGCCCGAGGCCGGGTGCGCCTGTGCCCTGAACGGTTCGCCGCGGCGAACGGCCAGGGCGGCAAAGGATGCGTGTGACGACGAGTTTGGCAATGTGGGCGATTGCGCCCGCCGGTGGAGCTGGAGGCGGCATTACGATGCTGCTGCCCCTGCTGCTGATTCCGGTGCTCTACCTGGTGATGATCCGGCCGCAGCAGAAGCGGCAAAAGCAGTGGCAGCAGATGCTGGGCTCCATCAAGGGCGGCGACCGGGTGACCACCTCGGGCGGCATCCGGGGCATCATTCTCTCCATCAAGGACGACGTGATCGTGATTCGCGTGGCGCCGGATAATATCAAGCTGGAAGTGGCCAAGAGCGCGATTGCCTCGGTGACCACGCAGGACACGGCATCGGGGTCTTAAGTTTTGAATTGGTTTTTACTTTTTTTGACTAGAGAAACGGGACAATGAAGAAGAATCTCAACAAAAAGATTGCGCTGATCATTGCGGTCCTGCTGATTTTTGTCTATGGCATTTTCGGGATCCCATCGGGGCTGAGCGGCAAGGCGCTGATGGAAGCCATGGGCAAGAAAATCCATCTTGGTCTGGACTTGCGGGGCGGCGCTCACCTGATTTTGCAGGTGGTGGTGGCTGAAGCGGTCAGCGCCGAGACGGACAATACGGTGGGGCGCGTCCAGCAGGATTTGAAGACAGCCAACCTGAGCTTTTCGCAGGTCTACAAGCCGGATCCGGCCAAGCCGGAAGTGATTCGCGTGGAAGGCGTGGCGGCTGCCAAGTCGAGCGACGTGCGGTCGCTGCTCGATTCCAAGTATTCCACCGATTACGACCTGACGGGCGGGGGCGCGGACAACAGCTTCACGCTGACCATGAAGCCGCCGGCTGTGGCGGCCCTGGAAGAGAAGACCGACCAGCAGGCGATCGATACGATTCGTGACCGCGTGGATTCGCTGGGCGTCAGCGAGCCCTTGATTGAGGAGTACGGGCTGGGCAAAAACCAGATACTGGTGGAGCTGCCGGGCATCTCCGATCTGGATGAGGTGAAGAGCATTATCAAGTCGACGGCACGGCTGGAGATTCACGCCGTGGTGGGCGGCCCTTACAAAGACGACCAGGAAGCAGCGGCGAGCCTGGGCGGAACGGTGCCCCCGGAAGATGAGCTGGTGCATGGTTCCGGAGCGCTGGCCACGGGCTCCGAAGAGGATAGCGTCTATGTGCTGCAGCGCATTGCCGTGGTGGCGGGCAGCGACTTCCGCTCCGCTGACCCCGGCACGGACCAGACCGGACGCCGCAACGTGCGCTTCACGCTGACCAATGAAGCCGGCGACAAGTTCTACGACTACACCAGCAAGAACGTGGGCCAGAGCATGGCGGTGGTGATGGGCGGCCGGGTCAAGGAAGTGGCCAACATCCAGAGCGCGATTCGGGATTCAGGAGAGATCACGGGCAGCTTTAGCCCGGAAGAGGTCACCATACTTTCCAAGATGCTGCGGACCGGCGCGCTGCCGGCCTCGCTCAACGAGATTGAGACGCGCACGGTGGGCGCCTCGCTGGGTGCGGATTCGATTCGCCAGGGGGTTACGGCGGCCATCGTCGGCGTTCTGGTGGTGATGGCTTTCATGCTGTTCTATTACCGGGGCTCGGGGATCAATGCCGATCTGGCGCTGTTTTTGAACCTGGTGATTCTGCTTGGCTTCCTTGGCTTTTCCGGGGCCACGCTGACGCTGCCGGGCATTGCCGGAGTGATTCTGACCATCGGCATGGGCGTGGACTCAAACGTGCTGATCTTCGAACGCATTCGCGAAGAGGTGCGGGCCGGGAAGGGTCCGGCGACGGCCGTGGAGCAGGGCTTTGCGCATGCGTGGACCACGATTTTCGACACCCACGTGACGACTATCGTGTCGGCGGGCATCCTGTTTCTGTTTGGCACCGGTCCGGTGAAGGGATTTGCGATCACCCTGACCTTCGGTCTGGCGGCCAACCTGTTCACGGCGGTGTTTGTTTCGCGGGTGATCTTTGATGCGCACGTGAACAAGTTGAAGTCAGGGGAGCTGGTATCGATTTAGTAGCCAACCGGGATGCGATCTCCCAGGCCTCAAAGGCGAGACCTGGGGCACCCAGCAAGACAGGAAGGGAAAAGAACCAGTGGAATTGTTTCGCGGCGTAAACGTGGATTGGCTGAGGCTGAAGTGGTATTTCCTCGGCTTTTCATTGATCTTCAGCGTGGCTGGCATCGTGGCGATGGGCTGGAACTGGTCGCATATCGGCAGCCCGGTTCCATTGGGCGTGGACTTCCGCGGCGGCACCGAGGTGCAGGTGCAGTTTGACCAGACGCCGGATATCAACGCGATTCGCCAGGCGACGGTGGCCGCGGGCGTCAAGGATGCGAACGTAGTGAACTACGATGAGCCGCGTCTGAACGAAGTGCTGATCAGCCTGCCGGAGCAGAAAGACGAAACCTCCCTGGACGCAGGCCGCCAGCAGATCGTGGATGCGCTGCACGCGCACTACAACAACAGCTTCAAGGATTCCGGGGTCAAGGTGGATGTGGTGGGCCCCACGGTGGGCAGACAACTTGAGAAGCAGGCTGGGCTGGCCACGCTCTACTCGATGCTGGGCATGCTGATTTATTTGTGGTTCCGGTTTCAGTTGATCTACGGAGTGGCGGCGGTGGTGGCCTGCTTCCACGACACGCTGATCACGGTGGGCGCCTTTGCGCTGACCGGCCAGGAGATCAGCCTGACGGTGATTGCGGCCATTCTTACGCTGGTGGGCTACTCGATGAACGACACTATTGTGGTGTTCGATCGCATCCGGGAAAATCTGCGCATGAGCCGGCGGGAATCGCTTCCGGACGTGGTGAACCGGAGCATCAATCAGACGCTGAGCCGGACGGTGCTGACCTCGGGTTTGACCTTTCTGACCGTGCTTTCGCTTTATATATTTGGGGGCGCGGTGCTAAAGGGCTTTTCGTTTGCGCTGGTGGTTGGTATTGTTATCGGGACCTATTCTTCGATCGCCGTGGCGGCGCCGATGCTGGTGGCGTGGCAGGACTGGCGGGCGAAAAAGGGTAAGGCAACGACGCTGCCGGCCGCGAAACGCGCCCGGGCCTAAGCGACGCCGAATCAGAGTTGCACCAGTTTTACAGCAGGTTTTGCAAGGAGTTGTGCAGTTCTGATACTAAGGGGAGCACGCATTTGTGGTACGTTTCTAATGTTCGGGAACATTTGAAGTTCCCGCGGTGTCTAAATAGATGTAACAACACCCGATTCGAGGCTGGCCATGTTTGAAGACTCCACATTTGAATCCGGGAACAGGATCAAGAGCAAGAGCGGCCGGTGGATGCTTGTGACGGGCATCATCAACGGCTCAATTCTGGTTCTGCTGATTCTGATTCCGTTGATCTATCCTGAGGCACTGCCGCACAATGCCATGCTTACGGCTCTGGTTGCCCCACCACCCCCACCCCCACCTCCGCCTCCCCCACCTCCGCCGGAAGTGCACGTGATTAAAGTGCAACCGGAAATGATGAACAATCAACTGACGGCGCCGACGCGGATTCCGCACGACATCAAGATGGTGGCGGAGAAAGAAGCGCCGCCCAGTTCCGGCTTTGGCGTGGCCGGTATGGAAGGGCTTGGCGGCGGCGGCGTACCTGGAGCGTTTGGGGATATGAAGACGGCGCCGACTGTGAAGGTCGCGGCTCCCAAGAAGGTGAATATCTCCGGCGGCGTGGCTGCGGGTATGTTGCTTGACAAGACGATGCCCATGTATCCGCCAATCGCCAAGGCGGCCCGCGTTTCGGGCACAGTGGTCCTGCAGGCGACGATTTCCAAGACCGGAACAATCACAAATTTGCGCGTCATCAGCGGGCCTGCGATGTTGCAGCAATCGGCTATGGATGCTGTAAGGTCCTGGCGCTACAGGCCCTATATGCTCAACGGCGATCCGGTAGAGGTAGACACCACCGTGAATGTGGTTTTCTCCCTGGGTGGATAATGAATTCTTTGGCTCCTTCCTGCAGGTTTGGGAGGGAGCTTCGCTTTTGACCCGAATGCGCATCCAATTAAGGAGCCGCATTCTCAAGCCAATGACAAGGCAGTCGCAGTTCATCAGCAACTCCTTAGGAGGAACGATTCAGTGATTCTCGCTCAGCTCGCACACTTCGCTTCGCATACGGTCAGCAGCCTGGCATTCTTCCAGGAGGAAGATCAGGCAGTAGGCTTCAGTCCCTTGCAACTTTGGGAACACATGGGATGGGCGGTAAGGGTTATCGCCATCGTCCTTTTCATTGAGTCGATCTGGTCGCTGGCCGTGATGATCGACCGCTACCTATACTTCTCAGCTGCCCGGAAGCAGTCGCGCGAGTTTGCTCCCAAGGTTGCCGGCGCATTGAAGGATAGCAAGCTGGAGGAGGCGATCAAGATCGCCGATCGCAGCAAGAAGTCGCACCTGGCGGAAGTGGTGACGGCCGGCCTGCAGGAATTCCGGGCCTCTGCCGGATCGCCTACGGTGGAAACGATTGAGAGCTCGGGCCGCGCCTTAGAGCGGGCCGAGGCGATCGTTCACGCCAAGCTCAAGAGGGGCCTTTCGGTCCTTGCGACCATTGGGGCCACGGCTCCGTTCGTGGGCCTGCTGGGCACCGTCATCGGCATTCTGCACGCATTCCAGCAGATTGCCACGCAGAAGACCTCGGGCATCGGCGCGGTGGCGGGCGGCATTTCGGAAGCTCTGGTTACCACGGCCTTCGGCCTGCTGGTGGCCATCCCCGCCGTGATGACCTTCAACTACTTCACCGGACGCGTGGAAGCCTTCGACGTGGAGATGGACAACTCCTCGAGCGAATTGGTCGACTACTTCATCAAACAGAGCCACAAGCGCTAATCGAGGCGGCTGCCGGCCTGAGGGAGAAGCTGCGGGGCGGGAGATCGAATCTCTCCCCGCCGATTTCAAACTCCAGCCGGACAAACGGTTGCCAGGCGTTTCCGGAAATCTTCCGGAATAAAAATACTTGAGGCACGGAGTCTACACAATGGGAATTGCAGTTCGCGACGAAGGCAGTAAGGTTAACTCGAACATCAACGTTACGCCCATGGTGGATGTGATGCTGGTGCTGCTGATCATCTTCATGGTGATTACCCCCATGCTGCAGAACAAGGTGCAGATCGACATGGCGAAGGTGACCAACGCGGTTTCTATGCCGGATGCCGACAAGGACGACGCGATTGTGGTGGCGATCACCCGGGATGGCGGCGTGTTCCTGGGGCAGGACAAGGTGGCGACGGACCAACTCGGCGCCAAGGTTCGCGACAAGCTATCCGACAAGCCAGGCAAGACGATTTTCATTCGCGCCGATGCGCGTGCGCAGTATCGGGCAGTGGAAGACGCGATCGACGCAGTGCGCACAGCCGGCGTGGAAGACGTTGGTTTGTTGACGCAAAAGAAGGAAGGCAATCTGGCTGGCGGCGAGTAACATAGCAAGGCTGCGCCGATTTTAACGGTTTGTGGAACTCAAGGAGCTTTAAGCCATGTCAATGACAACCGGGGGCGGGGGGAGCTACTCGTCCGACATCAATGTAACGCCGATGATCGACATTCTACTGGTGCTTCTGATCATCTTCATGGTGATCGTGCCGGTGGTGCCGAAGGGCCTGGATGCGCTGGTGCCCCAGCCGCCCAAGGATCCGACCAAACAGCCGCCGCCGAACGACCGTACGATTGTGATTCAGATTCTGCATGTGCCCGGCGGACCGCCGCAATACAAGATCAACGAAACCCCGGTGAGCCATGCCGAGTTGCTGCCGCGCCTGACGGATATCTATTCCAACCGCGCCGAGCGCATCATGTTTATCAAGGGCGACGACGATCTGAACTTCGCCTACGTTGCCGACGCCATCGATATTGGCCGCGCGGCCAATGTGGACCACATCGGTCTGATGACGCCCAAGATACTGGCGGGCCAGTAGAGAGTTTCGCAATTCGCAGCAGGACCGCAACTCATCAATACTGGTTTCGGAACCTCCCGCCCGCGGCCAGCTTTTATGCAATTCCAGGCGCGCGATGAAAGGCACGACCTGAAGGAGAGGGACACGAAGATGAATGGAGCCGCACGAGTTACGGCGTTCGGGGTTGTTTTGGCCGGCATGGTGCTTTCCATGAGCGGGTGCGACCGCCTGGCAGCCCGCGACCAATTGAACAAGGGAGTGGACGCCTACAAGAGCGCCAAATATGAAGAGGCGATTGGACACTTCCAGAAGGCCACGCAACTTGACCCGAGCCTGCCCATGGCAAAGAGCTATCTGGCCACGGCACTGGCCCAGAACGTGGTTCCGGGATCGGATACGCCGGACAACCTGAAGACCGCGCAACAGGCGATCAGCATCTTCCAGGAAGTTCTGGACAAAGATCCGACCGATGTGAACAGCCTGAAACAGATTGCCGGCATTTACTTCAGCGTGAAGAAGCTGGACGATGCCAAAGCCTATCAGAAGAAGGTTCTGGCCGTGGATCCGAAGGACCCTGAGGCGGCCTACACCGTCGGTGTAATCGACTGGACCGAGGCGCACGAAAATGCTCTGAAAGCTTTGGTGCCGGCGGGTATCAACGACGATGGCGAGGGCAATGTAAAAGCGCCCAAGAAGGTGATGGATCCGCTGAAGGATGAGAATGGCCCGCTGGTCGAGGAGGGCTTGCAATACCTCAACCAGGCGGTGGCCAATCGCGCCAATTACGACGATGCCATGGCTTACCTGAACCTGATCTACCGCCGCAAGGCAGACGTGGACTACGGCGACCCGGCCGCGGTGAAGGTCGATATTGCCACAGCAGAGGATTGGCGCACCAAGGCGATGGGTACGCGCAAGGCCAATGAAGAGAAGAAGGAAAAGGGTCCTGGCGGCATCACCATGGATGCCAACGGCAACATGAAGTAAGGGGCCGCTGGCCGGCGCTTTCAAAATAAACGGCCTCCGCTTTGGGCGGGGGCCGTTTTTCTTTTGCGGCGATCCGGATTTATCGCGCGCCGTCTCTAAGGATTTGATCGGCAAGGTAGTTGTGTATCTTGGCGTCGTCGTGGAGCATTTCGTAGTAAGCGTTCTTGATGAGTTGCGCGTGGCCTTCATGCAGCAACTGGTGGATGGTCTGCTGCACGCGAGGGTCGCTCAACTCGCGCTGCCCGGCGGGCTCCCGTGCGATCAGCTTGTAAATGGCGTAGCCGATGGTGCGGTGCGAGGCGTCGACGATGGGCAGAACGTCAGTAAACTGGCCTGGCTTGAGCTTGCTGATGGCGTTGTAGGCTTCCTGGTCGCCATGCAACTGCGACTCGGGCACAAAGCCCATATCGCCGCCGTTCGATTGAGTGTCCTTGTCCTCTGAGTAATTCATGGCGACGGCACTGAAATCTTCGCCGTTTTCGAGCTTGGCGTGCAGAGCCTGTATCTTCTTTTTGGCGTCGGCGTCGCCGGAGGCCTTGTTGTTCTGCAAGTTCGTGGTTTGCGGCGAGGGAGTGGCGGTGACGACGATGCGCGCAATGTTGTAGCGCGGCTCGATGAAATTGAAGTCGGCCTTGTGGCTGTTGTAGTAGCTGGTAATCTCGGCGTCCGTAATGTTGATCTTGGATTCGATTTCCTTGTTGATCAGCTTGCTTTGCGTAAGTTTCTGGCGCAGTTCTCGCTTGAAGTCGTCGAGCGTCTGGTTGTTCTGTTTGAGCTGGCGGTCAAACTCATCCTGCGTGTAGGGAGCCTTCATCTCAGTCAGCTTGGCGTTGACGTCTTCGTCGGAGGCAGTGAGGTTGAATTTGGCAGCGCGCTGTTGCAGGATTTCGTCATCGATCATCTGTTTCAAAATGGCGAGGCGCACAATGTCGGCCTGTTCCGTTGATGGCTCCTGCGGACTGTCTCCCAGGCTGGCTTTGTAGGAGGTGTATTTTTTTTCAAGATCGGAGCGGAGGATATCCTTGCCGTTCACAGTCGCCATCACGTCCGGCGCCGGCGGGCGATGGCAGCCGGCCACCGCGGCCAACAAAGTTCCAAGAGTAAGGACGGCGAACCGGAAACGCGCCGAGCAAAAGCTTTCGACTTGCAACCTGGTGTCTCCTAGCGGGACCCATCGGTCCCAGCGTTCAAGGATAAATCCACGAGCCGGTGCAGCGATAGGCGATCGCTCCTAATTGCCGGTTCCGGCAGGCTTGGGCTGGTTAGCCACCGGCTCTGGCGGAGGCTGGACACCGGCGGCGCGCAAGGCGCGGTCGATCACCAGCCACAACTGTTCTTCAGGGACTGCGCCCCCGTTGACGCGCTCCCCTTCAACAAACACAGCGGGGGTTCCATCGATTCCGAGGGCGTCCGCTTCTTTTCTGGAAGCGAGAATCTGGGTCTCGTCCTGCTTGGCGAGGCAGGCGTCGAGCCTGGGTGCGTCGAGTTTGGCCACGGTCGCTTCGTCGCGGGCAATGCGGTCCAGGGCGGCAAAGCTTTTGGTCTCGTTGCGGTCCTCGCCGGTGATCTCACCCCCGTGCGAGTGGAGGTAATCGACGTAGGTCCAGTAAACGGCGCCGCTTTGCGCGGCCAGGCAGTTGGCGTCCACCGCTGCGTGCATGGCCCAGGGATGCAACTCGGTGAGCGGATCGTCCTTGTAGACAAAGCGGACCTGGTCCTTGTAGCGATTGATGGTATCGGGAAAGAGGCTCTTGTGCATGCGGGCGCAAAAGGGGCATTCGAGGTCGTCGAAGTTGATCACGGTGACCTTGGCCGCGGGGTTTCCGCGCACGGGGCGTCCGGCGATGTCGATCGAGAAAGCGGGGTCTTTGGCGAGGTCGAAGGTTTCCAGGCGGGCCAGGGTCTGGTTGTCGCTGGAGATCAGGAATTCGATCGGCGTGCTCTTGCCTGCGTGGGAGACGGTGATGGGCAGCGCATCGTAGCCGGGCACCGGGCTTGGTTTGCGTTTGCCCAGAACCACGGAGTAATCCGGCGGGACACCGAATTGGGTGCGGACCATGATTTCAATGCGGCGGTTGAGGGCGGCGGGGCTGAGCGGGTCTTGCGACGAATTTTGGGATGGAGCGGGTTGGGCCTTGCAGCCCGCGGTGATGGAAAGAGCGAGCAGAGCAGCCAGCAAAAGAGTGCGCGACAATTTGAAATCCTCTCAGGAAAGGATACTCCAGCGGGGCGATGGGGCCGATGGAGCGCATGGGCGGTACAGATGATCTGGATTGGACGCGCGGGGCGGCGAAGGGCAACGCAGGGCTCACGATTTCACAGAGACGCAATTTAAGGGATTCTGTGGGGTGTGACGGGGGAAATGGCTGATTTGGGAGGGGTTGCATGGCACTCCACAGTTTCACCGCGGATTTCGCGATTTTTTCCAGGGGGAGGGGTAAGCGGGTCGCACGAGCTCGACACCGTGCTCAGACAGCATAAGACGAGTGTACGTCCGGGGGAGTTTATTTTCGGAAAAAGGGGAGAGGATGGTGACCGTTTTTCGATTGGGGCACCGGCGGGGAGCCCGAAAATGGGTTTTAGAAGCCGACTTGACAGGACTAGTCTGACCACTGCCGTTGTGCGGCTAGAACGCCCGCACCACCCTCACACAGGAGATGGCGTTTGTCTCCGCGGCGTGTGATAAAATCATCGACAACCACCAACGGGGTTTCGACTTCTTGGACCTCTTGGCTGGAATTCAATTTCTCTTGTGGGGCTGAGGCCTCCAAGCAGAGGAGAAGAGAACTATGATGCTAAGCATTCCCATGTCACAGGAGCAGATCCGCTCCTTCCAAGACCCCAATCGAAAAGCAATTCGCATAGTCCACGCCTTGGTGCGCGTCCTGGATTGGCCTGACAACGTCCCGCTCGATCCGGATCCACGAGTCCCGAAGGAAAAGGGCCCTGTGGTTAAGAAGATCCGTGCTTCGCTCGACAGTGGGGACGGTCGCTTCCATTTGCTGAACCGAGGGATCACCCTCTCAGTAAAGAAGGCTGAATTTGACAACCAGGCCAACATCCTTCGGCTTCACATTCCGGATGAGGAGGCCTACGGGATAATTGACGGCGGGCACACTGACTTCGCAATCAAGAAGACAGTCGAAGAAAACCGCAAAGCAGGGACTGAAAACACCCTGAGCCAGCAATATGTTCACGTGGAAATACTGTCGAAGATCGAGAGCGAGCTCGCCGACATCGCTGAGGCCAGGAACTACAGCGCGCAGCTGAAATCATGGACGCTTGCGTCGTATCGAGACGACTTTGAGTGGTTCCTCAAGGCCCTCGGAGATGACTTTCGACGGTGTATCAAAGTCAGCGAGAATGACTCAGAGCCCGTTGGAATTCTCGATCTGATACAGATAATGTGCGCAGTGAATCCGGCGTTATATGGGCCGACCACCACCTCGGTAAACGAGGCCTATAAGAACGCAGGAAAATGCCTCCAGTACTTCGTTCAGGGAGAAGATACATACCACTTCCACGATATGAAGCCCTTGTGCCGGGATATTGTGCGCCTCTACGATTACATCCGCTCCAACTGGAAGGATGCATACAATGCGGAGGATGAAACCGGGCGGCGCGGGAGGATCGGAGCGCGTTCAGAGATGCAAAAGAGGCGCCGAAACCGTTCCGCTCTTGCAACGTATTATTTTCTCGGGGACGAGCCCGTGCAGGGAGACGTACCAGTCGAGAAGGGGTTCGCGATTCCACTTATCTCCAGCTTTCGAGCACTGATCGAAAAGGACCGTAAGGGTAAGCTGAAATGGTATACAGACCCGTTCGCATACTTCGACGAGCATGGCTCGCACCTGGTCCGTTTGATCATGACCGCAAGCGATCAGGCGGGAGGAGATCCGCACCAGGTCGGGCGTGACCCCCAAGTCTACACGTCTCTCTACTCCGAGGTGAGGCGCTGGTACCTTGAGGGCAGGTTTAGGGAAGAACTGTCCTCAGAGTAAACGCTCACGCGGTTCCCGTGCTGCGGCACTATCTGCATCCGCAGCACGGGAACCCCGGCACCCATTTGGCAGTAGTTCACCGATCGACGAATAACTTGGCCGACTCTCAAGGAAAGCAATCTCCAGGACTAAGGCCGACCGCAAAAGGAGACCAAATGACTGCACGAAAAGCACAAGAACGGAGCGTTGGCCCGACACTTCCCCCCGAGACGGCATACTCGGCCTTGAAGTCGCAACTCGAGTCACTCCAGCAGCTGAAGGGCCAGCGCTTTGGTGAGGCCGAGTACGACGAAAAAGAATGGGTCCAAGTCACGCGAAGCATTTTCGAAGACACGTTCGGCAACCAAGGCTCGACCCTGTCGAGCTTCAACATTGCGAAATCCGCAGGCGACTACTATATGGGATTGGCGCCCAACCATGGCCTGGATCAGCGGAACTTCGAGACGCGCATCCAATCGATGGAAACGTGCCTGAAGGCCACTCTAAAGCAACTAGAATTTCGGCTGCCAAAATCAGAGGTTAAAGGCGCGTACGCGCCAGGAGAAGAGTACGAAGTCTATAAAGACATTCGGGCAATTCTTTCAAAAGCAAAAGCGACGATCTTTATAATCGATCCTTACTTGGATAGAGGAATCTTCGAACTTTATGTTGACGGCATTGACCGGTCGATTCAGATCAGAGTTCTAACAAACAACCTTCCGGGCGACGCGCTGACGGTTGCTTCCAAGTATGCGGCCGGAGGGAATCTTCAACTCCGCACGACCAAGTCTATCCATGATCGCGCAATATTCGCCGACGACAGGGTTTGGCTGGCGGGTCAATCATTAAAGGATGCCGCGAAGCAAAAGCCAACATACCTGATCGAACACGACGGAACACTTATGTCTCTGCTCTATGAGGATATCTGGAACAAGGCCAGCGTCCTGATCTGACAGGCAATCCGATTAGAGCGCTTGCTAAGCCATCAGCGCGCTATGGAATCGATGATTTGCGGCCAAGGGCAGGTGGCCCACTCACCGATCCGTCCGCCCGTCCGTGCTCCGCAAACAGGTAAGGCTGCGGCCAATTCATCGCGGCCTTATCGCGATGAGTGGGCTGCGATTTCTTGCCGTCCGCTCCAACTCGATTTCAACGATTCCTCGGATTCCGGTAGCGTAGTGGTTAAAGCTGCTCCATCGGTACTGCTCGGGCGGTGCCCGAAAACCCGCTCATCGCGATAAAGCCGCGATGAACGGTGCACAGCTTTTGATCCTGGGGTGAGTGGGCCACCTGCCTGCAACGCTTCCAAACGGATAAAGTTTAGTTTTCAGGAGAAATGCCCTCAGGGGCTAAAGGCAGGTGGCCCACTCACCGATCCGGCCGCCCGTTCGTGCTCCGCAAATAGGTAAGTCTGTGCCCCATTCATCGCGGCTTTATCGGTCGCCGCGGCGACAGTGGGCTGCGAGTTCTTGCCGTCCATTCCGACTCGATTTCAACGACTCCGCGGATTCCGGTAGCGTAGTGGTTGAAGCTGCTCCATCGGTACTGCTCGGGCGATGCGACCAGTCCCCGTTTGACCGACTTCCACCCCAGCGACGAAGACCTGTCGCTGGGGACCCCGGGGGTTCCGGTGGATATATCGGATCACTTCGGACCGGGCTGATTCGCCACGGATGTTCGAGTCAAAATAACGGTCCTGCCTGAACTGCGGGCGATCGCCTCGCAGTTTGCGTGAAGTGATCTGCTTGAGCGCCTTGAGAAACTGAGCTACCAGGATCAGCGGCGGCTCGTTGATCCGCAAGTGGATATGTTCAGGCATCAGGACGTAAGCGTAGACCCTGGCCTGGTGACGTGCGCGGGTCTGTTCCAGAACGGCTTCGAACGTTTCCTTGCATTCCGGCATTTCAAGAAACGGAAGACGGTGGAAGCAACTGAACGTAATGAAGTGAAGGGCTTCGGCTTTCTGGAACCGCTTCAGGCCATATGGCATGGTGCTATCGTAACTCCGCTGGGAACTTGCCCGAGGACCCGCTCATCGCGATAAGGCCGCGATGAACGGGGCACAGCTCCCGATACTGGGGTGGGTGGGCCACCTGCCGGAATATATGAGACTTAGGCCGTGTGTCTCTCTCAGCCTGCAATTCATTAACAGCCTGCAATTTATTCACGCATTTGTAAAGTTCATGCGCTATTTTCCTCGCAAGGCTGTTTTACGCAGCAAGATATTTCTATTCCCGAGTGATGGAGAGGCCGTGAAGCGTTTAATCGTTCGTCGTCCGCTGTTGGTGTGTGTGATGGGTTTATCTGCGTGGTTCTGCGGACTAGCGGATTCAGCACCCGCCCAAAACCAAGCCGGATCCATTTCTGGCACACTGATGGATTCTGCCAGCGCCGTATTGAGAGGGGCTCAGGTATCCATCCCCGCCAAAGGCATGCTTGTTTCCACCGACGAGCAGGGCCGCTTTTTCTTTAGTGGACTACAACCCGGCAACTACACGATTTCCGTCAGCTACATCGGCTTCGAGAAATTGACGAAAGACGTCACCGTCAATCCGGGAGAATCGACTACGGTGAGCCTGCAACTCCACGTCGAGTCAGAAAAGCAGAGTGTGCTGGTGACCGCGGCAAGCGCTTCGGCTGAAGTGGAGGCGGTCAATGAAGAGCGCACCGCGGACAACCTCATCCAGGTGATGCCCACCCAGACCATCACCAGCCTGCCAGACCGCAACCTGGGCGACGCGATCAGCCGTATGGCCAGCGTGGCCCTGACGCGCAACGAGGGTCAGGACAATTTTGTGGCGGTGCGCGGCACCGAGCCCCGCCTGAACAATACCACCGTCAACGGCTTCAACATGCCGTCTGAAGATCCCGGGATCCGCGAATTCGATTTCTTTTCTGTTCCCACCGGTATCGTGGATTCGGTCAAGGTTAGCAAAACCCTGGAGGCCAACATGGACGGCGACGGCATCGGCGGCTCAATCGATCTCGTCACCAAGATCGCGAGCGACACCCCCACGTACCAAATCACCGCCATCGGCGGCATCGGCGCCATGGGCGGCTTCACGCCGATCGAAAACGCTCGTCCTAACGCGCAGGTATACGGCACCTGGGGCAAGCGCTTTGGAGCAAGCAAAAAGCTCGGCTTCATCATGGGCGCCGAGTACGACTTCGATGGCACCGGCTATAACGACGTCGAGCCCACCCCGGACGAGGCCACCCTGTCCAACGGCCAAAGCGCGGTCTGGGATGATTCCCAGGATATCCGCACCTACATGTTCCACCGCCCCCGTTGGGGATTGGGCGGCAGCCTCGATTACCGCATCAATCCCGGGTCCACGATCTTTTTGAGATACCTCTACTCTTACACGCGCGACAACGGCGACAAATCTGTTTACAGCCTTTTCGACAACACGCCGGGCCTCCAATCGGTGGACACCACCGTCGGCAGCTACAGTGGCGGGTGTGCCGGCGTCTCCAACGGTATAACCACCGCGCCCTGCAACACTCCGCCGCGTTACTACAACCAGCTCGAAAATGCCCGGATCTATTCGGACAGCGTTCAGCTCAGCGGCACGCATGTTCTGACCAATACCTGGTACTCGTGGAGCGCCGCCGCCGGAACCGGCTACTTTGGCGACGATCCTTTCGACACGGGCAACTTCACCGACACCGCCAGCACCAGCTCGTGCCAGTTCAACCAAAGCGCGACCACCGACTACTTCGTGCCCCAGTGGACCCCGGCATGTTTTGACGAGATCAACAGCCCCCAGAACTACGCCCTTACCGGGACGCAGCGAAGTCCGGGCCACGAGGAGCAGATCAACATCGGCATCGACGGTTCGGGCGCATTCCGCTGGCACCTCGGCGGCCACCTCTCCACCTTCGAGTACGGCGCCAAGTTCCGCAGCATGCACAAGTACAACAATCAGTACTACATCACCTCCACTTACGCCGGCGCCGGCGCCGGCGTTCCGATGACGAACTTCCCCAACCAACTCATTCAACCGAACTACTACAACGGAGCGTACAAGGACGGCTACAACGTGTGGTTCAGCCCCGTCCAACAGTACGTCGACCAGCACCCCGCCGAATTCACCTTATCCAATAACAAGGGGGTGTATTCCGCGAATTATGGGCTTGTGGAGCACATTCCCGCCTTCTACGTGATGAACACCACCGACTTCTCCAAGGGCGTCCGCCTGGTTGTCGGTCTGCGCGCCGAGATCACCACGGAGAACGTGCACAACCTGGCGTTCGATCCTAATGGCAACGCCACGCCGAATTCGTTCTCAGGCTCCTATTACGACCTGCTGCCCAGCGCATCGCTGCGCTTCGACGCCGGCCCCAGCAGCTACCTTCGCCTCATCTATGCGCGCGGCGTGTCCCGCCCCGAAGAGTCGGAGCTGGCGGAAGACGTGAGCTGGGGCACCGGCGGAAACGGCGCCTACAAAAACACCGTCGCCTTCGGCAACCCCAACCTCAAGGCCGAAACCGGCGACGATATCGACGTCCTCTACGACCACTACTTCAAGAGCTTCGGCGTGTTGTCCGGCGGGTATTTCTACAAGCACCTCGCATCTCCGCCGGTCAGCACCCAGACGGTGCTGAACAACTACCTGCCTCCGGGCGCGCCATCTTCGGATCAGGGCACTTACCTCGCCACCTACTACCTCAACGCCGGCAGCGCCTGGATCAGCGGCGTTGAATTGCAGTACCTGCAGCACTGGACCAATCTGCCCGGCTTCCTTGGCGGCCTCGGCATGAATGCCAACTACAGCTACATCGGTTCCCAGACCAGCGGCATTGCCCGGCGCAGCGACAAGCCGCGCCTGCTGGAGGACGCTCCCAATATCTTCAACATCGGGCCGACTTTCAACCGCGGGCCTCTCGCGATGCAAATGAACATCAACTACAACGGGGCCAGCATCTACTATTACCAATACACGGACGGGGCGCCAGGCGGAATAGCGGGCCCGCTCGGCGACAACTATAACTACCCCCACACCCAGGTCGATGCCCAGGGCAGCTATGCGCTTCCCCGCGGCTTCAAGTTGCTCGTCTCCGGACTTAACCTCACCAACGAGGAATTCGGCTTCTACTACGGCAGCCAGAAATACGATACGCAGCGCGAGTTCTACCACCCTACCTACTCGTTCGGCCTGAGCTGGTCGCCGCTGCGCGAGAGATAACTTCGACGAGACTGAACCACGTCAGCAGCCCAATGCACGTTTCGAGGGCCGGCCGTCTGCCCGCAAAGTTGAGGTAGCTTGGGCGTCAGTTCAGGCATTCGATTTTGCATCTCTTAGTGGCGGGTGCGGTCCAGCATTGCGAGTCGTAAATGTATTCGGTCATTGCATAGGTGCCGGGAATGGGCTCGCTCTTCACCGCGCAGATGCGGCCCTCGGCGTCATAGACGTAGGTGTTTATGCCGTCGAAGGTCACGTTACCGGCAGCGTCGTAACCGTTGGTTCCCTGCGCCGAATTCTGCATGGTCGAGTCCATGCGATTGCTGTTGCTGACATTGTAGTGCGCCCAGCTCAACTGCGGCGGGTTGCTGTTGCATGCGGTCGTGGAGAACGATTCAGACGTGCGATTTCCAAAATTGTCATACAACCAGCACGCGTACTGTGCTCCCACCGTTGCGGTCAAAGGCCGATTCAGCGTGTCGTAATTGAAAGTCCAGGTGCCCACCACCGAGCCAGTATAGTTCGTAAGAAGCGGCGTGCAGAGATTCGTGGTCTCCCACCCTTACGAAAGAGAAAATCGCAGGGATGGGGCACCCGGCAAGCAATCCGCCCCGGAGGACGACTCGCGGTTGCGATCAGATAAGGGCGACTACCGCCCAACACGCTTCACCTTGCGTAAGAAAAACCACGAATTGATTGCTATTCCTACACAGACTACGAAAGGGATCAACAGAGCCATCGACAGATATACCAGTAATCTGCCAAAAGGCTCCGCATACGCATGAAGAGGAAACCCCGCTGAAAAGGGGGCCACAGACGCACAGCTCAGAAAAAATGCCGCTGTCGAATAGAACGCCCGCTTCCTCCACAGACGCAAATGTTCCCTAGCATCCTGCCTAGCTCCCGCCAGTTCCTTTTTGCTGATGGCACCTTCATCTGTGTGAGACATCATCACCATCCCCTATCCAGCTGGTTTGCCCATCTTGCCCAATCAATTGCAGACCTGATGAGCTTGGCCTGCAGAGCTGCCGATTGCATTTCCGTTGTCATTGTAAATTGTGGTTGTCGTCTGCTCGGTGTGGCACTGCGGCCCGTTAAAGAACCACCGCTCCCACAGGTCCTGAATGCCAAGCCCGATACCCGATGATGTAACGCCCGCCCGCACGCCCTGATTGACAAACGCCTGAGTATTGCGAGCATTCAAGTCGCGAAGGCCCTGTCGATAGGCTTGGTTATATATGCGGCCATTTCTACCACTCATACTGAAATTTGGCTCGCCTGGAATATGCACAAGGTCTCCAGCTATATGCCCGCCAGCGCCTCCCACAAATCCTGCCAGAGCGTCCTCGGAAACTGCTCCCGCAGAGAGCACCTCATCGGCACTGTCGCCACTTGCCGCTCTAGTAACTATGCCGCCAGCAATGTTGCCTGTCGCGCCTGCGGCTGCGTCCAAGATAAGCGATGCTCCCCCGGTTGCACCGGCAATTGCGCCTGCCACAGCCCCACCGGCAGCATTCGCTCCGACCTCCTGCCAATTCGTGCCCTTGAAGCTATAACCATTGTTGACAAATTGCTTCCCTAGGTCGAAACCACCTTCTACAACGCCCCCGATAATTGCTCCGATGCAAGGAGGGCAACGTCCATCTGGATCAGTCCCGTACATCGGCCGGTTGTATTCGTAGCTGTACTTGTTCCACGTTTGCGGCAACTCCATAATGGCCCCATTCAGAGATTCGTCTGGACTCATCCACCGCCCCATGATCGATTGGTAATACCTGGCCCCGAAGTAGTCGTTTCCTGATTCGGTATCCCGTTCTTTCTGCGTGAAGTGAAGCTCGGTCGCGTCCGTGCATCCGCCGCCGCTTGTTGTCAGCCCATCGCCGAAGGGCAGGCTATAGTAGGTGCTGAGGCAGACACTGCCATTGCTCAAAACCTCGCCTTCCGCCCGCTTCGTTCTAAGCCAATCTTCAAAGGCGAAATAGAGATTGGTGTCATGGTAGGTGGCGATCAGCGATCCACTGGCGAAGACGTTCGTGTGCACCCATTCCGTGGTGCCGTTGGTCTCGGTCATCTGTTCCCCGTGCAAGCCGGTCACATAGCCGGCCGAGGCCACGAAACCGTTGGTCGATTTATTGCAGCTAAGCGTGGTAATCGACCCTTTCCCTACGCGGTTGCCTTGCGAATCGTAAACGTATGCCGTCATTTCGTAGGTCCCCGGAATGGGCTCGCTCTTCACAGCGCAAATTCTGCCCTCGGCGTCATAGACATACGAGTTTACGCCGTCGAAGGTTATGTTGCCGGCAGCATCGTAGCCGCTGCTTTGCGCCGCATTCTGGCTGGTTGCTGACATCTGGTTGTTGTTGGTTCCATTGGCGGTGCCGTTGTATTGCGCCCAGCTCAACTGCGGCGGGTTGCTGTTGCATGCGGTCGAGGAGAACGATTCCACGATTAGTCTCCGATAACGCCGTTGTAGCCCGCGAACTCTTGACGGATGGGTTTTGTTGAGATGGCTGCGGGTTCGAGTCATTCTCCGGATGGGTTAGTAGGCGGGGGGGAGGGTTGGATCGCGGAAGACGGAGTTGGAGCGGTGGATGTCTCCGGCGGAGCCGAAGTTGGCGAGGGTAAAGCTGTAGAGGTACTGGGTTTCATCGCGGAGCGAACCGAACTCGAAGCGGCGATAGCCGAAGGTGAGTCCGCAGCAATTCCAGTTGTAGACCGCCTGCACTCCGCCGTATTGCAGGGCGTGCTGGACAAAGTCGTAGCCACCGTTGGCGGCAAAGTTGAAGCCGTTGCCGCTCTGCTTGCCGATGGAGAGGAAGGGCTGCACCTGCTGGCTCTGGATGGTGGACGCGGCGCTGCCGTTCTCGTCGACGGCGTTGAGCATGGCATGGCCCAGGCCGACGGTGGTGCTGCCCCAACTGTAACCGGCATAGAGGTTGTCTGAGTCCAGGCGTCCGGTCTTGGGGTCGAAGTCCATGTCCCACTGAATGCGCAGATTGTCGATGGCCTCAAAGCGCAGGCGCGAAATAATAGGCGCCAGGTTGCGGGGACCGGTGAGAAAGGCGATGCCGGTGAGATCGAGGGTGGAGTCGAAGACGTTGCGGCGGTTGGGGATGATGGCATGGCCGAAGTTGGGGTCGAGGAAGAACTGCTGGGCAAGCTGCCAACTGGCCCACTCGCGGGGTTGGGCGGGGCAGCCGGTGGAGGTTTGCGCTGGCTGGGCATCGCAAGGGCGGGGCGCGGCGGGGCGCAGGTAAAAGCGCTGGGTGAGCGAGAAGCCGACTTCGTTGGTGTTGGTGGCGATGTCCGTGGTGTCGACGAGGAGTACGTTGCGGGCCTGATTGCCGATGCCGTCTACGAAGCGATAGGTCACTTCAGGCTCGATAACGTGGCGCAGTTCGCGGTTCCAGCGGCCGAGCGTATAGTCGCGCTCCAGGGCCGGCGGACGAATGTCGACGGAGGCTTCGATGTCTTTGCGGTTGAGCGAATCATGGCTGATGTTGGGGATGCCTCCGTTGACGCCTGTCAGGTCGGGGATCTGACTATCGGAATAGAAGGTGTCCCGGAGCGCGGCTTCGGGAACCACGCTCCAGCCGCCGGCTTGAAAGGGCAGGGAAATATGCGGATATAGGTCGAAGCGGCCTACGTTGCGGGCGTGAAACTGCGGTTCCGAGCGAGTGAGGTAGTTGAGCGACGATCCCATGCCCCAATACAGCGGCGAAGCGCCAAGCGGGCGGTCGAGAACGTCGAAGTGGAGGCCGGGCAGGTGGATAATCCTGGCTTCATCCCCTTTGGTGGCGCTGGCAAAAGTCTGGAAGCGTTCCAGCGCAATGGAGGGAATGTACCCGTTATGCGCACGGGTGAGCGACAGGCTGCTGGCCACCTGGGAGCTGACCGCCTGTGAGTAATCGTCGTTGAAGACGAGCCGATAGACGTAGCTGGACAGATATTCGACTTTGGCGGCGATGCGGGTTTCCGGAGAGAGGTCTTTGCGGCCCAGGGCAAGAATGTCGACGCCGCCCTGATTCACGAGCTCCTCTGTGATGGGGGCGGCGATGGGGGCGGCGATGGGGGCGGCTACTTGAATGGCGGGTCTGGCGACGGCAGGGGTGACGCTCACCGGCTGCTCCACGCCGCGGTCGAAGAGGGCATTCCAACGCACGGTGAGGTGGTCGAGGCCGGGGCCTTTATAGCGGAAGTCGCCGTTGGGCGCCCAGCCGCGTTTGCTGTAGAATTCGGCGCCGACGATCATGTCCATGGAGCGGTTGATTACCCAGTAGGCCTGCTCCCCGAGGATGAATCCTTTGATGGAGGAATTGCCCAGGACGGGGATGAGCAGGCCGCTTTCGCGGCCGGACTCGTCGATGGGATGGCGAAGGTATGGAAGGTAAAAGAGAGGCACGCCGAGAAATTCGAAGAGCGAATTGTAGGTGGAGGCGTTGCCGTCGGCCAAAGTGATGGAACGGGAGATCAAGCGCCAGTCCGGCCGGGGCAGGCGGCAGTTGGTCATGGAGCCGTCAACAATGCGGTATTGGCCTTCGCCGGCCTGGATGAGAACCCTTCCTGAAAAGAGGAACGGGTTTGCCGTGGAATAGACGACCGAATGGCCGGCGGTGCGCATTCCCTGCGAGCCGGTCACGTTGAAGAAGCGCGCGGTGTGCAGATTGAGCCGCATGTCGCCGTGGTCGGCGTTGATGAGCACGTCGTTGGGTCCGCCGGCGACCTGCACATGGCCGTCGGCCTCCAGTTCGCTGGTGGAGCGGTCGTAGACCACTTTGTCCGCTCGCAGGATGTAGCCGCGATAGTGGCCCACCACATTTCCAGTGAGGGTGAGCGTGTTGTTGACCCATAGCTGGCGCTGGGCTTCCCATTGGACGGGCACCTCGGTGGAGGGGGCCGGCTCCGGTTGAGCGACGGGGAGAATCTCCTGGCCGGGATCGTCAGGAAGCGTGGAAGGGGAAAGCGAAGAGGGCGCGAGCGGCGTGCCCGGTTGGTCTTGGCTGGCACCGGCATTGGGCGGCGACTGTCCCTTAATGTGCAGGTGACAGAGGGCCAGCAGCGTGATCAACACGACGTTACGAGGAGACATGCCAGGACCAAGGCTCAGGATAGCAAAAGCAGGCCGATGGAGATGGGACGCAAGGCGCGCAGCGAGGACAGCAAGACACGATCGAATGAATGACGCGGACCGATTTCCGCGATTCGTGAAGCAACTGTGTATTCCTGCGATACCTTTCGATTCTTTTTGAGAGCGAAGGCATGAATGCCGCCGTTACGATGGGCTTGTGGACCGGAACCGCGGGACACAGCTTGCACGCAGGTGGGTCGGCAAGCAGACCGCTTGAGCCGCTCCATAAGGGCGGTGGGTCGGTTTGAGAGAAAACTATCCCGCAGGGGCTGAGGCCCGGATGATTGCAGGGCGTTTTTTGTACGCGCTCACGCCCTACTTCTTCAATCTGACCCACTGCCGCGAGAAGGGACTTTGGAGATTTGAGCACATCGTCGAGCCAAGCGAAGCTGTCGGCGGCCAGTGAGCTGGCGCCATCGTGGAAGCAGGAAGTCAATCAGCGGCTGGCGGCGCACAAGAGCCGCAAGGGCGGAACCGCGGCAGAGCCGGAGGCGGCAACCTCCGCGCAGAGCAGGGCAAGCCAGTGGGCGGCCCAAGCGGCAGCACGCGTGGCCGCGCGCTATGCCAAGGCTCCCAGCTACAGCGAGATGCTGGCCGAGGAGGCGCGCGCCGCAGTGCGGGCCGCGGAGGCCGCGTCCCGCGCGGCGCTGGAATCGCAGGCGGCGGCTGAGTCGGTGCTGGCGGTGCTGGAAGCGGGTCTGGAGGCAGCGCAGTCGTGGCAGCCGAATGCGTTTGATGGCGGGGCCGAAGAGCGAGCGCTGGAACAGGCCTGGACGACGCGGGAGAAAGAAGTCGAGTCTGCTGAGTCTTATTCGAGCCGCGCGGCTGACCGGCAGAAGTTTGGGATCCGCTGGGATGCGGACTTGCTGGCACGTCCGGCGGAGCCCGTGGTGGCACGCGCGTTGCGGGAGCCGGAAACCTTTGCTCTTCCTCTGGAAGGCTGGTGGGAGCCGGAAGCGCAGGCGGCGCAGGGTGCCGCGGGCAGCGCAGGCACGGAGCCGGTTGAACCCGCGCGGCCGATGCACGCGAACCTGATTGAGTTTCCGCGCGAGATAGTGGCCACGCGGAAAGTGCGGCCGCGGCTCGCGGAAGGGCGATTCGCGGCCGACGGCGAGGCGCAGTTGAGCATCTTCGAGGTGGACCCCGGGAGCATCTCGACCGAGCCGGAAGCGGCGGACCCAGCGACCGAGGCAGCGCCATCCTCGTGGCAGAGTCCGGTGTGGTCGGGCATTGAGCTGGACGCCCATCCGAGGGAGGAGGCGGCCCCCGAAGCGGCGATGGCTGCAACAGGCGCGCCGCTGCATCCGGCGCCGTTTAGCTGGCGTTCAATGGCCGCGGTGGTCGATGGCGCGCTGATTCTGGCAATCTTCCTGGTGGTTGCGGTGGGCGTGGCGACCCAGGTGAAGACATTGCCCTCCATGAAGGCGACGGAGCTGATATCGGTGGCCGCGCTGCTGGTGCTGGGCGGGCTTTACCAGGTGCTCTTCTTCGCGCTTGGGAAGGCGACGCCGGGCATGCACTACGCGCATCTCTCGCTTTGCACGTTTGAGGACCAGAAGCCGACCCAGGAGCAGCTACGCGGCCGGCTGTGGGCACTGTTGTTATCTGTGCTGCCGCTGGGGCTGGGAGTGGCCTGGGCCATCTTCGACGAGGAGCATCTGAGCTGGCACGACCGGCTGTCGGGGACGTATCAGCGGCTGGAATAAGTAAGGCGATCGCGCGACAGGAAGCAGGGGTTTGCCAGGCTCTCGCAATTGGCATATACTTGTGTATATGCCAAGGGTGCGGAGGGCGCGATGCAGCGTACAGCCAAGATTTTCATGAACAACCGGAGCCAGGCGGTGCGGCTGCCGAAGGAGTTTCAGTTCTCAACTTCGGAGGTATTCATCCGGAGGCATGGAGACGATGTGATTCTCTCCGCGAGGCCGAGGGACTGGACTGGGTATCTGGCATCGAGCCCTGCAGCCTCGGAGGACTTCATGGTGGGAGTTGAGGATCTGCCGGTGCAGGAGCGCGCGCTCTGATGCCGTTGTACATGCTTGACACCGACATCTCGTCATACATCATGAAGCGATCTGACGATGCTGTGTTACGGAAGCTTCAGACCGTCGCGGTGGCCGATGTCTGCATTTCGGCGATCAGCAAGTCCGAGCTGGTGTACGGCGTTGAGGTTTCGCCGCGGCCAAAGCAAGACCGGGCGGCGCTGGATGCGTATCTGCGGCATGTCGAGGTTCTGGAGTATCCCGGCGACGCGGCTCAGGATTATGGGCGAATCCGTGCCGATCTCAAGGTGCGCGGAACGATGATTGGCGGGAACGATCTGCTGATTGCGGCGCATGCCTGCTGCCTGGGACTCACGCTGGTGACGAATAACACGCGCGAGTTCAGGCGGGTGCGGGGGCTCAAGATGGAGAACTGGACGGATTAGAGCGGTTGATCCAGGTCCCACAGCAGAGATTTTCTAGATGGGATGCGGGGTCGTGTTGTGGGCTTCGGTGACGTTGTCTGGAATCTCCGTGAACGATTTGCCCGCCACGTAGGCGAATTTCTGGTACCTGGAGCCGACTTTGCGGATTGCATCGTGAGGGCCATCATCCCAGGTGACACGCGCCTCGCCGTCTTCGTAGACCCACCGGCCGTGCACGCCGCCCATTGACCTCATGGCGTTGCCATCGTCATAGATAGTGATGTAGAAAGTGCCGCCGCTGCCATCGCCAACCTCCCATTTACCAAGGAAATGACTGCGCGAAGGCAGCCGAGAGTCGGATGTGTAAGCAGCCGCGTCCCCGCCGGCGGGAAACTCCACACGCACAATTTCAGACAGGTTGAAGGCCTGGCGGTGGCCATCCTTGAAGACGATGACGATGGTGCCAGGGCTACTCTTCTGGGCGGGGGGCGCGGCAAAGCTGCCGGTAACGGCGAGACAACATAATGCGGCCAGGGCGGCAACGCTGACGATCTTGCGCATGGGATTCTCCTTTGCGGTCAATGACGCAACGGGATTCAGGATGGTCGCGACTCTCTTAACTACGCGACGCGCGTGGGATTTGTTCCCGGTGAATTTATGGTTTCCCGGGTCTCAAACGCGAGACCCTTCGACTTCGCTCAGGGCAGGCTCTGGGGCACCCGGCCGCGAAGGGCGGATGGTCGAGGTTCGTGGTCTCCCACCCATTCCACGATGAGACTGTGGAAAGGATGGGGCACCCACATTTTATTGACGGGTCAAGGGTGGGGCACCCGGCAAACTGATTATTGAAATCGAGACTACGATGCCAGCGCGCGGACGGCGGAGACGCCGGCGCCGAGCAGGGCGGTCTGGTCGTCTTCGGGGAGGATTTCAAGGGAGAAGCTTTGCAGGGTGCTCATCTTGACCATGGTTTCGAGATGGCCGCGGAGGATGGGCAGCTCAAGAAAACCGACATTGTGGCCGGTAAAGTAAAAGCGGCCGGGGCCGGCAAGATGAATGAACGAGGCTGTGGCGGCTGCGAGAGCGCGGTGCCAGAGGTCGACAAACTCGCGGCAGCGCTGGTCTCCCTGTCGCGCGTTGGCAAAGACTTCTTCGGGTTCGAGGTCGAGGAAGCGCATGCGCATGGCGCGGTAACCCATGATTCCCTCAAGATGGCCGACGCCTCCGCAGCCGCAGAATTTTTCTTTGGGATCGAGAGTGACGGTGACATGGCCGCCTTCCCAGACGCCTTCGACATAAGGCCAGCGGCCGTAGCCGATGCCGTTGCCGATGGTCCAGACGCGGGTAAGCTTGTTGAGCTGGCCGCGGGTGGCGGCCACGCCGGCGGCGATGGCGTCGGCATCGTTGGCAATGTGCACGGGGGCGGTAATGCCGCGAGCGGTGAGGACTCTGGTCAGGTCGTCGGCGAGATGCATTCCTTTGATCTGGGCGAGGTTGGGTGAATCCTCAACGACGCCGTGGCGGACGATGCCGGGAACGGCGACGCCGACAGCGTCTATGGAGCCCTCACCGGCCAGGGTCGCGACCTGCTCGGCCAGAATCTCAACGAGCTCGCTGCCGGGGATAGCGATCAGGGCGTCCAATTCATTGGTGTCGGCGGGATAGCGGATCAGCTTGCCGGCGAGGCGCTGGTCCTCAAGCTTTCCGGCTACGATGTGTTCGGTGATTACGACGCCGATGGCGGTGGTCATTTCAGGCCTCCGGGCTAGCTTTCAGCTTCTAGCCTCTAGCTTTTAGCTCTTACATTACGACGGCCAAGCAAATCGATAGAGCCGGAATTCCCTCTTGCCGTCCAGTCGCTCATCGCATCCAAATTCTCCGGAAAGCATACCTCAGGGGCTAAAGCCCGCGTTCTTCTTATGGCAAATGCGGCACGACTAAAGTCGTGCCCTGACACAGAACACGTCCTTAACCGACTTTTTTCGCAGCCTGTAAAGCCCTGGTCCATTTTCGTATCTCTGCGGCATGGCTGAAGCCGTGCCCTTTCAAGGCTCGTCATCCGGACTGATAGCGGTTGAGGCGGCCGATGCCGTTGAAGGCGGCCACCTTGTAGCACTCGGCGAGGGTGGGGTAGTTGAAAACGGTGTCGATGAAATAATCCACCGTGCCGCCGAGGATCATGACAGCCTGGCCGATGTGAATGAGCTCGCTGGCGCCTTCGCCGATGATGTGGACGCCCAGCACCTTGCGGGTGTCGCGATGAAAGACGAGCTTGAGGCGTCCGGTGGTGTCACCGCGAATCTGGCCGCGCGCGGTTTCGCGATAGTAGGCCATGCCCACCTCATAGGGCACGTCCTCGTCGGTCAACTGCTCCTCGGTCTTGCCGATGAAGCTGATCTCGGGAATGGTGTAAATGCCGTAGGGATAAAAGCTGGGATTGGAGGAGGTGGACTGGTCGTTGAAGGCGCGGGCGGCGGCGATGCGGCCTTGCTCCATGGAAACGGAGGCGAGCGATGGAAAGCCGACCACGTCGCCAACGGCGAAGATGTGCGGGACCTTGGTCTGGAAGTGCTCGTCGACGGGGATGCGGCCGCGGTTGTCGCCTTCAAGGCCGGCGGCCTCGAGGTTGAGGTCGTCAATGGCGCCCTGGCGGCCGATGGCGTAGAGCAAGGCATCTCCGGAGACGCGCTTCTTGCTTTCAAGGTTGGCGACCACGGTGCCGTCGGGTAGCTCTTCGACGCTCTCGACCTCTTCACCCAGGCGCAGCGTGACGCGGGCGTCGCGAAGGTGGTAGCTGAGGGCCTCAATGATTTCGCGGTCGGCGAACTCGAGCAGGCGATCGCGTTTTTCAATGAGCGTGACGCGGACGCCGAGGACGGCGAACATGCATGCGTATTCGACGCCGATGACGCCGCCGCCGACCACGATCAGGGTGCGGGGCAGCACGGCCAGGTCAAGCACCTGGTCGCTGTTGACGATGGTGCGGCCATTGATGGGGACCTTGGGCGAGTCGGCGGGCTTGGTGCCGACAGCAAGAATCATGCGGTCGGCTTCGAGGGTGAATTCGCCCAGCGGGCCCTCGACGCGCAGTTGATGAGGGTCGATGAAGCGGGCGACGCCATGAACGATGTCGATGCCATTGCGCGAGAGCTGCGCCTCGGTCACGTCCACTTCGGTTTTGACGACTCCCTGGACGCGGAAGGCCAGGTCGGCCATGGTGATTTTTTCCTTGACCCGGTAGTTCATGCCATAGACGGTGCGGTAGTTGTAGCCGGAGAGATGCAGCACGGCCTCGCGCATGGTCTTGGAGGGGATGGTGCCGGTATTGACGCACACACCGCCGACGACGGAACGAGCCTCGACCACCGCGACGCGCTTCTTCATTTTGGAGGCGGCGACCGCGGCCCGTTGCCCAGACGGTCCAGAGCCGATCACGACGAGGTCATACTTGGCGGCGCTCATGCGAGTGTCTCTCCAGGAATAGACGGGGGACTTGCGGCCCTGGGTTCCGACCGGAAAACGGCGAGGCTCCCCACACGGAGGCTACCATAGCGGCGAGCCGAGCGCAGCCAGCAAAGGCGCGCGACCGAGCTAAGGGACGACGGGCTGGAAGGCAGAGGCAAAGGGGCGGGAAAATCTAATGGACAGGCTTGCTGAAATCGGAGTAAATCGATACTCTTGGGCCGCTTCCTTTTCTTCAAGGGGAGCGTTCCAGAAAACGAGGTTCCTGATGTTTACATTGCGGCTGAATTCCCATCGCAGGTTTGCGGCGGTGGTGTTGGTGCTTCTTGTGTGTGCGGCATTGTGCCGAGTGGATGCGCAGATTGCGCCTGCTCCGGCACCGGCGACGCCGGCCGCTGCGGCAACACCGGCGCCTCCACCCCGTATGACGCCGACGCCGGAGCAACTGGCGATCCAGGCGGCGTCAGAGAAGGAGCACCAGCGCGAGATGGATTTATTGGGAATTAAGGAGCTGCGGCACGGAGCCGACGGGGATGCCAAATCGCCGAATGCGGCGAACTATGACGAGTCGAAGGCGGATGTGTATCCGACGGTGCCCGATCCGCTGGTGCTGAACGACGGCAAGCGCGTGACCTCGGCCAAGGTCTGGTGGACGAAGCGGCGACCGGAGATTGTGGAGCTGTTCGACCGGGAGATTTATGGGCGGGTTCCGCCGAATCTGCCCAAGGTGACCTGGGAAGTGGTTTCGACCACTCCGGAAAAGAACGGCGATTATGCGGTGGTGACGAAGGTGTTGCGCGGGCACGTGGATAACTCGATCGATCCGCAGATTACGGTGACCATCGACCTGACGCTGACCACGCCCGCGGACGCAAAAGGGCCGGTTCCGGTGATTATGGAATTCGGTTTCAGCCGCGAGTTCATGGCGATGATGGCCAAGCGCTTTCCGCAGTTTGCCGCGGGAGGTCCGGGCAATCAGGGACCGACGTGGCAGCAGCAGGTGCTGGCCAAGGGATGGGGCTATGCGGAGTTGGTGCCGACCAGCTACCAAGCGGACAACGGAGCCGGGCTGGCGGCGGGGATTATTGGCCTGATGAACAAGGGTCAGCCGCGCAAAGCGGACGACTGGGGCACGTTGAAGGCCTGGGCGTGGGGCGCGAGCCGGGCGCTGGATTACTTTGAAACAGACAAAGCCGTGGATGCGAAGCAAGTGGGGCTGGAGGGCCATTCGCGCTATGGAAAGGCGACGCTGGTGACGATGGCCTATGAGCCGCGGCTGGCGATTGCGTATGTGAGCAGCTCTGGCGAGGGCGGCGCGAAGCTTTACCGGCACATCTTTGGGGAGCAGGTGGGGAATGTGGCGGGAACGCAGGAGTTCCACTGGATGGCAGCGAACTTTATGAAATACGCGGGGCCGCTGACGGTGGGCGATCTGCCCGTGGATAACAACGAGTTGATTGCGCTGTGCGCTCCGCGGCCGGTGTTTATCTCCGGCGGGGCCACGCAGGGGGACGGCTGGGTGGACGCGAAGGGAATGTTCCTTTCGGCTGTGGGGGCAGGGCCGGTGTACCGGCTGCTGGGCAAGAAGGATTTGGGAACGACGGAGTTTCCGCCCATCGAGACGGCGCTGGTGGACGGGGACGTGGCGTTCCGGCAGCATACGGGCGGGCATACGCCGGGGCCGAATTGGCCGACGTTTTTGACGTTTGCGGGAAGGTATTTGCATGGGCCGGGAGCTTCCGAAGCGGGCCATGCGGCGATGGATGGGCCTGCACCCGTTCACTTGACCGCCGAACAGGATCGGAAGCGGATGCTCGACCTGCTCGGCATCAAGGAATCGGAGATGCGACGGCCTCCCTCAAACGACGCCAGATCGCCGAATGCGGCCAATTTTGACGAGTCGCGAGCAAACGTTTACCCGAACCTACCCGACCCTTTGCGACTGAACGATGGCACACCTGTCACTTCCGCCGCGACGTGGTGGAGCGAGCGGCGGCCTCAAATTGTGGAGCACTTCAATCGCGAAATCCTGGGACGCGCCCCTGCTGACCTGCCCAGGGTGGCATGGGAAGTGGTCAGCAGCACGCCGGAAGTGTGCGACGGTGTAGCAGTGATAACCAAGAGGCTGAAGGGCCATGTGGACAACTCATCGTATCCGCAAATCTCGGTCAGTATCGACATGACGCTGACGACCCCGGCCAAAGCGGCAGGCCCGATTCCGGTGATCATGGAATTGGCCTTCAGCAAGGATTTTGAGAGGGTTCTCGCAAGGCCGGTCCAGGAGGCGGTTCAGGGAAATCCCGGCGATTACGGGGTCCCGTGGAAGCCCGTGCTCGACAGGGGATGGGGCTTCGCTGTGCTCTCTCCCACCAGCTTCCAGGCCGATGACGGCGGTGGACTGACCGAGGGCATCATCGGACTCATGAACAAAGGCCAGCCGCGCAGCCTGGACGATTGGGGCACCCTGCGCGCATGGGCCTGGGGCGTGAGCCGCGCGCTTGATTACCTGGAGACGGACAAGGCAGTCGACTCGAAACAGGTCGGCCTCGAAGGGCACTCCAGGTTTGGCAAAGCCGCTCTCGTGGCGATGGCCTACGATCCGCGCTTCGCGATCGTCTACAGCAGCTCTTCGGGCGAAGGTGGCGCAAAGCTTTACCGTCACATCTTCGGCGAGCAGATGACGAATGTTGCCGGGCCTTCGCTTTATCACTGGTTCGATGGCAACTTCCTGCGCTATGGAGGACCGCTCACGCCGGCAGACCTGCCGGTGGACAACCACGAGTTGATTGCCTTATGCGCGCCAAGGCCAGTGTTTATTGGGGGCGGCGCGAGCACCGGCGACGGATACGCGAACCCGAGCGGAGACGCGTGGGCCGACGCGAAGGGAATGTTTCTGGCAGAGGCGGCCGCAGGGCCGGTGTACCGGCTGCTGAGCAAGACGGGATTGGGAACGACGGAGTTCCCGCCGATGGAGACTGCGTTGACCGATGGCGACCTTGCATTTAGGCAGCACCCTTTCGGACATACGCCGGCGCCGAATTGGCCGACGTTTTTGACGTTTGCGGGAAGGTATTTGCATGGACCGGGAACCGATGTGGCCACTGGCGCGCCCGCGCATTGACGGAGCAGAGCCCACGCCGTAGGCTCGTAACATGGAGTTCAAGGTAAGCGAGCTGGAACGGGAGCCGATCGAATTTGCGCTGGAGTTGGCTCCGGGCGCGGTGGATCTGGGCCAGGAAGCGGAGCAGGTTGGAAATCTGGCCACGGCTGGACTGGCTGAGGTGCTGCATGAGCACCGCGGGCCCAAAGATATTGTGGCCGACATCCGGCTCAAGGGGCAGTTTGCCGGGAAATTTCAGGTTCCGTGCGCGCGCTGCGTGGAAGCGGTGGAGATTCCGCTGGCAGCCGATTTTGATCTGATCTTCCGACCTACTGAGGCGGATGCTGAACCGCTGGAGCGGTCAATCACTGCGCCGGAAACGGAAATCGGGTATTATCAAGGAGACAGTTTGTTGCTTGAAGATGTGCTGCGGGAGCAGGTGCTTTTGTCACTGCCGGCCAGGACTCTGTGCAAGCCCGACTGCCTGGGACTTTGCCCGCGCTGCGGCGAGAACCGCAACCTCCATCCGTGCCACTGCGAAGAGGGTCCGAGCGACCCCCGCTGGGAAGCGCTGGCTGGGCTCCGCGGCCGGATCAAGTCCTGAAAAATCAGTCACTCCCAGGAGATTTGGGGGTGTTCCGCCTGGGCCCCAACGGCAGTCAAGGCGCGGTGAGGCCAGAGGCCCCACGCGAGTCTGACGCCGGAGCAGTGACTGGGTGGGAAGACGAAAGGAAATCTTGTCATGCCTAATCCGAAAAGGCGCCACTCAACGCGCCGCACCGCACTTCGCCGCTCTCACGACTTTCTGACCGCCGTGGGCTTGTCCGAGTGCCCCAACTGCCACGAGAAGAAGCTGCCCCATCGCGCCTGCGCCAAGTGCGGAGCGTACAAGGGCCGCGCCGTGCTGGACGTTAAAGAAGCAGCCAAGTAGCCAGCAGACTGAGCACCCATGCTCATAGACATCGCGCTTGACGCCGTAGGTTCCGACAAAGCTCCAGAGCCAGAAGTCCGGGGGGCGATCCTCGCCTGCAGGACTTTGCCCGTGCGGGTCCATTTGATTGGGCCGGAGCCGGAGTTGCGCGACCTGCTGGATGAGCATCTGGAAAACGAAGAGCTGCCGATCCTGATCCACCACGCCTCAGAGCGGATCGGGATGGATGAAAAGGCTGCGCAGGCGGTTCGGTCGAAAAAAGATAGCTCCATGCGCGTGGGCCTGAAGCTGGTGCACGACGGCAAGGCGGCGGGATTTGTGACGGCGGGTAACACCGGCGCGGCGATGGCGACGGCGAAGATGGTGCTGGGCGCGATGCCGGGCGTGGACCGGCCGGCGCTGGCGACGCCGATGCCCACTTCCAAAGGGAATCCGTGCGTGCTGCTGGACGTAGGCGCCAACGTGGACTGCAAGGCGCACAACCTGGAACAGTTTGCGGTGATGGGCGAGATGTATGCGCGGAGCGTGCTGAAGATTCACAAGCCGCGGGTGGGGCTGCTCTCGATCGGCGAGGAAGAGACCAAGGGCAACGAGCTGACGCACGAGGCGTTCCCGCTGCTGAAGGCGCTGCCGATTCACTTTATCGGGAACGTGGAGGGACGCGACATTTTCAACGGCCACGTGGACGTGATTGTCTGCGACGGATTTGTGGGCAATGTGGCGCTCAAGACCAGCGAGGGGATCGGCCGGTTTGTGCGCGATGCGCTAAGGGAGTCGCTGAACCGAACGGTGACGGCGCAGGTGGGGGCATTGCTGTCAAGGAAGGCGTTTAACGAATTCCGGCGGCGGCTGGATTACACCGAATACGGCGGCGCGCAACTGCTAGGGGTGCGCGGGGTGTGCATCATCGGCCACGGCTCCTCAAACGATATTGCCATCTTCAACAGCATTCGGGTGGCCCATGAGTTTGCCAAGGCGGGCACCAACGAACGCATCGAACAGGAATTTGCCGGGCACGCGAAGCATGCGAGAGCTGCGAGGCCGGCCCGTGCGGATCATCCCGCCGATTCGGGAGCCAATCCCGATGCGACCGTCCAGTAGCGATGGCAGCCGATCGAAACCAACCCATTTCATTTGACCCGGCGGTGCTGGACCTGTTGGCCTGTCCGGCCTGCCTGGGCGGACTTGTTTTTGAAGAAGTCCGGCTGGTTTGCGGGAATTGCGGGCGCGTCTATCCGATTGTGGATGGGATCCCGGTGTTGATTGCGGAGCAGGAAGTTGGACCGAGCCAAACCGAGTCCAGTGAAAGCGCTTCCACTTGAGTTCCGGCGCGGCGAACGGAGTAGGCTTTCGCGGTTTCCCGTGAACTCGCGACGCCTGCGAGTCTCTCGCCGATGAAGTGCAGCGATGCTCCATCGCGCCAGCCAAAGCGGAGATGTTTCCGGGGCTTTACGGGATACAGAAGAAGTTCTTGCCAGGATAATTCTGAAAACCTATGTGGCGATGATTGCCAGCTTCGGAAACGCAGCTGCATAGAGCCGGCGATCGAATGTAAGCAACGTGTATCCGCGGACCAGCGCGTGTGCACCGATCAGAAAATCGGTCAAAAGGCGCCTCGGCAGAGTTCCGCTACTGTACCGGCGGCGTTGGATGTACCCCCGATTCGCCCGCCCAGCTACACGCCAAACCCTCTCATCGAGTGTCCAGTCAATCAAAATGCCTGTATCTTCAAGGAAAATATCGAGTCCAGCCTCATCCCTGCTGGGATCGCCCAGCAGTTCGACATAAACAGGCGCAGAAACGACAAGATTCCCTAGTCTTCGAGCTCTGTTCAGCATCTTTGCCGCAGTGCCGTTCAAGGGATCGGCCTGCCACCAAAGCGCAACGATGACATTGGAATCAATCGAGGTCATTATGACCGCGCATTTGCCGAAAGAACGCGACAATCGCCTCGCGGCCCTTACCCTTGATCGGGAATCCAGTTCCGATTCCACGCCATTTCTCGAAGACATTCTCGTCGGCGTCGCGGACCATGCGAATGCCGCCTTTCTGCCGCTCAAAGCGCAGGTGGTCGCCGGGCTTGATGCCGAGGGACTTGCGAATCTCGACTGGCACGGTAATTTGCCCCTTGCTCGTGACCTTGGCGCGAAGAGCGTAGGCTGGCGCGGATTTTGTGTTAGTAGCCATGGCGAACGATTCCTTACTTATTCCAATATACTCCTTACTTTCTCTTCCAGCAAGACGATTGAGCTAAGAGCTTGGTTTGTGATTATCGGCTGGAACTTCGTATAGGTTGGCGAGTTCAGACATGTAGAGCGTGTCGGCTGTAAAGGTGAAGGTTCCATTGTTGATCACTTCGCGGGCAGCGTGCACAAAAGCGGTGAGCGCGGCGCGGCTGAATCCGGAGCCGATGCTGATGCGGCGAACTCCGAGAGCGCCAAGCTGCTGGACGGAAAGCAGAGGCGCGCCTCGGATTCCCATCAGGACGTTGACGGGTTTGTTGAGCGAGGCGCAGAGGGTGCGGATGTCGTCGATGGCGGTGATTCCGGGAGCAAACAGAACCTCAGCGCCGGCGGCTTCAAAAGCCTGCAGACGGCGAATGGTGTCATCGAGGTCGGGGCGATCGTGAAGATAATTTTCCGCGCGGGCAACCAGCATGAAGGGAAACGGCAGAGCGCGGGCAGCGGCCGCGGCGGCGGCGATTCGCTCCACTGCGTGGTTGAACTCGTAGATGGGATGGCCGGGGTCTCCGGTCGCGTCTTCAATGGAACCGCCGACGAGGCCAGCGGTTTCCGCGGCGAGGCGAATGGTTTCCGCGGCCTCTTCCGGAGTGTGGCCATAGCCGTTTTCAAGATCGGCGGCGACCGGGAGCGCCGTTGCGTCCACGATGGACCTGGCATTGGCCAGAGCCTCAGCGCGGCTGACACTTGCCGTGCCATCGCGGCGGCCCAGCGTAAAAGCAAGGCCGGCGCTGGTGGTGGAAAGAGCGGAGAATCCGAGGCCGGTGAGAATGCGCGCAGTGCCCGCGTCCCAGGGGTTGGCCACGACAAACGCTTCAGACCGTTGGTGGAGAGCCTGGAACTGCGCTGCTTTTTCGGCTTGCGTCGGCATGGGGGTCTCCTGTGCGGGAGTCGCAGAAATATCCTATCGGCGGTGATAAAACGGAAGCACGATTAACAGGGCGAAGCCGATGGCAGCAACCAGCGAAAGGGCGATGAGGCCATAAATCAGCACAAGGTTGGGGCCCTTTGAAGGCAAGTCCTCCGGATCAGCCCTAGCGGCAGGTGGCCGATGGGCCTGGTCACTCGTATCAGGATCACTCATATTTGAGCGCCTCGACGGGATCCAACTGAGCGGCGCGGGTGGCGGGCACGGTGCCGAAGATGACTCCCACCAGCGTGGCCGATGTGAGGGCGATGACGACGGACCATGTCGAGATGGGCAAATCATAATCCGTGAAGAGGCGAATGGAAAGCGGCAAGGCGAGGCCGACGATGGAGCCGACGATGCCGCCGATCAGGGAGATGATGACCGCTTCGGCAAGAAACTGGAGCTTGATTTCGCGATAGGTGGCGCCCAGGGCCTTGCGGATGCCGATCTCGCGGACACGTGCGCGGACATTGGCCAGCATGATGTTCATGATGCCAACTCCGCCGACGGCCAGGGTGACGGCGGCCACGAGCACCAACACAGCGGTGAGCGCGTTGGCAATCTCCCCGGCGATCCTCAGCATCTCCTTGAGGGTTTGGGTTCTGTAGACCGAGTCGGGCCGATGCCGTGCCTGAACGATGCGGAGGATCTCCTTTGCGGCATCGGTCACCTCATCCATGGAGCGCATGGAAAAGTAAATCTGCTTCACATCTTCCGATCCGGCGACGAAGCGGGCCACCGAGTAGGGAAGCAGGATGGTCTGATCCTGAATCTCCGAATTGCCCATGTCGTCGAAACTCTCCCTGAAGACGCCGATGATGGTGAAGGGCATACCAGAGATCTCAAAGGTCTGGCCGACGGCCGCGTCGGCGCTGCCGAAGCGCTCACGCGCGAAGGGTTCGGTGACGACGGCACACTTAATGTGCGCGGAGTCGTCCTGGTCGTCAAAGAAACGGCCCACGGGGACCAGCAGATTGCGGATATTCTGGTATTGCGGACTAACGCCCAGCACCAGCGTGTCTTTAACCACGCCCTCGCCAAAGCTGATGCGCTCGTGCAATTCAAGCACCGGCGAGGCATAGCGGACGCCCGGCAACTGTGCCTGCACGGCCTTTTCGTCGTCGATGGTGAGGGAATCGTTGTAGAGCACGCGCTCAGCCGCGGTGGCGCCTCCGCCGGCGTATTCCAGCTCGACGGAGTTGGTCTCGATCTTTTCGAGCTCCTGCTGCACGTAATTCTTGCCGGTCATTCCAATCGTGACCACGAGGATGACCGAAGCAGTGCCGATGACCATGCCGAGGGCGGTGAGCGCAAAGCGCATCTTGGCGGCGCGGAAGCTGTCCACGGCGAGGCGGAGGATCTCGCTGAGCAACATGGTGCGGCGGGCGCTGAGCAGCGTCTGCTGGAAGCTGCGTTCGCGGGCCTGGTCAGTCTGTAGGGTTGGATTCATGTTTTCCTGTTAGCAAGATGCGCCAGGGCCGTTGAAGGTTCGTCAATCACAGGCGCGGCCCGCATTTTCCGGATATTTCCCGCATTCCGCGCGATCGTGACCCCTTCAGATAGCTTACGCGCATGTCCGCGGAACTGCGATGGTCTCAGGGGCCAACAGGAGAGGTTGGGGGCTGCGCTTTCGAAAGCCGATTTGGCCAGCGGCACCAGTAGGCAGCCCTGGCTGGAGTTAAAGTGCGTTGCGCACGAGGCGCCTGACGAATTCAGTGGTGAGTCCGTATACGACATGTGCCGCAAGCGGGCTTACCAAAGAGGAGGGGGTCTCGACGCCGGATGAAGAAGAAAGATTAAGCGCAGGGACGGCAATCAAATCCGCTCCGGTAAACAACGCGCCGGCAAAGGCGGCGCCATAACCGGCGCGAGTTTTGGGAGAATACTCCGCGAGCGCGCCGTAAAGGCCGCCCATAAGGGCGCCGAACGCATAATGCACGATGGGCCCGCCCTTCTGCTTCTCCTTCCAGGAGAGATGCCTTCCGCCCGGGATCGCGGATGCGATCGCATCTGCTGTTTTCATGGTGGCGTCCTCTTTGGGAGCCCCATTTTTTGCGCTCTGCGCGGCCTTCTGTGCTTCTTCTTCCGATTGGAATGCCCGTTGAAGGGCTGGACCCGCGCCTGCCGTGAATTGGTTCATCACCCACGACGCGACCAACCCGCCTGCCACGCCGGCCGCAATGCCGCTGACCAAACTCTCCCTTTTTCCGTTAAGGATGGTCCCGTTTCCACCTTGCATGTGATCCATCGCAACCTCCTTTGAAGCGTGCTCGTCTTGGGTATAGATGCCAGAAGCCGAAGTGCCGGTTTCTTGAATCGCCGCTGCGTGATGGGCCCTGATTCGATGGGTGCATCAGGGTTGAGACGAGGGCGAGCAAGGGCCATAAGATTGCGAATTAATGCCTCTTGAAGTATTGAACCTCGCGCTCGTGCTGCTTTGCTTTCTCCAGGTTGGCGAAGGTCCCGAGGTTGCGGCGCTTGCCGGTGGAGGCGTTTTTCTTGCGCGAATACAAGCGGTATTGGCCGGATTTGAGTTTGCGTATCATGGGAAGCCGCGGACGTGGGGTCGCCGACGGAAGGATAAGACGCGACTTTCGCCGCAGGGGTTTTCCGGGATTCATTCGACGGGGAAATTGTTGCCGAAGCTCCTGGGGAGTGAAAAAGAGGGCAACTCGCGACGATATCCGGGAATCAGAATGATCTGAGGAGAACTGTCAAAATGGCGCGTCCGTACTGGTCCGGTCAAATCCAGATCTCGCTGGTTTCGTTTGGCGTAAAGCTCTTTCCGGCCACTGAGGCGAAGAGCGAGATACGGTTCCATCAGATCAGCCGCAAGAGCGGGGAGCGGATTCGCCATCAGAAGGTTTCGGCCTCCGATGAGGAGCCGGTAGCGAACGACGACATTGTGAAGGGGTACGAATACAGCAAGGGGGAATACGTCCAGATCGACCCAGCAGAGATTGATGAGCTGCGCATCGCGAGCCGTCATAATCTTGAGATTCAGCAGTTCGTCGGGTTGAGCGAAATTGATCCCGCTCTTTTCGAGAAGCCCTATTTTGTATTGCCGGAAAACGATACGCAAGCCAAAGCGTATGCCGTGGTGCGGAAGGCATTGCAGGAGACGGGAAAGGCCGGGCTGGGCAAGATCGCCGTGGGTGGAAGAGAACACCTGATGGCGATTTGCGCGCCTTCCGATGGAAAACTTGGGGGCTTGATGGCCTATCTGCTGCGCTACGCCGCTGAGTTGCGGAGCGCGGCGGAGTATTTTGCGGACGTGAAGACGCCCAAGGTGGATGAAGATCAACTCGCGCTTGCCAAGGAACTCATCAAGCGCAAAACCACTGCATTCTCCTCTGAGAAATTCAAGGACGAATACGAATTTGCGCTGCGTGAACTGGTCGATGCCAAACTGAAGCATATTCCCTTGCGCAAGGAAGAACCTGCCGCGCCACGCGGAAAGGTGATTGACCTTATGGACGCGCTCCGCCGCAGTGTGAAGGAACCGGGCGATAAGAAAAAGCCAGTGACCCGGGAGACTGGCGCGGTGAGCAAAGGGCGGGCGGGCAAGCATGGATTAAGCCTGATTGCCGCCGGCTCCAAGGGCGCGGATAAGCGGCGGAAGTCGGCGTGAAGTCTACGACGATGGCCAGGGCACGGAAGAGCGCGTCGAAGACACCTTCCAATCGCGGCGATCGCCAGTTAGCGCGCTACCGCGCCATGCGGGACTTTGATGTTACATCGGAACCAAGCGGCGCAGGCTTCGCGAAGCGGGTCGCCGCCAAGGCTTCAGAGTTACCCTTCGTGATTCAAAAACATGCGGCGACCCGATTGCATTACGACTTTCGCCTGGGCTGGAGTGGAGTCCTCAAGAGCTGGGCTGTGACCAAGGGGCCGAGTTACTTTCCTGGAGACAAGCGCCTCGCCGTGCAGGTGGAAGACCATCCGCTGGAGTACGGAAACTTTGAAGGAATCATTCCGAAGGGACAGTACGGCGGCGGCACGGTGATGCTTTGGGATCGCGGCACATGGGAGCCGCATGGGGACGTTGAGGAAGGGCTGAAGAAAGGCAATCTGAAATTCACGCTTCACGGAACAAAGCTGAAGGGGAACTGGGTGCTGGTCCGCATGGGGGGGCGGGCGGCGAATGCCACCAAGCCAAATTGGCTGCTTATTAAGGAGCATGACAAGGAGGCGCGGGGCGCGGATAAAAAGCCGATTACCGAGACCGCGCCCAACAGCGTGGCAACGGGGCGGGACCTCGAGGCGATTGCCGGCGCTCAGGATCGCGTGTGGAATTCAGACGGGGACTCCGGGAGTAAACGCGTCCACCGAGAGGATGCTGCTGCGCACGCTACCGGCAGGGTCGCCGCGCGCAGGTCGGTCGAGACTGGCCAAAAGCCGGCAAAAAAAAGTGAGCGCGATTGGCTGGCTGGAGTGACGGGAACGACCAAGGAGACAATTCCGCCGTTCGTTGCGCCGCAACTTGCGTCGCTGGCGAAATCTCCTCCGGACGGAGACCACTGGCTGCATGAGCTGAAGCTTGACGGCTACCGCATTCAAGCGCGCGTGCAGAATCGCGGCAAAGCGACTGTGCAATTGTTGACTCGCACCGGACTGGACTGGACGCATCGCATGAAGCCGATTGCCGCGACGGTGGCGGAGCTTCCGGTGAAGAGCGCAGTGCTCGACGGCGAGGTGGTGGTGCTGGCCAGCGATGGGACGAGCAGCTTCGCTGACTTGCAGGCAGCCTTTCAAGACGGAGTCGGCAATGTTCTGACTTACTTCGTCTTTGACCTTCTGCACCTGGATGGACGCAATCTGCGCAATCTTCCCTTAGTGGAGAGGAAAAGAATTCTTTCTCGAGTTCTGGCAGGGGTTTCAACGGATGGCGCTGTGCGGCTGAGCGAACATCTGGGCAGCAGCGCCCGCGTGATTTTCGATAAAGCGTGCAAGCTTGGAGCGGAGGGAATCATCTCCAAGCTTGCCCGGGCTAAATACACCTCGGGGCGCGGAAACAGCTGGCTTAAATTGAAGTGTTACCGGGAACAGGAGTTAGTAATTGGCGGATTTACGCTGCCGTCGACTGGAATTCGCGGAGTGGGTGCGCTGCTGCTGGGGTATTATCGCGGCGGCAAACTTATCTACGCCGGGCGGGCAGGCACAGGCTTTACGCAGAAGACGCATCGCATGATGCGGGACCGGCTTGATAAGCTGCAACGCGCAACGTCCCCGTTTGACAGCATCCCCGCAGCGGCGGGGCGCGGTGCGCATTGGGTGAGGCCTGAACTTGTGGCCCAAACATCGTTTGCGACATGGACCGCCGATGATCTGGTGCGCCAGGCCGCGTTCAAAGGGCTGCGCGAGGACAAGGCGGCAAAAACGGTGCGCCGCGAAGAACAGGACGGAAGCGGCAAAACGGCGCATCGGAAGAAAAATGCCGAAGCGTCCGCGGCGCATCGGTCCGATACGATCGCCGCAAAGCGCGCCAGCGCGCCGGCAACCGCGAAGGGTGAAGAAGAAACATTGCCCATTCGCCTTACGCATCCTGACAAAGTTCTGGACAGCGAATCGGGACTGACAAAAGATGGCCTGGCACACTACTACCTGGCAGTGGCGGAAGCGATGCTGCCGTACGTTACGGACCGCCCGCTGACGCTGGTGCGATGTGTGGACGGGAACGACAAGCCGTGCTTCTATCAGAAGCACAAGAACGGAATGCTGCCCAACGACTTTGGGAGCGTTTCGGTTGTCGATAAAAAGACGGGCAAGCCCGAACCGTACATCACGCTCTCCACGTCGAAAGCACTGGTTGAACTGGCGCAGATTGGGGTGCTTGAAGTGCATCCGTGGGGATCGCGCAACCAGACGCTGGAGAAGCCGGATCAAATCATTTTCGATCTCGATCCGGATAGCGCAATTGACTGGAAGACGCTTGCCGGCGCCGCCATTGAAGTGAGGGAGCGCCTGAAAAAAGCGGGCCTAGAAAGTTTTCTAAAGACTACCGGAGGCAACGGCCTGCATGTGGTGGCGCCCATCCGCGCGGAACATGCGTGGCCGACGGTGAAGGAGTTTGCACACAACCTTGTGCTGGCCATGGAGAAAGACAATCCGCGGCTCTTCATTACCCGCATGACCAAGGCCGCGCGTAAGGGGAAGATCTATCTGGACTATCTGCGCAACGAGCGCGGCGCCACCTCGATAGCGGCCTTTTCACCGCGGGCGCGCGCGGGCGCGCCCGTGGCACTGCCGATGAGCTGGAGCGAGTTGAAAATGAAGCAGAGGCCGCAATTTCGGGTGACGGACTTTCCAAAGTGGAAGAAGCGCCTGGCAAACGATCCATGGATCGGGATGCAAGGCTGCAAGCAACGTCTTAGGCCTTAAACCTTCGTTTGCATACGGCATATGTTTGGTTCTAGACTTGGGATTGCCGCTGAGGTCGTCACCATTGGACTTCCATTTGACGGTTTAATAGAGGATGCGTCGCACATCTTTATCGGGTGCCTCGCCAACACACGGTTGAACGGCTCGCAAACACTCGTAACGTTCGGTTGCAAGCGGCGGCGAAGTGCGGAAGTGGTGAAATGGCAAACACACTAGCCTTAGGAGCTAGCGCCCACAAGGCTTGCGGGTTCAAGTCCCGCCTTCCGCACCAATAGCAAAATTAAGGGTTTAGATGCGGGTCAACCAGGTCGGCGGTTGGCCGCAGCAGCACTTACCTATCGGGACGTTGCGCCCCGCTTTCGTCTACACGAAAAACGGCGCGGGCGCGGGCGCTTCCACTGTCGCGGCCTGCGACTCCGAAAGACTTGACCCTACTCTCGGCGCCTTCCGCTTCCTGGCTTTCGCCTTCCTGATCAGATTCCGCGATTCAGTGACGATCAAATCAGTGTTGACTGTGACGGTCTCGTCTCGGAAGGCGTCCGGCATAGCAATTCCCGAGCGCCAAGCCAGAATAAATTGATCTACTTCCGCGGCTGGCACAGGACGGCTCAACAAATATCCTTGAAAATCCATTTTGCCCATTTTCATGAGGGCTGGGACGGGGCCGACATGCTCGATGCCTTCCGCGATGACACGCTTACCCAAAGACCGAGCCATGAAGACAATTGCCTGGATGATCGGGAGTACTCTAGGCTCATCATCCATGGCTCGGACGAAACTATGGTCCAGCTTGATCGTGTCGATAGGGAGCTTGTGCAAGAGGCTCAGGCAAGACTGTTCGGTTCCGAAGTCATCGAGTGCGATGCGGACGCCAGCCCGACGAAGCTGTTCGAGCTGTTCCAATACCGCATTTTCGCTGAGCATGAGGCTTCGCTCAATAAGTTCGATTTCGAGGCGATCTGGGGGAAAGGCGTGGTCGTGCAGGCACTTCAGCACAGACGCCGCATACCCGGGCTCTTGCAGCTGACGGGTGGAGACGTTGATTCCAATTGTCAATGGCTCGCCAAACTCCAGGTTCCAGCGAGTCGCGTCCTGAAGCGCTACGCGCAATGTCCAGGCGCCTATGTTAATGATAACGGAATGCCGCTCCGCAACCGAGATGAATGCACTGGGCGGAAGGATACCGAAGTTCGGATGATCGAGCCGCAGGAGCGCTTCCATGCCAGTCAATCGTCCGGTAGCCGAGAATTGTGGCTGATAGGCGAGTCGAAAATCGCCATTGATCAAGGCGAGCCCCAACTCATCGGGAGTGATCATTACGGAGCCACTTGCTTCTCGTGCGACGTAAGCGTCATGCTTGCAGATGTACATCGCATGATCGGCCACGCGCGTGAGTTCCTCGGCAGTAACGCCATCCTGCGGATATCGCGCAAAACCAAAGCTTGCCGATCCAGCAACAATCTTCCCATCCAGATTGAACGGATAATCAAAGCAAGCCTTCAAACGGCCGATGACTGAGTGAACACGGTCGAAGTTTTCGGGGAAAGGCAATATCACATTAAACTCGTCGCCGCCCACACGGGCGAGCAGATCAATCGGGCGAAGCTGGTGCGTCAGTCGAGCGCTGATTTGCTTCAAGTAGAGGTCACCAATCTTGTGACCATACTTGTCATTGACGTACTTGAATCGGTTGACGTCGACGTAAATCACAGCCAACCGACTGCCCCGCAGTTCGGCATGCCTGAGTGCATCCGCCAACTGGCTCTCAAACAGCCGACGGTTCGGCAGCTCCGTAAGGGGATCGTGTGTGGAGTGAAACACCAGCCCCTGATATAGCTGCGAATTCCGCATGGAGAGGACGGCAAGCTCCGAGATCATCGTGTAGATCTGCTCACTATCCTCAGCTGGATTCTGGCCGGAAGCTGAAGAAATTACGATTTTGCCGACGAGCCGCTCTGCGTCATTCCGTAAAGGGATCTCAAACAAGACATCTTCGCGTCGATCTCCGGGCCGTTCTTCTGATCCTGCTCCTGATTCACTTTCAAGCTGGATGTTGTAAGAGCATTTCGTACCGGGAAGGAGTTGAACGGCGGACGCACAGATCTCCGAAAGCAAAACGTCAAGCTTTTGATTGGAACTGATGATCTCCAATACCCTGCTGCGCTCCCGAGCAATGCTCACGGACCTATCGATCCAGGCGTTCTTGGCCGCGATGTGCCATTTAAGTCGCCATTTGAGAAGAGCGATCCACACGCCGCCTGCCAGCGCCACAAGCAAATACATGCCCAGAAGGATCAGTATGTGGTTCCCGGTGAACCATGTCTGGTGCGGGTTTGGGCCATTGAGCATATGAGTGTCGATGCTATTGTGGCTGGCAAGCAGAGGCAATCATACTTAAGTGTCAATTTTTCTTTGTCCTAGAGCCTGTTATTAACTTTATTCCCATGGAATCAAAGGAATATCGGAGGACACCAGGCCGCAGACGATGGAAGCATGGGAGCAAGGGACAAATCGGGTAACCGACTCGCGCCATTTTGGGGATACCCGGCGATACCTGGGCAACAGCTAAGTGGTTGTAGAACAACGTCCTGACACTCAGCGATATTGGCACGGCTACGCTCAGGAGCGAGCGCCCACGGGGCTTGCGGGTTCAAGTCCCGCCCTCCGCACCAGACATTCCTGAAGTGGCCAACGCGGCAACAGGATCTCCCGTGATTCCAACCCAAGCGGGCCTCTCAACTTTTCCTGAGGGGAAGGGTTTGGATAGAGGCAAGCATGGGTGCGTCCAGGAAACGAAAACAGGACTGGGCGGCGAGTCCGTACCTGGTCTCCTTGAGGAGATTGAGGAGGGACTGCCACCCAGCGCCTAAGTAAAATTGGACTGCGTTTTATGTAGAAACTTTGGAGGCCAGCAGGATCGATTTGCCCTTTGCTTTCGAAGAGCGAATGAAGTAAATGGCTCCGTAGATGCCCCAGAGCGCCGAGATGCCGAGCGCCAGCAGCGGCTCCTTGAAGGTTCCCAGACCGAACACTGGACTGATCAGATAAAAGGCCATGCAGATCAGGTTGGCGATGAGACCAAAGCCAGGGATGAGCAGATGTAGCACCACGTTGTAGTCGGGGCGGTTGTGGAAGGCCACGATGCACAGGAAGCAACTGAGCGCGTAGAGGATGAAGGTGCCGAAGTTGGAGGTGAGGGTGACGGTCAAGAGCGAGTTGGGCAGTGCCGCCAGTCGGTCGTGGGAGAGATAGCCGAAGTTGGAGAAGAGCCCGTGGGGCAGCGCGGCAATGCTCGCATCGGTGGGCGCGCTGGCGTCGCCGAAGACCAGCGAGACGGCGATTACGCCGATGACCGCGGAGATGACGGCCAGCGTCCAGATGGCCTTGCGCGGCGACAGCGACCCGGCATGAAGAATGCCGAAGTGCTCGGGGGCCTCGTCGTCCTTGCCCATGGCGTAGGTGACGCGGGCGCCGGTGTTCATACAGGCCAGCGTAGTGCCGATCAGCGCCAGAAATACGGTGATGGCTTCGGCCAACATGAAGTACTTGCCATGACCCTGGCCGAGCAGCGCGTCGCCGACGATGATCATCATGTCGCCGATGGGCGCAGCGGAAGTGACCGCGCTCTGCATGGTATAGCCGGAGTTGAGGAAGTAGTTGGCAGCAAAGTATTCAAACAGGTAGCAGATCAGGCCTTGTATCAGGAGCGAGGCGATGACGGCGATGGGAATATGCTTGGTGGGATTCTTGGCCTCGCCTCCCATCGAGGTCACCGATTCGAAGCCGACCAGGATCAGAATGGCGACCGTGGCCTGGATGAACATAAAGCTGAACTTGTGCGGCGCAATCACCGAGGCTGCCGTGGGGTGGGTGAGGAAGTTTCCGCTCGCGTCTGTCGTCGGGTAGGTGATGACGTAAGGAACCGGCTTGCCTGCCGAGTCGAGCAAGGGCAGCGGCGTGCCGCTGGCGTCGCGGACCGTGGAGCCGTCCTTGGCGGTCTGGAACTGGTAGTTGTAGGTGGCCAGCGTTTGTCCGTCGTATTGGAAGGCGGTCGGGCCGGTGGTGCCGGCAGGGTGGCTGGCGCGATAGCCGAGCGCCAGAACGCTGAAGACGACCAGCGCGGAGATCTGCACCACGTTGATGGCGATGTTGACGGCCGTGGAAGCGCCGGCGCCCTTGGAGGCGATCCAGGCGACGAAGAAGGAGAAGAGCACCGCTACCAGAGCCATGAAGACCGGCCCAGGGTTAGAGCCGCTCATGATGTTGGGATAGAGAAAGCCGACCACGTAGCCCACGAAGACGCCGGTAACGGCGACCATCACGCCGGGATAGACCCAGTAGTAGAGGTGCGAGCCCCAGCCGACGATGAACTTGGCGACGCGGGCATACTTGAAGGCTTTGTCTTTGGAGAGCAAGGCCTGCTCCGCGTAATAGTAGCTGGAGCCGGTGCCTGGGTAGAGCTTGGAAATCTCGGCATAGGCGACGGCCGTGGCCAGGCAGAGCAGCAGGGCGGCGAAGATGCCCAGCCACATGGTGGGCGCGGTGGTTCCGGTGCCGGCCTGGATGACGAAGGTGAGCCAAAGGAAGGCGCCGGGGGCGATGAGGGCCATTGCATTTGCGGTCAGCCCGGTGACGCCCAAGGTGGCCTGCATTTGAGGTGCTTTTGGATCTGCCATGAACATTCTCCTGGATCGTGAAGTTGGTATGGCTGCTCCCGGCGGCTGACTCCCGGGAATTTGGTGAGACTCGCCCGTCCTGCAGTTCCCACGGATGGATCAAGGGGTTCTGACTGAGTCAGGTGAATCCTAGAGTTGGCGCGATAAAGATGAAATGAGGAATCGGAAGTTAGTGAAAAACCTGATCAATGAAGCAGCGAATTACACGAACACAAGTTTTCATCAAGCCGCGAGCAATCAATTCACGACTGCTCGCGATGCCGGTCGATATGAACCAGCGTTTCGGGCCGAGGCTGGCAACGAACCCCGCGGTGACTATTGACTGAGCCTTGACCGCGCCCAGTCTGTTGCACTTTATAGAGATCGGCACGCCGCCGCCCTGCGGAGCTACGCCTCGATTCGGCTATTTTTCGACAAAGTTTTTGCCGAAGATGAAGCCGAATTCAAGTACGGCTCGGAATTGGTTCGCGGCTGTTCCCGTCTTGCCAAAGACATCGCCCGCCGTGTAGTTCGTTGCATGCACCACCGCGAGATCGCTGCGAAGGTACATGCCTCCCTTTTGGTAGGTTGGCGTCGCAGTAAAAGTAACGCCTCCGCTGCCCGCTCCAAAACCCAACAAGTTGACCGATCCGTCGGCGACACTCCCCGAACTTTTGAGATATTCAACGCGCACCGGAAGCGAGAAGCCGCTCTTAAAGGCGTAGCTGGCGTTGATCGCGCCGCCGGTTGCGGATGTACCCGTGGGCACGCCCACCTTCGCGTTGGTCGGCAGCTTGCCGTACTGGAAGTACGGCGAAATAATCCATGGGCCCTTGGCGTACGTATAGATCACCGCGTGCATGTAGCCGTTGTTTTGCACCGGCGTAGCCGCCGTTTGAAAGACGGTCTGTCCGAGGTTCCCCATACCGTCGTACACCAGGGTATGAGGCCCCTTCGTAAAGGTCGCCGAGCCCGAGAGCCACGAGTAGCGGTTGGAATAGTAACCATCGTTCCAACTGAGCGAAGCGGACAGGTACTTATTCAAGGTTTGATTCACCTGAATGCCGCGATTGATGGCGTTTTCCTGGTTCCAAACAATGCCGCGCTCGATGTTGAAGTTCTGGTACGTAAAGGTGGACTCGGCGCCCATCAGCGTGGGCAGAGAGCCGATAAGGAACTGCGTGTTCTTAGCCGCCTGCAACTTCAGGAAAGCGACCGGAACAGGCCCGTAGAAATTGTTCAAGGTATTTTGGGCATTAACAAACGGCACGCTGAGCGTCGGCATGGTGTAGATGCCCGCCTGGATGTAGTACTGAAGTTTTCCGTCGGGCTTTTGAATGAAGATTTGCCCATTGCTCAGAGTGGCCTGCGCGTTGTCATCTCCCGGCACGGGATTGTTCTGGAACACCGAAAAACCGGTCAGAATGCCGTTGACGGACAGCTTACCCAACGGTCCGGCATCGAAGGTCGCCGGCGGCAGCCATTGCAGCGGACCTGTGAGAACGAAGGTGGAGAGCGGGGCGGGTGGCGCATCTGCGGGAGCAGCGGGGGCCGCCGTCGGAGCGGGTGTCTGCGCAGGTGCGGGCGGAGCCGGGGTCTGAGCGCCAGCGATCATGGCGATTGCCATGGCTGCTCCGGCCATCGATTGCAGTAGGCGATTCGAGTTCAAGTACATCGGCACTGTTCCTCCCAAGAAAAATGTTTGTTGTATGACACGGAACGAATTGAGCCCATGAATGAAGCCGAACGGAGCGCCTTGTGAGGCGCGATCTCCGTTCCGGCCAAACTTTCAGAGCGGCACGGACGATCTGAACGGAGGGGTATCTTAAAGAAAAATCGACATACCCCCTGGGTAAGGTTCAGCCGCTGCGAATTGACTCTAGTAATGCAAACGCGACATAAAGAAAGCGTGATGATTACAAAAAGAATTCGAGTAATCTCTAAAAACTCATCGAGAGATTGAATTCAGCGTCGCGACGCTGTTTTAGATAGGAGGAAGAGATTCGGCGAGGGAAACTACATCGTTTTATATAAAGAAAAAATAAGGATTTTATCTGTAAGCACTTATGTTCGCGGAGCTTTCAATCTGGGATGTTACATAGACACGTGGGAACGATCATTGTTGATTTGCAACGCTGAGAGTTGAGAACTCCATGTTCTGATCGACGCGGTTCAAATCAGCGATCGCAGATCGTTAACAAGTGATCGCGTGTTACCGAGGATTTCAAAAAAAAGAGAAATTCCGCGGGGCTGCTTTATGACGGCGACGTGTCGAGATGTTCCAGGCGCTGGCGGGGAGCGCGCATGGAGTGGAGGGCGGCGGTTAAGTCGGCGGTGAGAGATCGCTGGTCTTCGGGGGTGAGTTTGGCGTCGCGCCGGGTGAGGTAGAAGACGTCGATAGCGGTTTCGCCTTCGGTGTCAATGAGGGCTACCTCGATGTTGCACTGATGCATGCTGAGGGTGAGAGCGATCTGGCGGAGGAGGCCTGGCACGTCCTGGGCGACAACCTGAAGAAGGGTTGAGTGGGTGGAGGACTCGGAGTCGAATTCCAGGCGAGTGGCCACTTCAACTTTGGGGTTGGCAGGATGGTTGAGGTGACGGCGGGCCGCGAGCAACTGCTGGACGGAGACTTTCTGCGCGACCACGTCGTGGAGATTTGCGAGGAAGCGGTCTTTCTCAGAGGGGTTGAGTTCGAGGGTGTGAAAGACGTCGGTGAAGTGGAAGCTATCGACGATGATGCCGGCTTCGTTGGAGAAGGCGCCGGCCTTGACGATATTCATGCCCCAAGCGGCGAGGGCTCCGGCCACGTCGGCAAACAGGCGCGTGCGATCGCGAGTGATGACGGTGAGGTCAAAAAGCTGACGATTGGGGCGCAGGTCGAGCTGGACAGGATCGCGATCGAGGTTGAGGGCCATCTGGAAATGATGGCGGATCTGCTCGGGAAGGCGGGTTTGCAGATAGCGCTGGGGCAAGCCCTCAAGGAATTGCTTGAGGGCGTCGAACTGGGTGGGCGGGACCATGGAGCGGATGCGATTGAGCAAGGTGGGATCGATGGCGGCGTGGTAACGGACCTCGTCGACGGATCGGTCCATAAAGTTGGCGGTGGCCATGTAGAACTGCCAGAGATTTTCGGCTTTCCAGGGCGTGAGTGCGTCGGGGTTCACGGCCTTGATGTCGGCATAGGTCATCAGGGTGAGCATCTTGAGGAGCATGGGGCTGCCGATTTTTTCCGCGAAGCCGCGGACATTCTCGATGTCGAAGATGTCGCGGCGCAAAGCGGCCGACATTTCCAAATGGAGGCGGATGAGCTTGAGGATGGACTCGCGCTCTTCGGAGTCGAAGTCGAGGCGGGCGAGGAAGGCGTCGGCGAGCTCGACGCTTTGCGAGGTGTGTTCGCCGGTGCGGCGTGCTTTGCCGGTGTCGTGCAGGAGCAGGGCAAGGAGAAACAGGTCGAGGCGATCGATTTCGGGCAGCAACTGGGCGAGCCGGTGTTCGTAGTCGTGGCCGGGTTGGCGCAAACCATGAACGTTGTCGATGGTAAGGAAGGTGTGCTCATCGACGGTGTAGCGGTGATAGCTGTCGCGGATGACCAGGGCGTCGATGCCGTGAAACTCGGGGATGAGCATTTCGAGCACGCCGAGGGCGTGCATGGTGCGCAGGGCGTGAGCGGCGTGGGGTCCGAGCAGGACTTCGCGTAGAGCGTTCCATAGATAGGGGCCTTCAGGGATGTGGATGGCGAGGGCGGGGAGCGCGTCGGTGATGCGATCTTCGGCGGCTTGCGAAAGGGTGTAGCCGTGGGTTGCCATGAGGGAGAAGATGCGGAGGATGGCGCTGGTGTCGTTGAACTGGGCTCCGGGAACAATGTCAATGCGGCCCTGATCGAGGAGGAAATCAGTTCCGGAGATGGGGGTGCGACGGCGGCGGAACTGGCGATAGAAGCTGACCGGAGCGGGCAGGTGCTCCATGAGCAGCGCGGCGCGGCGGTAAATGATGCGCGCATGGCGATAGTAGGTCCGCATCCAGTAAGAGGGGTCGGCGGTGCCCCGTGTTTCCAAGCCGATGGAGTTGGCGGCGGCTTCGTCCTGGGACTGCCAGTCGAGGGTATTGTCGTCGCGGCCGTGGCGGAAGTGGAGAAAACAGCGGGCGGCGGCGAGGAAGTCAAAGGCGGCCTCGGCGTCGCCGCGGGCGCTCTGGAAGACGCCGCCGCGCTGGCGTGGCCATTCCTTGGTTTCCTTCAAGTGGAATAGCAGAGCGAACCAGACGGCGAGGTGGTAGTCGCGCAGTCCGCCGGGACACTCCTTGAGATTGGGTTCGAGATGAAAGATGGTGTTGCCGTATTTGGCGTGGCGGGCGCGGGCGATCTCGCCCAGCTTTTGCGTGATGGTGTTCCACTCGCTCAGCACCAAGCCGGGAAAGGTGACCTGATGGAGCTGCTGGTAGAGGGGAAACTGACCGGCCAGGAAGCGGCGGTCGAGTGTGGCAAGGGTGAACTCCAGGTTGTCGGGGTCGAAGCGGGCAGCTTCCTTGACAGTCCGGGAGCTGGGGCTGGCGCGGAGGCCGATGTCCCACATGCCCTGAATCATGGCCTGGACCGCGTCTTTGGATTGGAGCTCGATTCGTTCGTCGGCAAAAGCGAAGAGGACGTCGATATCGGAATAGGGAAAAAGATCTTTGCGGCCGTAGCCGCCCAGGGCGAGCAAGGCGATGTTCTGGGAGGGCAGGCCAGCGAAGGCCCGGCGCCACATTTCAATGAGGATACGGTCGACCACGGCGGAGCGCCGGCGTATGGCAGCGGTGCCGTCGCCGGTGCGTTCGCAGGTCTGGCGGACGAGCGCCATCTCCCGCAGATACTGCTCCCGAAGATCGTCAACCGCGAAAGCGACTGGATTCATGATTGTGTTTTAGTGGCTCGCCGAGGCAAGTAAGGATGTTTAAACAGAATAAGCGAAGTTTGCGCGAAAGGGGTAATTTTGGTTCGGCGAACAGGAATGATAGCGCGATTCCCTTGTTTTGACGAGACCGCGACAGGCCGAATCCTCCGAACGCTGCAACCCAATTGAGCTCCAGGCGCCCTCAAGTTTGCCGGTAGCCAGCCGATGAACACTTCTGGAGGGTTCGTATGGCAACCCAAGTGGCGCCGGCGGCGGGACCTGAGATAGCTCTGTCCAGGTGGCCGGGCGAAACACGGTATATTGCGCGGCAGCCGATTCTGGACTTGCGGGGCCGGGTGCATGGATATGAGTTGCTGAGCCGGACGGATCCTGGGGCGGGAGCAAACCTGGATGCCGAGACGGCCGCCTGCACCCTGCTCGACAACGCGGCGATCTTCGGTCTGGACGGTCTCACCAATGGCCTGCCAGCTTTTGTGAACTGCACTCTGGAGGCGCTGACCGCGCAGACGGTTCTGGTGCTGACGCCCAGGACGACGGTTCTGGCAATACCGGCGGGCGTGGAACTGACGGCCAGGCAGATGGACGCGTGCCGGACTCTGAAGGGGCGGGGTTTCCGGCTGGCGCTGGACGACTTTACCGGGGAGACAAAGCAGCTGCCGCTGGTGGAGCTGGCCGACTACATGCGGGTCGATTTCAAACGACTGGACGCTGAGAAGCGCAGGCAGTTGCTGCGAATGCGCCACGGCTCGATGGCGCTGGTGGCGAAAAATGTGGGGACGCAAAAGGAATTCCGGGAAGCCCGCGAAGAGGGCTTCACGTTGTTTCAGGGGGAGTGCGTCCAACCGTCGACTCTTCTGAAGAAGCGCAAAGTGCCCTCCAACTGGCTGGTGCACTTCGAGATTGTGCGCCAACTCTACCGCGATCCGATTGACGTGCTGCAGGTGAGCCAGTTGGTGTTGCGCGATCCCTCGCTCGCGTACCGGTTGCTGCGGCTGGTGAATTCGCCGGTCTATGCAGTCCACCATGAAGTGCGAAGCATTCAGGCGGCGATCACGGCGCTCGGCGAAGATACGCTTCGCCGCATTGTCACGGTGTCGGTCGAGAGCGAGCTGATCAGCGATCGGCCCCCGGCGATTCTGCACTCGGCCCTGCTGCGGGCTCGATTTTGCGAGCTGGCCGCGAGTGAGTGCGGGCTGGACCCCAACGAGCAGTACCTGCTGGGGATGCTGAGCCTGTTGCCGGCGATGCTGCAACTTCCCATGGAGGAACTTACGCCGTCGCTGCCGCTGCGCAATGCGATTTGCGAGGCATTAGAGGGAACGCCGAACCAAGAACGCAGCCTGCTGGCGTGGCTGGAATCGCATGAACAGGGCGATTGGGCAGCCCGCGACCGGATGGTGGCGGCCGGCGGCCTGAACCGGGATCTCTTGATGCGGGCCTATACCGACGCCGTGGTCTGGGCCGACGATTCGTTCCGCTCCTGAGCAAAACGAGTGAATGGAGACGGGCATTTAGCGCCCACTCCGCGCGAAAGTTAATAACAGGCCCTAGAGGGCGGTTTCGCCGCGTTCGTCGTTGCGGATGCGGATGGCTTCTTCGATGCGGCTGATGAATATCTTTCCATCGCCGATGCGGCCGGTGCGAGCTGCGCCGATGATGGCCTGGACGGCCTTTTCTTTCAAGTCTTCAACGACGACCAGTTCAATCTTGACTTTGGGCAGCAGGTCGACGGTGTACTCCCGGCCGCGATAGAACTCGGTGTGGCCCTTTTGCCGGCCGTGGCCGCGAGCTTCGAGAATGGTCATGCCTTCAATGCCTGCATCCAGCAGGGCATCCTTGACGGCATCCAGCTTGGAGGGCTGGAGAATGGCTTCGATCTTGAGCATGTTCAAAATGCCTCGTTTGACAGCCTATCAGGCGGGACGGCAGATTGGTTGATCCAACGTTATCTTTTCATGAACACCAGCAGGAGGAATCGCGACAATTCGAGATTCTCAGGGAACTTCTACCATGGACGAGAGTGGAAGTCAGATGGACGAAGGAAAGTGAATCTGGCGCGGAACAACCTCGAAAGGGAAGAGTGCGGGAAACGACGCAGGAGACAATCAACGATCAAGGAAATTGTTAGAGACGGAACATTCCGGAACATTCCCGCTTGACGACAGAAGCTGTATATTATCAATATGGCGGCGACGGCAGAGAAAGACCACTATCTTTTTGGAGCATTGGAGAGCAGTGCTCTGAACCGAGCCAAGCTCAAGGAAGTGACCTACGGCTACGAACAGCCGGAGGGTGTTTTTCTGACCTCGCTGGATTTTGCGGTGAACTGGGTTCGCAAGAGTTCAGTGTGGCCGATGACATTTGGCCTGGCATGCTGCGCCATTGAAATGATGTCGATGGGCGCGGCGCGCTTCGATATCGCACGATTTGGCTCCGAAGTCTTCCGGCCCTCCCCGCGGCAATCCGACTTGATGGTGGTTGCCGGGCGGGTTTCCCAAAAAATGGCCCCGGTTATTCGACGGCTCTATGACCAGATGCCCGAACCCAAATGGGTGATCTCCATGGGAGCGTGCGCGACCTCTGGCGGGGTTTTCAATAACTATGCATTGCTTCAAGGGGTGAATCAGGTGATTCCGGTGGACGTATACGTTCCTGGGTGCCCCCCGCGTCCCGAGCAGCTTTTGTACGCGATTACTCTGCTTCAGGAGAAGATACAGCGCGAGCCTCGCAGCTTGTTAAGGACGTTGAATGTCGGGTAATTGGGCTGAGAAGCCTGCATGAGAGGTAACTCACCGAAGTAACCAATGTTCGTTACCGGATGTCAAAGAAAGGCGGTCGTCAACTTATTGAAAAAATGTAATCTGCCAGAACTTTGTATGGTACTTTTAGTACTGCTATAAGGGCAGCAGCGGTCCGCTCACGAAGGTCGGATCCTGGCCAGCCCGAGCTGGAATCCACTCTCGAAGCAGCCTACCTGTCAGTTGATTGAGTTTTGATTTCGGAGGAGAAGCGCATGTGCGGTCGTGTTTCGAAGTTTGTTAGCTGGGGTGTTGCGCTAGCTTTTGTGGCACTGGCGCCGGCGAGTATTGTTGCTCAAGATCCAGCCAAGCCAAAAGTTCCGGCGAGCGATTCGCCGTCGAAGTGGGATATCTTTGGCGGCTACAGCTATATCGCGCCGCATGGGAACATTGAGACACCGCTTGGAGGTGGAACCTCTGTTGATGTACCTTACCACGCAATTAACGAGGGAGGCATTGGCAGTGTTGCCCGCTACTTCAACAATTATGCGGGCGTTGAGATTATTGGCGACATTCACCTCACGAACGAGTCGCAGAATCCGTGGGTGAGCCCCAAGGACGATATGAGCGGCGGATCAGCCGGCATTATTTTCCGGCTTCCGAGTGCGGACCTCACGCCTTTCGTTCACGCGCTGGTTGGTGTGGAGCGCGTGGGAGGTCCGTACTATCAGACGGATACCAATGGCGCGGTGGTGACCGCGGGCGGCGGCCTGGACTTCGCCACGCCGCTCTTCAACCATCACTTGTCGATTCGTGTGTTCCAGGCGGATTACCAGTACACGCATGAGGATTTTGGGCCTGAGCCCTTAGGTGGACGCGCCAACATCAACGCAGCCCGCTTGAGCGCCGGCGTTGTGTTTCACATCGGTACGATTAAACCGCCCCCGCCGGTGACCCTGGCGTGTTCGGTGAGCCCGAGTTCGATTTTCCCCGGCGACCCGGTTACGGTGACTGCGACGGCGGGCGACCTTGAGCCCAAAATGAACGCTGTCTATTCGTGGAGCGGCGTGCCGGGCGCAACCGGCACCGCAACCACGGTTACGCTGGACTCAGCGGCAACGGGCGCCCTGGCGCCTGGCAGCTACACGGTGAAGGGTGAAGTAAAGGAAGGCAAGACCGGCAAGGAAGGCTTGAAGCCTGGCCAGACTGCCGATTGCTCGGCGACCTTTACGGTCAAGGCATTTGAGCCGCCGACTATCAGCTGCTCGGCTAATCCCACTTCTCTCAATCCCGGAGACAAGAGCACCATCACCTGTAACGGCGTGAGCCCGCAGAACCGTCCGCTGACCTACAGCTACTCGGCTGCGTCAGGGACCATCAGCGGAACCGGCACTACGGCTGCATTCGATTCGACGGGCGCTGCGACAGGCCCAGTTGTAATTACTGGCACGGTAACGGACGACAAGGGCCAGACAGCGACGGCGAACACGTCGGTGACCGTTGCGGCGCCTTATGTCGCTCCGCTTCCGAAGACACAGCCTCTGTGCTCGATCACCTTCAGCACGGACACCAAGCGTCCGACTCGAGTGGACAACGAAGCCAAGGCATGCCTTGACCAGGTTGCTCTGGATCTGCAGAACCAGCCGGATTCGAAGGTAGTGGTTGTGGGCGAATCGACTGCGGCGGAGAAGCAACCGAAGAAGGGCAAACACGCCAAGCAAGTTGACTACGCAGGCGAGCGCGCCGTGAACACGAAAGAATACCTGGTGACGGAGAAGGGCATTGACGCTTCGCGCATCTCCGCCGCTTCGGGCACCACAGACGGACAGACGGTGGAAGACTACCTGGTGCCGGCCGGCGCCACGTTCACCAACGATGTGCAAGGCACAACCCCGGTGGATGAGACCATGGTGAAACCCGAGGGGCGCAAGCCACTTGGGGAAAAGCACCACGCGCCCATGCACCACAAGAAGGAAACGCCGGCAACTCCTCCGGCATCCTAGTGGGGAGAGCCCCGAGTTAAGCGGCTTTGCAATCAGCAGGCTGACTCGGCGCGGCGGGCAATCGGCCATTCAAGCCCTCCATTCTAAGGGAATGGAGGGCTTAATGAACGTTAACCTGAGCCATTCTTTCGTAATCTCGAGGCTGACCGGCATACTGGTCAGCCTCTTTCATTTTGTGCAATGCTTTTGTCAAAGCTACTCTATTAATCAAAGGAGCCCCATGACCACCATGAGCCGTTTGCGGAATTTTTCCGATTCTCGAATCTGGAGCGGCGGTCTTCTGCCGGGCGTTCTTGTCTTATTGTTTGCGATTGCCGGAGCCGGATGGCCGGCACAGGAATTAGCGGCACAAGCGCGTTGGAGCGCGGTTGGTCCCACGGGGGGCGACGCGCGCTCGTTCGCCTCAGTTCCGGGGCACCCAAATCATCTTTTCCTGGGCACAACCAACAGTTGGATCTTCGAATCCCTGGATGAGGGAGCTTCGTGGCATCGCCTGGCGAAGCTGGACGGTTCGGACGGCCTGATTCTTGACCACATCGTTGTGGATCCCGCACATCCGAACATCATGTTTGTGGCCGCATGGAAGGCAGACCGCCCGGAGGGAGGGTTGTGGGTGAGCCGTGACGCGGGCAAGAGCTGGAGCATGTCCCAGGGCCTGCAAGGGCAGTCGATCCGCGCGTTCATTGAGGCGCCTTCCGATCCCAGAATGTTCTTTGCGGGAACTCTGGACGGGGTCTTCCGCTCGACCGACGCGGGCGGAACGTGGACACTGATCTCTCCGCCGGGCAGCCATGAGATTCACGAGGTGGAGTCGGTGGCGGTAGATCCCGCGGACCCTAACATCATCTACGCCGGCACCTGGCATCTGCCCTGGAAGACGGAAGACGGCGGCAAAAACTGGCACAGCATCAAGAAGGGCATGATCGACGATTCCGATGTATTTTCGATCATCATCGATCCGGCAAAGCGGGATACCGTGTTCCTAAGCGCGTGCAGCGGAATTTATAAAAGCGAAAGTGCCGGCGAGCTGTTCGAAAAGATCAAGGGCATTCCATCAACCGCACGGAGGACGCGGGTTCTGATGCAGGATCCGGTGAATCACGACGTGGTGTATGCCGGAACCACAGAGGGCCTTTACAAGACGGTGGACGGCGGGAAAACTTTCAAGCTGATGACCGAGCCGGACGTGATCGTGAACGACGTTTATGTGGACACCAAGGATCCAAAGCGGGTTCTGCTGGCGACCGATCGCGGCGGAGTGCTGGCGAGCGACGATGCGGGAACCAGCTTTACAGCGTCCAATGCAGGCTTCTCGGCGCGGATGGTGTCGGCGCTTTTGGTAGACCGGAGCAATCCGGCTCATTTGTTTGCCGGCGTGTTGAACGACAAGACCTACGGCGGGGTTTTTGTTTCCAGTGATGGCGGGGGCTCGTGGAAGCAGATTGAGACGGGGCTTGAGGGGCGCGACGTGTTTGCGCTGGCACAGGCTCAGGACGGAACCGTACTGGCTGGGACCAACCACGGCATTTTTGAATTGAACGAGAAAGGCGCTGCCGCGTCCTGGAAGCCCCGGAACAAGATCGTGAATTCCGCCGTCAAGAAAGCCCAGAATACCGTCAATATCAAGCGCGTGAGTTTGGAAAAACCGATGAGGGAAGCGCCGAGAGAGCTGGAAGGTCGTGCGAACGCGCTGGATCTTTCAGGAAATGTCTGGCTTGCCTCGACCGGGATGGGCGTGCTGACCAGCAAAGACCACGGGGCAAGCTGGCAGGGCGCGCCGATGGTCAGCTCAGGCGAATATGTGTCAGTGACTGCGCTGGGACCATTGATGGCAGCGGCCCGGGGGGATGGGATGGTTTTTTCCACCGATGCCGGGCAGACCTGGAAGCCCATTCAGATTCCCACGGCGATTACGAGGATTCATCGCGTAGCGTTTTCACCCGATGGGATCTTGTGGATGGCAACACGGGAGGGCGTTTACTTTAGCCGCGACAAGGCCTTGACCTGGACGTGGTTTTACCGGCTTCCGTTGCGCAATGTGGACGATCTGAGCTATGACCCCCGGAATGACCGGATGCTGGCAAGCTCGCGAGACAATGTGCAGATCTACGCGATCATCCCTGAGACGCTGGGTTGGAGGTGGTGGCGGACCGACCATCGGATCGGCCTGATCCGCGAAGCCGGAGACCGATTGCTGGCGGCCTCGCTGTATGAGGGAGTGCTGATTGGCGAGAAACCGGGCTGGGTGGTGTCCGGGAAGAGGTGGGGGGAGGGAGATTAAAGCGGAACCAGGGTTACTGTGACCTGTTGAGGTTCGAGCAGGGTTGCCGCTCCCTCCACCCCAGCGACGAAGACCTATCGCCGGGGACCCCGGCCTGCCACCCCAGCGACGAAGACCTATCGCTGGGGACCCCGGCCTGCCACCCCAGCGACGAAGACCTATCGCTGGGGACCCCGGCCTG